>Ga0315272_10000478_pt1 | contig 20026 bp, 19 predicted proteins | sample C3_middle_MG_FD_203918 | JGI IMG/M metagenome (GOLD analysis project Ga0315272, IMG submission 203918) | Sediment microbial communities from Yellowstone Lake, YNP, Wyoming, USA - C3_middle | ecosystem: Environmental > Aquatic > Freshwater > Lake > Sediment | place: USA: Wyoming | collected...
GTCTAAACCATAGGACTTCAAGGCTTCAAGAGCAACCCTTTTTTCAGGCACATCCCCCATGGGAAATATAAGCTTGGACAGGCGTTCCTTCTTCACTAAGGCTAAAAAATAGGTCTGGTCTTTTTTTTGATTTTTAGGTTGAGTTAAAACAGGATAGCCTTTGTAGGTTGAAAGCCTTGCATAGTGACCGGTAGCGTAAAGGTCTGCTTTTGCTTCTTTCATTGCCAAATCCATGGCTAAACCAAACTTGATATCTCTATTGCAGAGGGCGCAAGGATTTGGAGTGAGCCCCTCTCTGTAGCCTTCGATGAAAGGTTTAATGACCCTTTTCTTAAATTCATTTGTAACATCAATAACAAAATGAGGAATGTTAAGAACTTCAGCAACCACGGTTGCTTTATCAATTTCACAACAGCCGACCTCTTTAAGCAAACGGAAAGTTACACCAATGACTTCATAGCCCTGCAATTTTAGCCACAGGGCGGAAAAAGAGCTATCAATACCACCGCTCATCGCAACCACAACCCTTTTCATTTTTGCCACACCATGCTCAACCTATGGGATTAAATTTTATCAACCTATGCTAAAATGATTAAGACATCTTTAAGGAGTTTACCATGAAAAAACCATGGGGTGGAAGATTTAGCGAAGAGATAGATAAATTTTTGGAAGCCTTTTCAGAGTCCATAAGCTTTGACAAGGAGCTTGCCTTTGCTGAGATAAAGGCAAGCAGAATCTATGCTCAAGCCTTAAGAAAGGCTGGTCTTTTGACAGAGGAGGAGCTTTCTCAAATCTTGCAAGGGCTTTCAGAGATTGAAGAGGAGATAAAGCAGGGGACTTTTCCCTTTAGGATAGAGCTTGAAGATATTCACATGCATGTTGAAAAAGCCCTTGCGGAAAAAATTGGAGATATTGCCTATAAGCTCCATACCGGAAGAAGTAGAAACGAGCAGGTGGTTGCTGACGAGAGGATATACATAGCAGAAAGGCTTGAGGAGCTAAAGGCTCTGCTCGTTGATTTTATTTTGGTCATTCTTGACAAGGCGGAAGAATACTTTGAGGTTGTGATGCCAGGTTTTACCCATCTTCAGCATGCCCAGCCTGTTCTCTTTTCCCATTGGGTCACAACCTACGCTGAGATGATGCGTCTTCATCTTCAAAGATGCCTTGACTTTGAAAAAAGACTGAAGCAGTGCCCCCTTGGAAGCTCAGCCTTTGCTGGATGCGGTTTTCCTTTAGATAGGGAATTCATGGCTAAAGCCCTTTCCTTTTACGAACCAACAAGGCATAGCGTCTATGCTGTAAGCTCTCGAGACTTTATCTCGGAACTCCTCTTTATCTTAAGCCTTATCATGGTTGACCTTTCAAGGCTCTCAGAAGAAGTCATTCTCTGGGCAAGCGAAGAGTTTTGTTTTGCCTCGTTGCCTGACAGACTAACAACTGGAAGCTCCATCATGCCCCAGAAAAAAAACCCAGACCCAGCGGAGTTGATAAGAGGAAAGTCTGCTACTGTTATCGGAAACCTTTTTCAGATGCTAACCCTTCAGAAGGGGCTCCCTTTAAGCTACAATCGGGACCTTCAGGAGGATAAGCCTCCCCTTTTCCAAGCCTTAAACTATACGCTTAATTCTTTAAGGATGGCGACCCTCTTGGTTAAAGGATTAAAGCTAAATGCGGAGAAAATTTCTGAGCATCTAAAGCATGGTTATCTTTTAGCTACAGAGCTTGCCGATTATCTTGTGCTAAGGGGAGTTCCGTTTAGGAAGGCTCACCATGTGGTGGGCGAGATTGTGAGGTATGCTGAAGGCAGAAAAAAAGAGCTTTCTGAGCTATCCCTTGATGAATATAAGAAGTTTCATCAAGCCTTTGAAGAGGATGTCTATGAATGGTTGACCGTTGAGCATGCCTTATCGAGAAGAAACATCCTTGGGGGAACGGGGAAAAGGGCGGTCAAAGAATACATTGAGCGTCTTCGTTCAGAGCTAAAGACGATGGTTTGCAGGGATTAGACCTAAGGGGGTTAGATGCAATCCTTAAACCTTGAGGCTTACGCTAAACCTGAAAGTCGAATGAAAGAGATATTCTGGGAAGACTATGAAAGATTTCTTGCGGAGAAGGGCGAGATTTGTATCGAAGATGTTCGCATACCTTTGAAAGGGAAAAAGCAGGTAGAAGTTCTAAACCCGCCTGAGTTTGAGATTGAAGAAACGACGGTTTGGTCCTTTCCAGAGAGGGGAAGCTGGGCAACACATCAGGGAAATTATCGTGGAAACTGGGCTCCTCAAATACCACGGAACTTGATTTTGCTTTATACCGAACCTGGGGACTGGGTCTTAGACCCTATGGTTGGGAGCGGAACTACCTTGATAGAATGTAAACTCCTTGGTCGAAACGGAATAGGAGTTGACATAAACTATGAAGCCCTGATGTTAACCTTTGACAGGCTTAACTTTGTCCCTCAAAATCTTTTTGAAAGCCTCCCGAAGACAGAAATAAGGCTTTATCATGGAGATGCACGGAACCTTGACCTTATACCCGATGAAAGCATAGACTTAATAGCAACGCATCCACCTTATGCTAACATTATTTCCTATTCTAAGGGTAAAAGTATAGAGGGGGACATCTCCCGTCTGCGTTCCCTTGAAGATTATTTAGAGGCTATGACAGAGGTAGCTAAAGAATGCTTTAGAGTGCTAAAGCCAGGTAAATACTGCGCTCTCCTTATTGGCGATACAAGAAAGCATAAGCATTATATACCCATATCTTTTTATGTTATGGAACGGTTTATGAAAGTTGGGTTTATTCTAAAAGAGGATGTAATAAAAGTGCAATGGAAGATGAAGGGAACAAGAGAACGTTGGCAGTTTAAGAAGAAAAAAGATTTTCTTCTTATTTATCATGAACACTTATTGATCTTCCGTAAACCAACCATTGATGAAGATATAAAAAAATATCGTTATAGTATGAAAAATTTTGAATAATACATGGCTAATATTACTATATTACCAAGTAGATTTTATCCGAGTGCCGAAGATTTTGTTGATGATTTTCTTAAGACTCTAACACCAAGTATAATTGATCGGTCTCATTTTATAGATTGGCACTCTATTGAAAATAAACTAAAGGAATTTACTGAAGCTTTGGAATTTTATAAGGAATTAGCTTATAGACTTAAAGATGGGGCAGATTTTATTAAAGAGTTAGCTGATAATTGTTTGGCACATGACGACCCTTTAATTTTGATTAAGTGCGCTTTTGAATTGTTAGGACATACTGACAACAGTTTTGTTACTTTACAAGACGATATAGATATTTTAAAATTAGCAAGAGAAATTGCCAATGGCAATGAAAATACTGCTTTTTATTTTGCAAGAACTTTAAGGGATTTAGGCTTTAAAAAGCTTTTACTTAGAGAAGATATAGAGGACATCTTTTTAGGTGTGCAGATTGGTTTAGAAACACATCGAAGAAAGAATCTTGGAGGAACAATTTTTCAGACAATGATAAAGAAACTTATAAATGAAATCATAAATCATCTTAAAGTGTATGGCTATGATGTTGATTATAAAGAGGAGGTAACTATAAATTATGGTGAAGGGTTAAGAAAAAAATTAGATTTTATCATTTTGTCTCGTGGTACACCAAGATTTGGGATAGAGGTAAATTTTTATACTGTACCTGGTTCAAAACCAACAGAGATAAAAAGAAGCTATAGAAATATTTTAGAAGGACTTTCAAAACAAGGAATAGACCTAATTTGGATTACTGATGGAAAAGGATATACTCAAATGAAAAAATCACTAAAAGATGCTTATAGTTTACTTCCAAATATTTACAATTTAAAACAAGTTGAAGCATACTTATTAGCGGATATTAAAGCAATTTTTGATAATGAGAAACAATAGGGGGTAGGCAATGAAAAACTATGAAATCATCATTGTTGGAGCGGGTCCGGCTGGGCTTCAGGCAGGAATTCACACGGCAAGGAGAAAACACTCCGTCCTAATCCTTGGAAAACCTCAAGCAAGCGCCCTATGGAACGCTCACATTGAGAATTATTTTGGCGTTCCAGGAAAAGCCTCTGGAGCGGAACTTTTAAAGGTAGGCTTAGCTCAGGCTCAGGGTTTCGGGGCAGAATTCTTAGAAGAGGATGTTGTTAAAATTGAAAAGGTAGAACCCGGTTTTTTGGTTGAGACTGAAACAGGGAAGACCTTCCAAGGCTTAGCCCTTATTTTAGCGCTGGGAGTAAAGAAAAAGAAGAAGGTCTTTAAAGATGAGGATAAGTTTGTTGGCAAGGGGGTTTCTTACTGCGTAGACTGTGATGCCTGGTTTTATAGAGGGAAGAGAGTTGCGGTGATAGGCGATGGTAGCGCAGCCCTTCATGGAGCTCACACCTTAACCAAGTTTGCCGAAAAAGTTTATCTCATCCCTTTAAAAGACCTTCCCTTTTCTTCCGAAGAAGCAGAAAAGATTGAAGTTATAAGAAAGAAGCCTTTGGAGATAGTGGGGGAGAATGAGGTTTCTGGGCTCAAGTTTGAGGATGGAGAGACAATTTCTGTTGATGGTATCTTCATTGAGATTGGAGCCAAGGGACCGCTTGAACTCCTTGCCCCTTTAGGTATTGAGCTTGACCCTCAAACCTTTAGTTATGTTAAAGTTAATCAAAGAATGGAGACGAATGTGCCAGGTGTTTTTGCCTGCGGTGACCTAACCGGTCCTCCTCTTCAGGTAGCAAAGGCGGTTGGAGAAGGTTGCGTTGCCGGGATCTCAGCCTCGGATTATGTAAAGGCTTTAAAAGGGAAAGGCTAAGCAAAATGCCCCTTATTTGGTCTAAAACCTTAGAGATAACCCTTGGAAACTTAAGGAAAAACCTTCAAAGTATAAAAAGACTTCTTCCAGAAGAGGTGGGCATCCTTCCAGTCATAAAGAACGATGCCTATGGGCATGGCCTGCTTGAGGTCGCAAAGGTCCTTGCCGAGGAGAAGGTTTGGGGCTTTGGGCTATCCGAGCCTGAGGAGGGGCTAATCTTAAGGAAGGCTGGCTTCATTCATCCTATCATTCTTCTCTCTGGATTTGAAAAGGATTGGCTACCCGAGATGGTGCATCTTAGACTAACCCCAGTTGTCACAAGCCTTGATTCCTTTTTTATCCTTAAGGAATTCTGCCTAAGAAAAGGGATAAGCGTTGAGTTTCATCTTAAAGCCGAGACAGGGATGAACCGCTTTGGTCTTCCTTTCGAAGACCTTCAAATTCTCATTGAAGAATTAAGGGAAAATTCCTATTTAAAGCTTGTTGGGCTTATGACCCATTTTGCGGCAAGCGAAGACCCGGATTCTTCTTACACTCAAGCTCAGCTTGAAAACTTCAAAAAGTTCTTGAAGGTCTTGCAAACTGAGGGGTTTGCTCCCAGATACATTCATTTTTGCAATTCAGGGGGTATAATTTTTCTTCCTGAGAAGGGGAATTTGGTAAGACCTGGCATCGCCCTATATGGTGGCTATCCATCCTTCCGGGCAAGGGCTTTCCTTAAACTTTATCCTGTCATGAGTTTGAAATCCCGTATCGTTGAAATAAAAAGACTAAAACCGGGAGAAGGGGCAGGCTATGGACCAACCTTTATAGCAAAAAGGGGAACAAGGCTTGGGATAGTTCCTGTGGGCTATGGAGATGGTTATCCTCGGGCTTTAAGCAACCGTGGCTTTGCCTATTGCTTAGGCACAAGAGTGCCTATTGTGGGAACTATTTCCATGAAGGCTTTATACATTGACCTAACAGATTTAGCTCACGCCAAGGTTGGGGATGAAGTGATCCTTCTTGGGGGACCAAACAATGAGGTTCCTGCTGATGAGCTTGCCCAGCTTGCCGGCACCATTTGCTATGAGCTTTTCTGCCAGCTTGGAAGGGCAATCCCTAGGACCTACAAGGACTAAGCATGTTTAACATTGGCTTTAGCGAAGCTTTGATCATCTTTTTTGTGGCTCTTGTTGTCTTAGGTCCTGAACGGTTGCCTGAAGTTGGAAGGTTTTTAGGTAAGCTAAGCCTTGAGTTCAAAAAAGCAATCGATGAGTTAAAGAAAGAGCTTGAGATAGAGGAGCTTGAAAAGGAGGTAGAAGAGGCAAAGGAAGAGGTAAAAAAAGTTTTGGATTCGGAGATAGAGCCTTTGAAGGACCCTTTAAAGCTCCTTGAGGAGTATAAAACTCAAGATGGGTCAAAGGTAGAAGGAAAAGAGGGCTCTTCTCGAACTTCCTCTAATTAACTATGATAAAAATTCATGAAAAGCTTAGGCTCCTTTTTGCCCCAGATTTTCTGACCAGACTTCGTCGTCTGCTTATCCTTTATTCTGCCCTTTTTTTAATCCTTTGGTTGGCAATTTTTTTCCTTTTTCCTAAGATTTTTCCTTTTCTTATGCATTCTTATTATCATCTCGTAGCTGGGAAGCCTTTAGTTTTTATAAGCATTGAAGAAGCGCTTTTTGTAGCCATAAAGGCAAGCTTTTATCTTGCCTTGATCCTTCTTTTGCCGGTCTTTCTTATCAAACTTTGGGGTTTGATATCCCCTGAGCTTTACGAATACGAAAGAAGATTTTTGCAAAGGCTTATCGCCCTTTCTTTTCTTCTTTCTGTCTTAGGATTTTTGTTTGGCTACTATTTTCTCTTTCCAGCTTTAGTAAAAGTTTTCCTATATTTTGGGGAAAATTTTGAAAACAATCTGAGGATTGGAGCCTTTTTGTTCTTTATGTTAAAGATAATTCTTTTTTCGGTTATAATTTTTCAAATTCCGATTATCTTTGCCCTTCTTGTTAAAGAGGGATGGATTACCGAAGATTTATACCGTAAGAGAAAGCTTTATCTTTTGAGCGTTTTCTTTGGGCTTTCCTTCATCATCGCTCCATCTGATTTTTTTTCTCAACTCTTGCTTACATTGTTTTTTTTCTTATTTTTTAAGTTATCCTTTTTAATTGCTAAGGTTTTATAAAAAAAGGAGGAGAGTATGCCCAAGAAAAAGAAGCAAGAAGGCGTTGAGGTTGAGGCAGAGGTGAAAACCCAAAAAAAGGGGAGAGCTAAAAGCCAGGTTGACGAGACTGCTAAAGAACACACACAAACAAAGGCTCTAAAGAAAAAAAAGGAAAAGCTTGAGCCTACGGGTCCAAGGAAATACATCATGCTTATTGGGGACGGAATGGGAGATTTTATGATAAAGGAGCTTGGGTGGAAGACCCCCCTTGAGGTTGCTATAACCCCGGGGTTAGACTTTTTAGCAAGCTATGGAGAGGTTGGCTCCTGCCAGACTATTCCTCATGGGATGCATCCTGGCTCGGATGTTGCCATTATGGGACTTTTAGGCTATCCACCGGAAGAAAAATACACGGGGAGAGGACCAATTGAAGCCTACGCTCGTGGTATTGAGCTTAAGCCCGAAGATGTGGCCTATCGTTGTAATCTTGTTACCCTTCGTCTTGAGGGGGATGAGCTGATAATGGAAGACTATTCAGCTGGGCATATCGATACGGAATCAGCCATAGAGCTTATTGAAGCCATAAATCGCGTCGCCGGAACTGATAAGGTCGAGATCGTACCTGGAGTGAGTTATCGCCATATTTTAATCTGGAGGGGTGGGTCTGGAGGCTTGCAGACCTATCCTCCTCATGACCTTATCGGGAAGAATGTCTGGTTTGCCTTTCAAGCTTACGACGAGGAGCCTTACCTAAAAGAATTTATTCTAAAGGCTATAGCCGTGCTTGAAAAGCATCCCATAAACCAACAGAGAAAACTTGAGAACAAGCCGGTTGCCAACGCCATCTGGCCATGGGGACAAGGGCGAGCTCCAGACCTTGAGCCTTTTGAAGAAAAATGGGGGCTAAAGGGGGCGGTAATTTCCGCGGTTGACCTTATTAAGGGATTGGGCAGGCTTGCCAAGATGACCGTTATAGAGGTTCCTGGAGCAACGGGATACATTGACACAAACTACGAGGGTAAGGTTGACTATGCCATCTCAGCTTTAGAGACGCACGATTTTGTGCTTATCCATGTTGAAGCACCTGATGAGGCAAGCCATGAAGGAAATCTTGAGCTTAAGATCAAAGCTATAGATGAGTTTGACAGACGGGTTGTGAGGTATCTTTTGGAGCGGATAGTTGAACTAACAGATAACTATAGAATCCTTGCCTGCTGCGACCACCTTACTCCCATTTCCATCCGCACCCATTCTACAAAACCCGTTCCCTTTGTCATCTATGATTCTAAGCTTCACACCAAAAAGAAAGGGGATATTAAATTCTGTGAGAGAGTGGCTTATGAATCTCCCCTTTATTTTCCTTCTGGACCGGAGCTTTTTTCCTATTTCATTGAACGTCCTTTAAACTCAGAGGAAGTTGCAGAGCATGCTGAGCGTTAGCAAGTCCTTTCCCACTCATCTCGTCATTTCGAGCGTAGCGAGAAATCTCCTCTTTGACAATCGGAGCCCCCTCGGCTTGCGCCTCGGGGTGACATGGGAAAAGGAGACCCCTCTCCTTTCGCGTTGGGGTGACATCATCCACTCTGTCATGCCGAGGGATAGTGAGGCATCCCTCACTTCGTGTGGGACGGCATCCCCAGGGTGCACCCTCGCTTGACAGCTCGGGGCGACATAAAAAAGGGCGCTCGGGGTGACAAAAAAGAGAAGTTCGGGGAGACAAAAAAGATTTTCGGGAAAAAAAAAGGAGCTCAGGGGGACAAAAAGGAGGGCTGGGGATAACAAAAAGGTGGAGCTAAGATATGAAAGTTGAAAAGACGGATTTTTTGATCGTTGGTTCAGGAATTGCCGGTCTTTCTTTAGCCTTAAAGCTTAAAGACTTTGGAGAGGTTGTAATTTTAACTAAAAAGAGGAAGTTTGAAACGGCAACCTCTCTTGCTCAAGGTGGCATAGCCTGCGTGATGGGAGAAGATGATAGTTTTGACCTGCATATACAGGATACGTTGATCGCAGGTGATGGTCTTTGTGATAGAAGGATCGTTGAGCTTGTGGTAAGGTCAGCCCCGGAGAGGATTTCCGAGCTCCTTAGGTTAGGGGTTAAGTTTGATCGGGACCCGGATGACCCAAGGAAATTTCACCTTGGTTTAGAGGGAGGACATTCAAGGCGAAGGATCCTTCATGTGGGGGATTATACTGGAAGGGCAATTGAAAATGTGCTTATCGAAAGGGTTGTTGCCTCATCAAACATAAGGCTTCTTGAGCATCACTTTGTGGCTGACCTTTTGCTTTCTGAAACCGGGGAAGGGAGAAGGCTTGTTAGCGGGGTTCTCGCCTTTGACTTACTTCATGGTGAACCAAAGATCTATCTTGCGGACTTTGTTGCCCTTTGCACTGGTGGTGCAGGAAAAGTCTACCTATACACCAGCAATCCCGATACAGCAACCGGAGATGGCATTGCCCTTGCAGCAAGGGCTAACTGCCGAATAGCTAACATGGAATTCTTCCAGTTTCATCCAACCTGTCTTTATCATCCAAAGGCTAAGAACTTTTTGATCTCTGAAGCCTTAAGAGGCGAGGGCGCAATCCTTCTTAATCCAGAAGGTAAGCCCTTCATGCACCGCTACGACCCAGTAAGAAAGGAGCTTGCTCCCAGGGATGTCGTCACAAGGGCGATAGACTTTGAGCTAAAAAAGACGGGCGGTGAATGCGTCTACCTTGACATTACCCATCTTCCTTCAGACTACATCAAGAAGCGTTTCCCTTATATTTACGAGACCTGTTTGAAGTATGGGATAGACATTACCACTCAGCCCATTCCGGTTGTGCCAGCAGCCCACTACCTTTGCGGCGGCATCTATACCAACGAGTATGGACAGACGGACATCCCAAATCTTTTTGCCGTGGGTGAATGCGCCTACACCGGGCTTCATGGGGCAAACCGCTTAGCTTCAAACTCCCTTCTTGAAGGCTTGGTCTTTGCTCATCAAGCAAGCTTAAAGATTAAAGAGCTTTATCCTCAACTTAAAGGAAGGGTCCCTACCCCAAGGATCAACGAACCAAAGATAGAAGACATTAAGGAGGAAAAGGTCTTCATTTCCCACAACTGGGACCTGATTAGAAAGATAATGTGGGATTTTGTGGGAATCGTGCGGAGTATAAAGATGCTTGAGTTTGCCAAAAAGAGGCTTAACCTGTTGATAGAGGAGATATTAGAAAATTGGGGTGGGTATTATCTTGACCTTGATGTCATGGAGTTAAAAAACATAGCCATTGTTGCTGAGCTCATAGTCCGTTCAGCCCTCTTGCGAAAGGAATCCCGAGGAACTCATTACCTTCTTGACTATCCGGAAAAAAGAGAAGATTTTTTAAAACCCACGATCTTATTGCTGAACGGTTCTTCTATTTAAAACATAGGAACACAGGTTATTTAACGGGCATTCTTCACACCTTGGTTTTGCTGGCTTACAGATAGTTTGTCCAAAGGCAACAAGGAGCTTGTTAAACTTAGGTCTTAGGTCTTCGGGAACAATTTGATGGAGAACCTTTTCTGTTTCCTCAACCTTTTTCGTGTTGATAAGCCCTAAGCGATTGCAGACCCTGTGAACATGGGTGTCAACTCCAATGTAAGGAAGGTTGAAGGCTTGACTTAGGACTATGTTGGCAACCTTTCTCCCAACTCCAGGAAGTTTTAGAAGCTCATCTTGAGACTTAGGAACTGAGCCCTTGTGTTTTTCTAAGAGAACTTTGGCAAGATTGCGAAGCCTCTTTGCCTTTTCTCGATAGAAACCAACAGGATAAAGAAGCTTTACTAAATCTTCTTCAGAAAATTTTAAAATATCTTGAGGAGTGTTTATTACCGAAAGGAGTTTTTCGCAAACCTTAGCTGTAGTCTCATCCCTTGTCCTCGTTGAAATAAGGGCGCAGATTAAAACTTTAAAAGGATGTGGGTCTATGAGGCTTGAAAGTCTTTTAACTGGAGCTGATAGCTCTGAGTAGGTTTTTTCTAAGATTTCGTAAATTTGTCGAAGCCTATCTTCCTCCATTAAAGCTTCTTTAAATGGCTTCGCTTGGAATAAAGACCTCCATAGCCTTGGTTATGCAGGCAGAAACACAAAAACCGCAGGCCGTGCATTTTTCCGGGTCGTAGATAACCTGAAAAGTCTGCCTATCTACAAAAAGGGCTCCTGTTGGGCAGACGGCAGTGCAAGCCCCGCAATGAATGCATACTTCTTCATTCTTTGCCACCTGCTGAGCTATGGTTTTAACATCAACCCCAACATCTTTAAGATAATTTAGCCCCTTCTCTAAGTTTTCCCTATCTCCAGAAAGTTCAAGGATCATGATTCCTTCTTTGCCTGGGGTTATCATTGCCTTAAGGATGTTGAACACAAGGTTAAAGTCCTTCACCAATCGGTAAACTATAGGCTGGTCAACGATCTCTGGAGGGAATCTTAGGACTAAACCTTTTTTGAGCATAGGGCAACCTCCATACTTTAATTATTTTCCGGGACAAACTCTTCGCAGTAGGCTAATCCCCTTTTTGCCATCTCTAAATCTGGGTTCAAGGATAAGGCTTTAAGGAAAAACAACTTAGCTTGAGAAAGGAAGAGCATCCTTGCTTCCTCAGTTTGCAAACTTTCGCCAATAGATTTTAAACTAAACCCTGCATTAGCATAATCTATAGCTGAGCTCGGGTCAAGCTCTGTAGCCTTAAGAAAATACTCTAAAGCTTTGGAAAATTCATGAAGTTTGTAGTAGGACCTACCGAGGAGATTATAAACCTCTGGGGCTTCTCCGTATTCCAGGGCTTGCTCGCAGGCAGAAATTGCCTTTAAGTATTCACCTTTGGTAAAGTAAGCATCCGCAAGGTGGGTTAGAATGGCAAGTTTATCCGGAGCTTGAGGCTCAAGACTTAAAGCCCTTTCATAGCAGGAAATGGCGCTATCTAAATCCCCTCGGTCCTTAAGCAAATTCCCGTAAAATCCCCAGACATAGTACCGATCCTGCACCTCGGATAAGACCTCGCTGATAAGCCTTTCTGTTACCTCCCTTGGATGATAAAAATAGCTTACCCTTACTAAATGGAAAAGAAAAGGAATCTTCGTTCTTTCTCTAAAAAGGATGCCAGGAATTACCGCATAGACAGCGGGTAGATTTAGCTCTTCGTTAGTTATGTCTATTAAATAGGTTTCAAAACCTCTATCTTTTAGCTTTTGGGCTAAAGTTTTAAGCTCTTCCACATGGTCTTCAGAATAAACATTAGGGAGAGAGTTAAGCTCAACATCTCCATCATACTCGATCACAATTTTTGCCTCTTCAAGGGTTTGGAATTTAGGAAGACCGCTTTCAACATACTTTCCCTCGGTATCAAAATCACCGGCAAGTTGGGCAACTTCCGTCAAGGCTCTGATCAAGGCTCTTTCAGGACTTGTTCCTGTCCCAGCTGCGTAAACTATCTCGCTTCTTTCAGGGTAGGTAGACGGGTCCATAGCCATAACAGCCACTGTAGGTGCCGGCATCCCAAAGGTCATGTTCCTTATCCATACTCGTATGTTTAACCTTTCAAAGCACTTCAAAACCTCTTCTGCCGCTCCCCTTATACTATCCCTTTTGATAGCAGGCATGGGTTTGTTAAACTTTATGGAAAGGGCGTTTGTGTGCCTTTCAATGAGCTCGCAGATTGCCTGAACGCTTGCCTCAGGATAGGTGTTTCCTCCAGCAGACCCGTTATACTCATAAAGCATCCAAAACCAATGAAAGGGAAGATATTTGACCTCCTTCGTCCTTACTTCAAGAGCGGGAACAAAGTAGAAGGGAAACTTCTTTAGAAGCTTTAAAGCTACCTCCTTTACTCTTTCATCCTCCTCATCTTCAAGGGATTTTAAAAATACTTCCCAAGGGATGGCCTCCTCTTTAAGCTCTTCAAAGGTTGCAAAGTTTCCCTGTTGAGGCACGCTTTTAAGGAAGGAAAATAGAGAATACCGTTCCACCAACTCTACAAGGGCGCTTGCTTTAGCAAGAATCTCTGTTGCTCCCTTCCCCATTTGCTTATAGTTTCCGGTGGTTTTGATCCCGTCCACATCATAAAAACTTAGAAAAACAGGCAATCCAAGCCTCCCCTTATCAATCCTTTTTACTCCTTTATAAATCTTTCTTCCAAGGCTTTTTAGTCTTTCTTCAACCAAGTTGACCGTTTCTTCCGGTAGAAGCGCCTTATCCGCGATAACCTTGCGAGAGGAAAGAAAAAACTTATCGAAACTTGGTTTAGCCATTGCCTACCTCCGTTTTAATCTATAGTAAACAATTCAAAATATAAAGTATAAAAGTAAAAAGACAATAGCGCAGGTCCTCTCCTTTTGGCACCCCGAGCAAATCAAGGGGGTCCCCTTCAATTCAACACCAAAACTCTTAAATAATCTTAAGGAAGATTAAGGTTAAAAGGAGGCAACTTAAAAGTATCCTGTAGAAAATAAAAGCATAAAGGGAATATTTTTTAAGGAAAGGTATCAGAAAGGCTATGGCTACAAGGCTAGAGATGAAGCTACCAATAAACCCAGCAAAAGCTAAATCAGTGGGGATGGTTCCCCCTTTTACTAACTTTAGCCCCTCGTATAAGCCAGCCCCAAGGATTAGGGGAGCTCCTGCTAAGAAAGAGTATCTTGCCGCCTCTTCCCTTTTAAGCCCTACGAGCAATCCAGCTGAGATGGTTATTCCACTTCTTGAGGTGCCAGGGATCAAAGCTAAGGCTTGCGCAAAGCCGATAAAAAGAGCTTTTCCGATATTTAGCTCGCCTATCCTTAATCTTTTCTTCCCAAGCCTTTCTCCAAGGATCATCGGAAGGGTCATGACAAGCAAAGCAAAAGTTACAACCAAAGGCGTGCGAAAATAGCTTTCAACTATATGGTGAAGGAGTAAGCCAGCTATACCTCCAGGTAAGGCTGAGACAAAGATGAGCCACCTCAAGCTCCAGATTTTTATTAAATCTTTCCAAAAGTAGATAAGGATAGCAAAAAAAGAACCAAGATGTAAAAAGGCATCTATTTCAAGGCTTGATGGTATGTTGAGAAATTTTTCAAAAAGAATGAGATGCCCAGTGCTTGAAATGGGTAGAAACTCTGTTAACCCTTGAACAAAGCTTAAGAGAAGGATGGCTATTAAAGTCATGCTTTAAACGCCCTATATGAATTTCTTCTTTCGAAAAATGAAGAAAAGCACTATACAGATAGCCAAAATTATAGCATTAACTATATAGAAAGCATATGGAGTCTCCTTTAAAGGAGGTAGTTCTCTCATAGGAAGAGGTATATTCATTCCATACATACTATAGATGAGGTTTGGAATGGATATTATAATAGCCATGCTGGCTAAAAATTTCATGATTACATTGACGTTATTGTTGACAATGGAGGCGTAAGCATCCATTGTATTTGCTAAAGTGTTTGTAAAGACTTTAGTCATCTCTAAAGCCTGTTTGTTCTCAATTTGAACATCGTTTAGGAGTTCAATATCATCATCGGTCAATCTTATAAACCTTCCAGAAAGAAGCTTAGAAAGAACCATGTCATTACCTTGTAGAGCAGTGTTAAAGTAGGTTAAAGTTTTTTCTATGCTTAACATGTGGAGAATCTCTTCATTGGCTAAGGCTCTAAAAATGGCTTCTTCATAGGTTTCTATGATTCTATCAATGTGTCGAAGATAGCGTATGTAAAGGGTTGTCCCAAGAAGCATAAAGTGGAGTAAAAAGCTTACGGGTTTTGAAAGGTCAAAAGATTTTGCTTTGTTAGCAAACTGGATAAAGTCTTCAAAAATAGGATGTTCTGTCAAACAAAGAGTTAAGACATACTCTTCCGTTAAGATTATACCTACAGGGATGGTTTCGTATTTATTGTAAAGACCGGTAGTTGTGGGCATGGGAATACGGATGATGATCAAAACTTGTCCTTCTTCTTTTTCAACCCTTGGTCTCTCCTCTTCATCCAAAGGATATCTTATAAATTCTGAAAAGATTTTTAGTTTTTTTTCGATGTAGTTTATTTCATCTAAAGAGGGATTAAGAAGGAGGACCCAAGAATGTTTCTCAATCCTTTCTGCTGGTATAAGAAGCCCATTTTCTGAACGATAGATTTTGATCATGCGAACCTCAGAGGCTAAAAAGTGCCTTTTTATTAAACTTCTATTTTTTTACCTGTCAAGCGGTTGTAGAGGGTTATTTTGCAGGGTGAAAACTCATTGCCCTCTAATTTAAGAGGTTGCAAAGGGGGCAAAAAATACCTTTAACTCTTGACCAATAAAAAAAGTTAAATAAAATCAATGTTTAGTCATGGCCCGTCTTGACCCTTTTTTTAAACTTGTCGTTGAGACCAAGGCTTCAGACCTTCATCTTAGCGTTGGCAATCCCCCTATCCTTAGGATCCACGGTGAGCTTCAAAGGGTAAAATATAAGCCTTTGGAGGATGAAGAGCTTAGGGCAATGCTCTATGAAGTTATGCCTGAAGAGATTATCAAGAAGTTTGAAGAGGAAGGCGAGGTTGACTTTGGTCTTGAAATCCCTGATTTAGCAAGGTTTAGGGTTAATGTTTATCGGGAAAGAAAGGGCGTTGCTGCTGCCTTCAGGGTTATTCCCTCGCGAATAATGACCGTTGAAGAGCTTGGGCTGCCTCCCATTCTAAACAAGCTTGCCCTTTTGCCAAAAGGTTTGATCCTTGTTACCGGTCCAACAGGCTCTGGTAAGTCTACCACCCTTGCTGCCATGATTGATTATGCTAACAGAAACCGCTACGACCATATTATTACCATTGAAGACCCTATCGAGTTTGTCCACGAATCAAAGAACTGTTTAGTCCATCAGAGGGAGCTCGGCACCCACACGAAGAGCTTTGCCAATGCTCTTCGGGCTGCTCTAAGAGAAGACCCGGACATAATCCTCGTTGGTGAAATGAGGGACCGAGAGACCATTGCCCTTGCCATAGAGGCAACCCTGACTGGACATTTAGTCATGTCAACCCTTCATACCATCTCAGCTGCCCAAACGATTAGCAGGATAATCGATGTCTTTCCAGCCGATGAGCAGGACCAAATTCGAACCACCCTTTCTGAGGCTTTAAGAGCGGTGGTCTCTCAGACGATGTTTAAGAGGATAGATAGACCGGGAAGGATTGTGGCAACAGAAATTCTCATTGCCACCCCTGCCATAAGAAACCTCATCCGGGAAAATAAGATCCATCAAATCCCCTCGATGATTCAGACGGGTAAAAAATACGGGATGATGAGCCTTGATGATGTAATCATGGATTATTTGAAGAAAGGCTGGATTAGCCCTGAAGAAGCCTTCATAAAAGCGGTAGATAAATCAAGGTTTTTGCCCTTTGTTAAGAACACAGAACTTATCGATTTTACCGAGGTACCAGGCTAAAGGTCTATGCTTACAGCCATAGAAATCCATCATCTTATTCAAAGATTGGCAAATCTTGAGGATGGTATATCCGATATTTTCATCCTTTCTGGTTATCCCTTCCAGGTCATGGTTTACGGAAGGGTAAAAAGCGTCTACTTAGAAGAATTTCCTGTTGAGAAGCTTACTCCCTTTCAATCTGAGCAGATTGCCTTCTATCTTCTAAGAGAGCATCCCTATCTCTACCCAAAGCTTATAAAGGATGGCTATGCGGATTTTTCTTATGCCCTTGAGGATGGGACAAGGTTTAGGGTGAACGTTTTCTCCAGACAAAGGACTTACAACATCATCATGAGAAAGCTTGAAAATCAAATTAAAACCATTGATGAATTAAACTTAAAACCAGCCCTTTATCAAGTAGCTAAGGAAAAGTTTGGGTTAGTCTTTGTAACCGGGGCAACGGGGCAGGGGAAGACTACAACCCTTGCCGCCATCCTTCATGAAATCAACAAGTCCGAAGCCGTGCATATTCTTACCCTTGAAGACCCTATCGAATACCTTCATACGCCCATCAAAGCAACTATTAACCAGAGGGAGCTCGGGACTGATTTTTCAAGTTATGCCGAGGGTTTAAGGGCAGCCTTAAGAGAGGCGCCGCAGGTCATTTTAGTTGGTGAGATACGCGATAGGGAGACGATGGACATAGCCTTGATTGCCGCTGAGACTGGGCATCTTGTCTTCTCAACCTTACACACTACAACAGCTGGGCAAGCCATAAACAGAATTATCGGTTTTTACCGAAGGGAAGAGGAGCATCAGATAAGGCAGAGGCTTGCAAGTTCGCTTAAATGGGTAATCGGGCAAAAGCTTCTCCCTAAGGTTGGAGGGGGAAGAATTGCTATTCTTGATATACTTTACAACAACATCCGAGCAAGGGAGATAATCCTTCAAGGGGAGTCTGAAGGGAAGACCTTTTATGATGTCATGAGCCAGGGCGGACCTTACGGTATGCAGACTTTCGATCAGCATATCATCGAGCTTTTTGAAAAGGGGCTCATCGATGAGGAGACGGCGTATTATCATGCCATAAGAAAGGATATCGTTGGCAGGCAGATAGAAATAATCAAAAAGAAAAAAGGCCTTGAGGAAGAACCGCTAACGCTTGAAATAGCTGGAAAAGGTGTTAAATGAAACAAGATGTAGGAAGTGTAATCAAACCTTTAACTGTAGTGCACTGGAAGCTAAAGGAGCCTATAGGTCTTATTGAGGAGCTCTTTTCTCAAGAGACGGAGTTAAGGCATATTAAAAATCCGAATGAGGTAATCCCCCTTTTGTATAGGTATAAAATTTCTAACATAGTCATAGGAGCGCAAAGCTCAGAAGATTTTAAGAATGAGTGGTTACCCGTCTTGCAGAAGGTTCCGCTTAATCAGAGGAGGGAAATCTTTGTGCTCCTTGTTTTGCCATCTGCTAAGGCTTTTGACCCTTGGCAAACCTTTTTGCATTCCGTTAACCTTCTTGTGAGCGTTGAGGAGCTTAAAGACCTCCCTTTTCATCTTGAACGGGCAAAGCAGTATTTTTACGAGCTTTACGAGCCCTATTTCAGGGCTATGAGAAAGTTTGCGGAGGAGCTTAGATGATCCGCAAAGCCCTTTTGCCGGTTGCTGGGCTTGGCACAAGGATGCTTCCCATAACCAAGGTCGTCCCCAAGGAGCTACTCCCTATCCTTAATCGTCCAGCCATTGAATACATAGTCCAGGAGATAATCCAATCAGGATTAGACACGATAATTTTTGTAATATCTTCCGGAAAAGAGGCTATCGCTGATTATTTTGACATCAACCTTGGTCTTAGGAAGTTTCTTGAGGAGAGAAATAAGGTTGAGCTCCTTCGGCTTGTGGAAGAGGTTGAAAGCAAGGTTGAAAATCTTGTTGCGGTAAGACAAAAGAAGCCTGAGGGGCTTGGTCATGCGGTCTTGATGGGGGAGAGGGTCATCGGAAACGAGCCCTTTGCTGTAATCCTTGGGGATGACCTTGTAGCAAGCGATGTGCCTTGCCTTAAACAAATGCTTTCCGTTTATCTTGAGCTTTCCGCAAAGTATGAGGACGTTTCCCTCATAGCCTTAGAGGAAGTTCCAAGGGAGGATGTGTCTAAGTATGGCATCGTTGATGGGGATAGGGTTTCAGAAAATATAATCAGAATGCGAAGGGTCATTGAAAAGCCACCCCTTGAAGAAGCGCCGACAAATTATGCTATCATCGGTCGCTACATCTTTATTCCAAAGATCTTTGAGTATTTAAAAATGATTCCGAAAAAGGGAGGGGAGTATCAGCTTACTGATGCCATTCAAGGTTTGATCGACGATGGCTATCCAGTGTTTGGCTTTTTCTTCCAGGGAATGCGCCTTGATACCGGGAACTTGAAGGGATATCTCAAGTCCATAGTTTATTATGCTCTTCAGGACCCGGAGCTAAGAGAAGTAGTTTTGGAAATGATTTCTAAATGAGCTCTCATGAATATCTTGTTGAGGTAATCTATCCTCAGCCAGTAGCCAAAGCCTACCCCTATTTAAGCAAAAGTTCATTACAACCAGGGCAAAGGGTCCTTGTTAGGATACGAGGCTCTCTTACAGTAGGGCTTGTCTACAAGTGCGAAGTCCTCACTCTTGATAAGCTTTCCCCAAACATCAAATACAAGGAGATAGAGGAAGTTCTTGAGGACTATCCCATATATCCAGAAAGTCTTTTTCCATTCCTTGAAAGCGTAGCAAGCTACTATTTAACGCCCCTTTCTTTGGTGATAAAAGCAGCCCTTCCTTCAGGTCTTTTTAAGGTTCCAACAAAAAGGTTAAGCCTAACTCCCTACGGCAGAAGCCTTGTCCTTCAAAGGGAGGACCTTGCAAGCTTAAGGATCCTTCTTGATAAGGAGCTAAGCCTTAGAGAATTTTTAAAAAGAGCAAGCCTTTCAAGGAATGAGATAAAAAAGCTTGAGTCTCAAGGCATCTTAAACATTAAGACTGAAATTCCGGCTTCAAGGTTTAGCAAAGAAAGGATTGTGAGGGTTCGAAAAAGAGAAGATTTACCGCCCGAGCTAAAAGAGTTTTTTGAAGAAACGGATGAGCTCCCCTACAGCCTCTTGGTTAAAAAATTAACCTCAAGAAAGCTTAAAGGCTTTATTAAGAAGGGCTATTTAGAGGTCTATGAGATACCAAAGCTTAGGAAGATAAACTTGATGGCTGAGGATATAGCTAATCATGCTTTAACGCCTCTTCAGGAGAGGGTAGTAGAAGGCATCTGGGAGAAGGTCCAAAGCTTCACTTTTCAGCCTATTCTTCTTTACGGCATAACCGGGTCAGGGAAGACCTTGGTCTATCTTGAGCTAATTAAAAGGGTTTTAGCGGAGGGTAAGAATGTCCTTGTCCTTCTTCCGGAGATAGTCCTTACTTCCTACATGGAAAGACAGATTTTGAGAAGGTTTGAGGGTGAGGTTGCTGTGCTTCATAGCGCCCTTCCACCTTCTCAAAGGCTTGCAGAGTGGATGAGGATCCTCCGAGGGGGAGCCAGGGTCGTCATCGGCACAAGGTCAGCTGTTTTTGCTCCCGTGGAAAACCTTGGGCTTATCATCGTTGACGAAGAGCATGACCCCTCTTACAAGGAGGAAAACTTTGCCCCAAGATACCAAGCA
>Ga0315272_10000479_pt1 | contig 20005 bp, 18 predicted proteins | sample C3_middle_MG_FD_203918 | JGI IMG/M metagenome (GOLD analysis project Ga0315272, IMG submission 203918) | Sediment microbial communities from Yellowstone Lake, YNP, Wyoming, USA - C3_middle | ecosystem: Environmental > Aquatic > Freshwater > Lake > Sediment | place: USA: Wyoming | collected...
TTAAATTTGATCTCTATCTTGGGTCCGGTATTCAAATCACGTGTAGTGACATGGAAATCAACGATCAGGTCCGATGGAGGAGATCTGTGCGATTCGTAATCTTGCCACTGGTCACGGGATTCATTGTAAAGAATATTAAAATAAATTACTAAAAATTGAGATTTACTCGTTGGGAAGTATCGCAGCTTCTGGATCGGCACCGTGAATTTTATGATCGCATCCACTTCGCCGTTGGCATCTGTTTTCAGGATGATGTCGTCGATGATCTCGGCAGATACAGCACTAGATAAAACACACAGAATAAGCGCAAAGAGCACTGCAACAATACTGCGAAATTTCTTGCTAATTATTTGCATGCTCTGTTTCGTTGAATCAGTCGATTACTTACAGTCCGGCTCTTGAAGTTAATGAGATCATGAAATCCTAGTTCCAAGTGGAATAAGCAGCTCCATATACACCGCGTGGCTTGTGGCAGCCTGAACTTGAGCAGTCCTTGGCGGTGCTGGCGCCGTTGTGACTCTTTTTGAACATATTTCCCAAATAAGTTGTACCGGTCAAATGACAAGTCACACAGTAAACAGGCGCCCCACCGCCTTGCGCTCCATTGTGATTCATCTTCTCGCCCGTCGCCCACGCTGTCGCACCTGAAGTCGGCTTTGCGTTGGGCGGGGTTCCGGTGTGACATGTTTTGCAATCCAGCGATCCGACAATCGTCGTTGGAATGTGATTGGAGACTTTAGTGACCGCGCCATAAACGCCTTGGGAAGTATAGGAGCCATTATGGCAACTGTCGCAGCGTGAACCTGCCACCACTGAGTGAACCAGTGTCCCCGATGCGAAAGTGAGCACGGAGGAACCGTTGTACATGGCATGACAACCACCGCTGTCGCAGGACAAAGACACCGGAACGTGTCCTACCGACTTTCCGGTAGCAGCAGCACCGTCATGGCAACCAGAGTTCGCGCATTTTCCTGCCATCGTGGAATCATGGGTGGTTGCAGCTCCAAAGAAGGTGGTGTAATTACTCGTATTGGCTTGGGTATGGCAGCTATCGCATGATGCTGTCGTTACCAGATGAGTCGCAGGCTTGCCCCTTGCCTGGATGCCGTTGTGGCAAGTTGCACAACTGCCCGCAACTACACCGGTATGGCTATATATGGCACCCAGCCACGTCGTGTAACTACCGGTATTGGTATGACAGCTATCGCATGTAGCCGCAGTGGTCACATGGGTCGCAGGCTTACCCAACGCTTGAGTACCGTTGTGACAAGTCGCACAACTGGGCAGCCCAACATTAAAGGCAGCTACTGTGTGAGGATTGGGCGCACCCAGAAAAGTCGTGAAATTAATCGTGTTGGTAGAGGTATGACACTGATCACATGCCAAAGTAGTCGGTATGTGAACTACCGGCTTGCCTTTCGCCTGCACGCCGTTGTGACAGGTTGCGCAACTTCCAGCCACAACCCCACCATGATTGTATATGGCGCCCAGGAATGTCTTGTAATTGCTGGTGTTGGAAGCTGTATGACATGTGTCACATGTAGCAGTTGTCACCACGTGAGTTGTCGGCTTGCCCAACACTCCCGGATATGAACCGTTATGGCAGGTCGCGCAACTACCAGCTGCCACACCGGTATGGTCGTATACGGCCCCGAGGAAAGAAGTGAAATTCCCGGTATTCGCCACGGTATGGCAAACATCACAAGTTTTACCGCCAGTCGATATGTGATTGGCTGGCTGCCCCACCGCCTGGGTACCGTTGTGACAGGTAGCGCAAGCTCCAGATACGGTCGTTGTTTTGTGCGGGTTAGTGACACCCAGAAATGTGGTGTAGTTGCTGGTGTTTGTTTGGGTATGACACTGGTCGCAAGCTTGTGCTGTAGTTATATGAATGACCGGCTTGCCCGTTGCCTGAACGCCGTTGTGGCAAGTCGCACAACTACCGGCCACTACGCCCGTGTGGTTGTATAGCGCTCCCAGAAATGTTGTGTAGTTCTGGGTGAGTGTTTGTGTGTGGCAGGTATCGCATTGCGCCGTTGTCAACATATGAGTGGCTGACTTGCCCAGCGCATTCGTGTAAGAACCTGTGTGGCAGGTCGAGCATACACCGGCTGCGGTCGGTGTTATGTGGTTGTATATCCCACCCAGGAAGGCACTGTAATTATTGGTATTCGTTGGAGTGTGGCAATTGTCGCATTGGGCCGTAGTGGGCAAGTGAGTCGCGGGCTTACCCAAAACACCTGAGAATGCCCCTGTGTGGCAGGTCGAGCAAATTCCTGTTGCACCTGAATGGCTGTATAACGCTCCCAGCCATGTTGTGTAACTCTGTGAAGCCGTCTGCGTATGACAAGTGTCACATTGGAACGAAGTTGTCAGGTGATTGGCAGGCTTACCTACCGCACCGGAATAGGAGCCTGTGTGGCAGGTCGAGCATGTTCCAGCCGCGCCCGCATGGTTGTAAGCCCCGCCCTTGAAACTCAGGAAGTTATTGGTATTGGACTGGGTATGACAAGCATCACAAGCCGCTGCTGTAGGAATATGGTTTACCGGTTTTCCCAACACACCAGGAAATGAGCCGTTATGACAATTCGAGCAACTTCCCGCCGCTACAGCTGTGTGGTCGTAGAATGCCCCAAGGAAGGAGGTGTAGTTACCTGTATTCGCTTGAGTATGGCATGTGTCACATGTGGCGCCGGAGGGTATCGTAATATGCATCGAAGGCTTACCCACCACGCCCGGATATGAACCGTTGTGACAGTTTGAGCAACTTCCGGCCACCACCCCTGTGTGGTCATAGACTGCCCCGAGGAAAGATGCGTAGTTACCTGTATTCGCCTGGGTATGGCAGGTTTCGCATCCAGCACCTACTGGTGTCGTAATATGCGTTGCCGGTTTGCTGACGACAGACGCGAATTGCCCGCTATGGCAGGAAGTGCAGCCGCTCGTTATGCCGGCGTGATCCATCTTCCAGCTACTAAAAGTGTTGGTATTGGTATGGCAATTTTCGCAGGGCAACAAGGTGGGGAAGTGATTCACGGGCTTGCTCACGACACCCAGGGATTTACCATTGTGGCAGGCTGCACATCCGCTTGATATGCCGATGTGCTTAAAGCTTTTTACCTGGAAGCTGGTCGCGCTGACATGGCAGGTATCGCAAGGGCTGGTCGTTGGAACATGGTTAACGGGTTTAGGTGTTGCTCCGACACGGCTCCCGACAGAGTGGCATCCGGCACAATCCTTGCGCGTGTTCTTGAAAATGGCATCCACATGGCATTGTTCGCACCTTAAAGTGGTATGCACACCTATTAAAATGAATCCCGTTCTGGTGTGGTCAAATGTTGAATCAAGATTTAAGGGTGCGGCCCGGAGGATGGGTGAGTAATAGAATATGCACATCAAAATCGCTGATGTCATTGCAATTATCTTGTTTATCACTTTACTCATGTTGATCTCCGGGCTTCACAAGTAGCCAATTTGAGAGCAATCATCGGTTACAAGGCTATTGAATTCAGCCCGAAGTCTATACAAAAAATGGGGCGGGAACAGCGCCGCTGGTCGGAACCGCAAAACCAGCCGATGAGAGGTCAAAATTGACGGACAAGCGTTATTTCTTGATCCATTTCTTGCTGCCCACCTTGATCGTTTTCCATGACGATCCTATATGGCAGTGTTCGCACTTGTCTCCAAATGCGCCATCGTGCTTGTCGTCCTTGCCATGGCAGCTGACGCAATTGGCCGCAAGGGATAATTTTTTGCTGACCGGTGTTTTATGACATTCGGCACAGCGGATATCCTTATGCTTCCCGTCCAGCTTGAAGTTCGTTTTATCGTGGTCGAAGTCCCAACTCTTCCAATCGCGCGTGTTATGGCAAGACTCACAACCCGTTCCCAGTGTGCGCTTATGCGTATCCTGCTTTTCGTGACACGACCAGCAGTCTGACTTTGCATCCTTAAAGGTAGGTGCGGCATGGCACTTCTTGCATTCGACCAGCGAGTGTTTCCCTGTAAGCGCGAAGCGTGACTGCCGGTGATCAAACGGAGCCTTTTTCCAGTCATCTTCCTTATGACAGGATTCGCACTTCTTGCCTTCCTGACCCTTGTGCTTGTCATCTTTCTGGTGGCAGGAGTAACAATCAGACTTCAGCTTGTCCTTGTATAGATCCCCCTTGTGGCACTCAGTGCACTTGAGCGGTGGGCGGTGCTTGCCAAGCAAGGCGAATTTAGTCTTTTTGTCGTGATCGAAAAGGAATTCTTTCCAACCCTTTTCGTTGTGGCAAGTTTCGCACTTCGGCCCGTACTTGCCTTTATGCGTTTTGTCGTCGTCCTTCTTGTGGCACGACACACAAGTCAACTCCAGCTTGACCTTGTATATGTCGCCTTTGTGACAGTCCGTGCATTTTAGTGGTGGAAGGTGCTTGCCCAGCAGCGGGAATTTGGTCTTGCTGTGATTAAACAGAAGTTCTTTCCAGCCTTTATCATTGTGACAAGATTCACATTTTGGCCCAAATTTACCTTTGTGCGCTTTATCGTCGTCCTTCTTGTGGCACGAAACACATACCATCTTCAGTTTATCTTTGTACAAATCACCCTTGTGACAGGCCGTGCACTTAACCGGTGGCAAGTGTTTGTTCAACAGCGGAAATTTTGTTTTCTTGTCATGATCGAACAGGATTTCCTTCCAGTTCTTTGCGTTATGGCAGGTTTCACACTTGGGTCCAAAATTTCCCTTGTGCGCTTTGACATCGTCCTTCTTGTGACACTCGTTGCATAGTAACGGAACACCTTTATATTTTTCATTGATATGGCAACTCTTGCACTTCACATCCACATGCTTGCCCAATAACTGAAAATGCGTTTTGCTGTGATCAAAATGGGTTGTTTTCCAATCTTTTTCCTCATGGCAATTCACGCATTCTTTGCCGAGGTTGCCTTTGTGCTTGTCAGCCCTTTCATGGCAACTGATGCATTGTGTTGGAGCTTGTCGATATTTTTTTTGCGGAAAATGACAGTCCTTGCAAAGAACTTTTTCCTTTAAATGCCCACCCTTCAATATGAAACCTGTCACCTCATGGTCGAAATTACTTGTCTTCAGCTTTGCAATATTTGCATCCCTGCCCCTGTGCTCGGTGTGACATTCCTTGCATTCCTTTTGATCTTTCATCAGCCCGTGATAGCCGTGTTTGTCGGCCAAATCCTTGGCAATATCCTTATGGCAGTCCTTGCATAACCCCGCCTGCGCCGCCTTATCGAACTGCTTATGACAACGGGCACAATCACTTTCATATTTGACATGCCCCTGAATGACGGGGCCGGGAAGCAATAAATCATTAACCGAATCGGCATGGGCCTGCAGTGAACTTGCAAGCACAACCCAGATAAATATTAACGCCCTGAAAATCGTCGGCATGATGGAAACGTAGTGCATCTTTAATACATATGAACCGCGATCACATGCCATATCCCACTGAATACCAGCATGTAAACAAACGGCACATGAAAGATATGCCACAAGGAGAACAGTTTTTCATAGGTCCCAAACTGGGCGAGATCCCGTACGGAAAAGATATATGAGTTGATGAAATTCGCGTTCTGGTAATAGAGCTGATCCAAGCGGTTCATTTGCGCATCATTCCATTTTTTTTCATGCGTATCCGAGTACATGCTGTCTTCCAGCTCCCGGGTCAGTTTCATGGATAATATTTTTGCCCGCATACCCATAGTGAGAATGTTCAATATCTTGACATTTCCGGCCTTGGAAGAGTTTGTCGCATAATCACGAAATTCAACCAGCTTCTGCTGAATGCCGGGCGCGAAACCAAGAACAGAATCAACATCACCGGATCCATCCAGGTCTTCCTGCAATTGTTTTTGCGTGGCATGCCTGCCATAAAGTCCATAATGGATCTTGGTATAGAAGAAGCGTCCGAAGATTCCACTTCCCGACACAAGGAGCATGCAGATCAACGCCACACCCGCATTGATCGATCCGATAAAAAATGTGGAATGAAGAATAATGAACGTCGGACCCAGTATGCCGAATATCATGTGCCACTTGAACCATTTGGGCAACTGAACCCAGTTCTTCATGAAGCCGACACGCTTACGCATCGGGTAAAGCAACAGGGTTAGCATCATCAACCCGCCAACCAGACCCAGATTATAGCCCACCACATCTCCGGGTTTGTACGGATGGCCGTGTGTAAGAAAGTATCCGGCAATCAGCACCAGGGTTATTATGATTATGAATAGTGTCCAGCCATAGTCTTTTGGCTGGTTTTTTTGTCTCGGCTTTCGCCTTTCAACTAGAGGTGTGGATGAAGCTTGTGTAGACATGAACTTAAGTATTTTATATTCGAAGCATTATAATCTAACGGATATGACACGAAAGACAATCTGCAGTTCAAACTATACAATACATCATAACTCAATCAACTGCCTGGGCCTTATATGTCACTTTCCGGACTGTCAGCCGTCTATATTTATTTGATTCCGATTTTATTGATTGCATTTTTTCATGTACGGAAACGTCAAAAAAATACGTCATTAGCGCTTGTACAACAACAGGAGTCGATCGAAGCTGGTCTGACAGAGCCTTCTTCCTTGCATCCTTACATTGATCCCAACAAATGCCTGGGGGCAGGAGGTTGCGTCAAGGCATGTCCGGAAGAAGCGATAGGCATGATCGGCGGCAAGGCTTATCTGGTCAATCCCACTGTGTGCATCGGCCACGGCGCCTGTGAGGCAGCTTGTCCGCACCATGCGATTTCACTGGTGTTTGGTACCGAAAAGCGCGGCATGGATATTCCGAAGGTCGATCCGAATTTTGAGACCAATGTGAAAGGGATATTCATCGCAGGGGAGCTTGGTGGTATGGGCTTGATACGCAAGGCGGCAACTCAAGGTACCCAAGCGATCAACACCATCAAAAAACTCAAAGGCAGCACCCATGAACTTGATGTCGTCATCGTCGGTGCCGGACCGGCCGGTCTGGCCTCCACATTGGGAGCGATAGAAAACAAGTTACGCCATGTGACTCTAGAACAGGAGGGCTCTCTTGGAGGAGCCATCTTTCAATATCCGCGAAACAAGATTGCTATGACCGCACCGGTCAAGCTCCCGATTATCGGTCAAGTCAAAATGGGTGAAATCAGCAAGGAAGCTTTGCTCGAGTTTTGGGATGGGGTCGTAAAAAAGACCGGCCTGAAAGTCAATTTCAATGAAAGGATGGAAAAAATAACCAAGACTAATAATGGGTTTGTAGTTAAAACGAACAAGCAATCTTACGATACCCGTACAGTATTGCTTGCCATCGGCCGCCGCGGAACACCGCGAAAACTGGGCGTACCAGGTGAAGACTTACCAAAGGTTGTATACAGCTTGATCGACCCTGAACAATATCGAAATATGCATGTCCTGGTGGTAGGTGGTGGTGACAGCGCCCTTGAAGCCGCCTGTTCCATCGCCGATGAACCAGGCACAACGGTTACGATTTCTTACCGCAGTGAAGCATTCGGACGAGGCAAACAAAAAAACAGAGAAAGGTTACGGACTTTAGAAACAAGTGGAAAAATAAAAGTATTGCTAAAATCCAACGTCAAGGCAGTCACGAAAGACAAAGTTTTTTTGGAGCATCAAGACCACACTATCCAGTTGCCCAATCAAGCTATCATAGTCTGCGCTGGCGGGATTCTTCCTACCCCATTCCTTAAAGAAATCGGTATCTTGGTAGAAACAAAATTTGGCACTACATAGATACTTTTCACCAGTAACGCACTAAGGGAACAATAACAGAGGGCAGGATGCCTTCTTCGCCAACTTTGCCGCAAGCGATTTCAAGCTTGGCCTTCCGCTTACCTGAAAGACACGCCGGCCGGTGATTAGCATGCCAGTCTTTTCGGACACGGCCTGTTCCAGCATAACCTCAGTGGGATCACCCGCATGAACCGTGAAGCAAGAATTCTCCATACCCTGCGTGGCCTGTTCAAATTGTGTATGCGCCGCTTCAGCCTGATCCTCCTGCTCTTTGCGGATATAGTCAAGAAAGCCTTGTCGTGCGGCTTTGGAAGACTGCCAATCATTGCCGATGTAATCGGACCATTGTGTATCGATAATAAAAATGCCCGCCAGGGGCGTATTGCACTGGCGGGCTAGGTTAACGGCATGGTTCAGCGCCTCTTGGGAAGCTTCCGAGCCGTCAACCGCGACCACAATGTTGCTCAAACTCATGCAGCCTTACTTCATAGTCATCAATACAACAACGGCAACAATAAGTACAGTGAGAATAATCGCACCCATATCCTCAGCACGGTCATCCTTGAAAAGCGTCATCTTGCCTTTTGGGCCGGCTGCGCCGATGGTTTCGCTGCCCGGTTTGTTTACATTTGCCATAATCATTTTCTCCTTGCAGTATATTAGATGGCGACCAGGTAATCTTTAATCAGAAGCACCACGATCAGTGCCAGCACGTACTTAGTGGTGCCGACAAGCAGACCGACCTTAAGCGGCGTGCCGCCTGCCTGACGCAGTTCCTTGAAGTCGATAAAGCCGCCCAAACCAACCAGACCAAAACCAAAGATCCATGTCATTACGAGACGAAGTTCCTTGATGGTTTCGGAAGCGGGTGGCCCGCCTTTGAGGCCCACCTCGCCAAAAGCACCCAAGCTGGTGAGGAATACCATGACCATGAAGCCGATGACAAATACCGGAAATTTCTCCACCAACAGTACGCCCAAACTCTTTTTCTTGCCTGCACTGTCAGACTCGGACTTGCCGGCCCAATACCAGACTGTGACTGCAAATACGGCGAAAGGAATGGAAATAACGCGCATGATGTTCCAGATTTCAGCAACAGATACCGCAGTACCGGGTGCCACATTAGGGTTGAACGCGAGTGCTGCCGCCAATACTTGTCCGGAATTGAGAATGCCGGTACCGATCCAGGCACCGTACTGCAGGTCGGTCAAGTTGAGTGCGTGACCGATGAACGGACTGATGAACATGGTCAAAATACCGAACCCCAAAATAGTGGCGATGGCATAAGCAACATGGCTACCCTTGGCTTCTACGCCAGGTGAGGTAGCAACGGCGGCTGTCACACCGCAAACACTCAGGGCATTGGCCAGTACGCCGGTCATGGAGCGATCCAGTCCGAATACTTTACCCAGCCAAAGCACCATGATAATAGTAAGCATCACGAAGCCGCCAATCAGAAAGATCGCCATGGAACCCAATTGAACGATGGCCGAAAAGGTGTAGAGCGAACCCAGCATGATAATACCTGTCTTGATCATCAAGCGAGAAAGCTTGAAGCCATCCATAAAGACGGCAGGCATTGAACCGCCGAATATGACATTGCGGTAGAGCAGGCCGCAAATGATGCCAAGCAATATGTAGTTTAGGTGAGTAACCTTGATCAACCAACCCTTGGAGCCAAAGATCACGGCATCGCCCATCCATGGCTCGATATAGTTACGAATCACCACCATTGTTATGATAATCAACGCCAAGCCAGGTAGTGCGCTAGGTAGTTGCCGGAAGAATCCAGGGGATTCGTTACTCATAATGTCTTGCCTCCTTAGTTAATATTTTTTCGGTATAAACTACGTGAACTTAAATTTGACGTTTTGTTACCAATCCGCACAGCATATAGAATTTCATTTCAATATAAGACACCTTAAAATAAAACACCTTAAAAAAACCAATGTTCTACTGTACCATTTTAAGTTAACGCAAAATGTGTTTACTCAAGACAAGTTTTCCACTTATGGGCCAACTATTTGAATGGATGGCGTAACACGATAGTTTCATCGCGATCCGGCCCTGTCGAAACCATATCTACCGGTACGCCGCACACCTTGGCAATGCGCTCCAGATAGTTACGTGCAGCTTTCGGCAACTCTTCATAGTGTTGCATACCCAATGTGCTTTCACTCCAGCCTGGCATTTCTTCATACATGACCTGACAATTCGACAATGCATCTGCACCGACCGGAAAAATATCACTTTCCACGCCATCGATGCGGTAACCTACACCAAGACGCACAGTTTCCATGCCATCCATCACGTCCAGCTTTGTAATGCACAAGCCGGATACGCCGTTGATCTGGATAGAACGCTTGAGTGCGGCTGCATCGAACCAGCCGCAACGGCGCGCACGTCCGGTGGTCGAACCGAATTCGTGACCACGCTTGGCCAACCCTTCGCCGATCGGGTCGCGCTTGTCCACCGCGTCATACAGCTCGGTGGGAAACGGGCCGGAGCCGACTCGCGTGGTATAAGCTTTGGTGATGCCGAGCACGTAATTAAGCATCTGCGGCCCGACCCCTGCCCCGGCACAAGCCGCACCGGCGATGCAGTTGCTTGAGGTGACAAACGGGTAAGTGCCATGATCGATGTCCAGCAACGCTCCCTGCGCGCCTTCAAACAGTAGGCTCTGTCCGTCCCGATTGGCTTCATACAGAGCGCGCGGCACATCCATCACCAAAGGCTTGATGCGATCAGCCAGCCCCAGCGTATCGTCCAGAATCTTTTGGAAATCGACCGTTGCGGCATTAAAATAATTTTTCAGCACAAAGTTGTGATAATCCAGCACTTCACCCAGTTTGGCGGCTAAACGTTCACGAAAAAAAATATCCTGCAAACGGATCGCACGGCGCGCAACCTTGTCTTCATAGGCCGGGCCGATGCCGCGGCCGGTAGTACCGATCTTGGCTGCGCCCTTGGCAATCTCGCGCGCCTTATCGATCGCCTCGTGATAGGGCAATATCAAAGGGCATGCCTCTGAAACTTTCAACCTGTTATAGATATCGATGCCGGCTAGTTGCAGCTCATCCATTTCCTTGAGCAACGCTGATGGCGACAGCACCACACCGTTTCCGATATAGCACTTCACATGGTCGCGCAAGATGCCAGAAGGAATCAGGTGTAACACTGTTTTCTTTCCACCGATCACCAAGGTATGTCCAGCATTGTGTCCGCCTTGAAAGCGCACAACACCATGAGCATGATCGGTCAACCAATCGACAATCTTGCCTTTGCCTTCATCACCCCACTGGGTACCGATCACCACTACGTTTTTAGACATTACAAAACTCTCTAAATAATAAAATCAAAGCGCAACAATCTGCCAAACACCGTCGCTCAAAACTAGCTCACGATCACACTGCAACTCTCTGCGCAATTTCGCATCACCGAGTAGATCTACCACCACCATCTCGCCGCCTGCGCGCAGTTGTGCGATTTTGTCGTGCAAAGCCACATCGCTGGTACGCGGGGCGCATACGCCTAATCGGACTACTTGCGGGGGTAACAGTCGATATAACTGACGCAAGTCCATGCTGAATCCGGTCGCAGCTCGCGCCCGGCCGAAGCTCTTGCCAAGATCATCATAGCGCCCACCCAGCGCAATCGCATCGTGGCTACCGGCATGGTAAGCAGCAAATACGATGCCACTATGATAGTGGTAGCCGCGCAAGTCGGCGAGATCTATGCCGACGCTGGACACCAACGGCTGCAACTTTGTTGAAATGTTTTGCAGGTCATCCAGCGCTGCGCTAATCTCAGGAAAGTTCGGCAACTGCATTCGCGCCCGTTTCAATACATCGGAACAGTCGCCATAAAGAGTCGGCAATGCAAGCAAAGCATCGCGCAAAGTCGCGTCCAGCGGCTTTGCCAATATTTGCAAAGCCGCGCTATCCTTGCCTTGCAGTGCGGCGAATAGCTCACCTTCGAGCCCCATGTCCAATTCAGCATGGTCAACCAGCGCGCGAAACGCGCCAACGTGGCCAAGATCAAGATGCACGTCCTTTATACCCAGCAAGGACAGCGATTGCAACATCAGTTGCTGTATCTCCAGATCGCTTTCCAGTCCGCCATGCCCATACAACTCGGCACCGATCTGCAGCAATTCTCGGGTACGTGTCAGTCCTACTGGTTGGGTATGCAACACACTGCCCGCATAGCACAGGCGCGTAACGCCCTGACGGTTGAGCAAATGTGCATCAATGCGCGCCACTTGAGGCGTGATGTCGGCGCGCAATGCCAACGTGCGCCCGCTCAATTGATCGACCAGCTTGAAACTGCGCAGATCCATGTCGTTACTGCCGTCAATCAGCAACGATTCGGCATATTCCAGCAGCGGCGGCACGACCAATTGATAGCCGGACTTGCGCAGAAGATCGAGGAACTGCGCGCGCATCTGCTCGACACGCCACGCTTCATCGGGCAGCATATCTTCAACATATTCTGGAAGTAGCCAGTTTTGCATCCAGTTCCCGTTCACTTAATCCAATACAGCAGCAGAAGCCCGCCCAGCATCGAAGAAATACCGACAAAGCGCAACTGACCATCCGTCAGTGTCACCAGCTTGCGAAAAGTTTCACGCCACAATTCGGGCAACAAAAAAGGCATTAAACCTTCAATCACCAGCATCATCGCCAGGCCGAGCAGCCAATAATCCAGCACGCTATTTACCAGCTTTACTTGGGCTTTTCAGATATTTAAAAAAAGACGAGCTCGGGTCGAGCACCATCACATCGTTCTTGTCCTTGAAGCTCTGCTTGTATGCTTCCAGGCTGCGATAGAACGAATAGAATTCGGCATTACGGCCAAATGCAGCCGCATACAACGCTGAAGCCTTGGCATCACCTTCACCCTTTGTCTTTTGCGCATCGCGATAAGCTTCAGCCAGGATCACCTCGCGCTGCTTGTCGGCATCGGCCTTTATTTTTTCACCTTCAGCCGCTCCGGAGGCCCGCAACTCATTCGCCACACGCTTACGCTCAGCATCCATGCGGCGATAAACCGAGTCGCTGATCTCAGGTGGAAAGTCCACTCGTTTCAAACGCACATCCAGCACTTGCACGCCAATCTTACGCGCATCGATGTCCGTCTTCTCCCGCAAGACAGTCATGATTTTTTCGCGTTCGCCAGACACAACCTCGTGGATCGTGCGTTTGCCGAATTCTTCACGCATACTGGAGTTGACCGTTTGCAGAAGGCGCGTTCTGGCGCGTGCTTCATCACCGCCCACACTGATGTAATACTGCTTCACATCCACGATGCGCCACTTGATGAAAGCGTCCACCAGTACATTTTTCTTTTCTGCAGTAATGAAGCGTTCCGGCTCCCCGGCATCCAACGTCAGAATGCGCGAATCAAAGTAGCGCACATTCTGCATCAACGGCACCTTGAAATTCAGCCCCGGATTGGTGATGACACTGACCACCTCACCCAACTGAAACACGATTGCATTCTGGCGTTGATCCACCACAAACACGCTCATGGTAAAAATGATCAGGGTGGCGACCGCGCCGATGAGTATGTTAGTAATATTTTTTTTCATTGACGTGCCTCTCTTTCGCGCCCTAGCAATGAGTCGCGCGCACGTTGTGCTGCATTGTTGTCGCTTGACTGTGAAGTTATAGGGGCGACAGCGGGGGCGGCTAGCGAAGTGATGCCTGTGGCTGCGGCGCGAGTGCTCTCCAGAAGTTTATCCAGTGGCAGATACAACAAGCTACTGCCATTTTTCTGATCTACCATTACTTTACTGACATTGCCCATCACCTGCTGCATCATGTCCAAATACATTCGCTCGCGCGTTACAGCAGGAGCTTTTTCATATTCCACCAATACTTGCTTGAAGCGGCTGGCATCACCCTCGGCATTGGCAGTCACACTTTGCTTATAACCTTGCGATTCCTGTATCAGGCGGGCCGCAGTACCGCGTGCTCGAGGCACAACATCATTGGCATATGCCTGCCCCTCGTTCTTTTGCCGTTCACGATCCTGGCCGGCTTTCACCGCATCGTCGAAGGCAGCCTGAACCTGTTCGGGTGGCTGTGCATTTTGCATGGTCAGTTTACTGATCAGGATTCCTGACTGATAACGATTCAATATCTCCTGGATCAACTTGGTCGCGGAGGCTGCCACTTGCTCGCGCCCCTCATACAGAACGAAATCCATCTTATTTTTCCCAACCACCTCACGAATTGCGGTTTCAGCCGCCTGACGTACGTTCTCATCCGGCATGCGATTGTTGAAGAGATATTCACCGACATCGCTCAGAAAGTACTGCACCGCAAACTGGATATCGATGATATTTTCATCGTCCGTCAGCATCAGTGATTCTTTCGGCATCTTGTTCTTTACATTATCGCGATAGCCCACCTCCACTGTGCGAACTTGGCTTAGATTGACGATCTCAACGCTTTCGATAGGGAATGGCAAATGCCAACGAGGGCCAGGCTGGGTCGTTTCAACCAATTTACCAAAGCGCAACACCGCGCCGCGCTGGCTTGCATCCACAATGTAAAATCCGCTGCCAACCCAGATCAAGGCAATGATTCCGGCAATCAGGCCGATACCACCGGCAAGGCCTTGGGATGGCGCACCGCCGCCTGATGATCCCGATCCACCTTTTCCAGCCCCACCCTTGCCGCCCATCAATGCTGAGACCTTTGCATTGAGCTTGCGCAACAATTCTTCCAGATCAGGCGGGCCGCCGCTGTTCTTGTTACCCCATTGCGGATCATTCAATCCCATATTCGCCACTCTCTTGATTAAATTTATTTTCACTTGCCTCAGCAGCCTGGCGCGCAGTCTTGGCCTCAATCAAAGCCACCCGCAACCCATCCAGACCCACACCACTTTTGGCACTCAGAAAAACACGGGCGATTCTACCATATTCGTCGCGCTCCACACCGTGAGGCACATCCTGCAAGTCGATCTTATTGAACACCAGAACCTGCGGAATATCTGCCGCGCCGATTTCAGACAGAACCTTATTCACCTCTGCAATCTGGTCGTTGTGATTGGCGTTATTGTTGTCCACCACATGCAGCAACAAATCAGCTTGTATCGTTTCTTCCAGCGTGCTGCGAAATGCAGCCACTAGCGAGTGAGGCAGATGGCGGATAAAACCCACCGTATCCGACACCACGATCTCGCCTGCATCTTCGGTGAACATACGACGCGAAGTGGTATCCAGCGTCGCAAACAGTTGGTCGGCCACATACACGTTAGCGCGAGTCAGCCTATTGAACAGCGTGGATTTCCCCGCGTTGGTATAACCCACGATGGACACCGACAACACGTCAGCCCGATTACGAGCGCGACGACGAACGTCACGCTGGCGCTTGAGTTGATCCAGGCGGTCTTTCAACAAATGCACACGCTTGTCCAGCTTGCGCCTGTCCAGTTCCAGCTTGGTTTCACCCGGGCCACGCGCACCAACTGCATGCTTCTGCTGCCCCATGTCCTGATTCATGCCCACAAGGCGAGTGGCCAGATACTTGAGCTGCGCAATCTCGACCTGAACCTTTCCTTCATGGCTTTGGGCGCGTTGCGCAAAGATATCCAGGATCAGCATGGTACGGTCGATAACGCGCGTATTCAGCTTTGTGGTCAGATTGCGCATTTGCGCAGGAGAAAGATCGTGATTGAAAATCACCAGCGGCACTTCCAAACGCTCAACGAGTTCGGCGATCGACTGAACTTTTCCGCTACCTGCGAACAACGCCGCATCGGGACGCTGACGTTTGGCTTCTACCACAGCTAGCGTTCTCACTCCTGCCGTTTCGGCCAGTAGCTTCAACTCCTCCAGACTTTCGCTGTAATCGCTTTCACCAAAATCGATACTGACCAGGACTGCGGTCTCGGCTTCGGCCGGTTGTGGAAGCATTACTAGGAAGCGTCGTTTGGTATATTGACTGCGCGTGCCGGAACGATAGTCGAAATGGCATGTTTGTAAACCATTTGGGTCACCGTGTTCTTCAGCAGCACCACATATTGATCGAAGGACTCGACCTGGCCTTGCAGCTTGATGCCATTCACAAGATAAATCGCGACTTGTACATGTTCCTTACGCAACGCATTAAGAAACGGGTCTTGCAATTGCTGTCCTTTTTCACTCATATTATTGCTCTTATCGATAGGAACGGATTCGCACTTTACTGGATTCTTGAGCAGCTGTGAATATGTTTGATTGCTTATGCAGTCAAGCCCAATATTTGCAGCGATTTTCAGACCTGCATCGATTCTTTATGTATGGCAAACAAAAACCACTCCCCTAGTCACCATAAAAATGAAAAATGGGTTAGATCATCCGACCCAACCCATTGATGGTGCTCCACAAACAAAGCCCCCACTTTAGAGCACGTTCGTTTTCCTGCTAAATTTTCATATTCAACCGCACATTAAAGTGCAGAGCCAACATGTTAGAACATCTTATATATTTCAATTAGTTGCCAATCATTAGGGGTGATCGATTGGCGATAACTACAGCTAATTCAACACACGTTCCATGATGTTACCCAGCATTTTGCGTGGCACCCATGCTTCACCCTGGCTAACGACCTGTATGGCCCTCGAAAGATGGAGCCGAACGGTCTCATATTTCAGATATCCACGCGCACCTATCTCCAAGACTTTAAGGATCTTATCTTCCTTAATGGAGTCGTCGGCCAAAAAAACCAATTGCGCTTCAGGACATTCATGGCGGAGGGACAACAAAAGCACAGAATCTTCATCGGTGCACAGATTCAGATTAATTAGCAAGACAAGCGGCTTGAGCCGCTTGATTCTGGCGACTTCATTTTCAATGAGCGTGAGATTCGTGCGTGGATTAAGCCGACGATCCACAAAGTCACGTCCACTGCCAGCCTTTTCACTCACGGCGCCATTTGTAAGCAACGTGATGCCGGCTTCACCCTGCAAAAGTCGCTCATACCCCGCACGTCGCTCATGATCAGCATCTGCAACAGCTACAGTAACCGATTGTCGGTTTAAGTTCATCTGCGTCCCATGTCAAAAATATCGTTTCTATAGTCCAGCCAATTAACAAGCTGGCCAAAAATACAGTTATTGCATATTGTATTCAATTTTGCTGTTCCCGCCATTGTACTAAGGTACAAGAGCACCCAAATAAGCTACCCGTAAGGTACTCATGCAGATGCATATTCTGTCTGACTGGATCTGGCAGATTGCAGCATCTTCCAACCGCTTAATTATTGTTGTCATCAACGCGAGACCCTCCTAACGGCTTGGCTTGAGCGTGGCCACTCAATGTGTTGCCTGGGTTTGGTGGGACATTTCTGTTGTTTGCTGACAGTACCAGTGCCAGATTGAGGCGATCAACGACACCCAGCTTGAGAAATATTTCCGTCAAGTGAGCTTTGACCGTACGCTCTGTTATGGCACACGCTTGAGCGATCTGCTTATTACTCTCCCCATTCCCCACTCTAACGGCAATGTCGTATTCACGCTGCGTCAGCTTGTTAAGTAAGCTGAGAGCAGTACGGTAGGTTTTATTCTTCGAAGTTGACTTGCCCAACTCATCTACAAGTCGACGAGTAAGTGATCGCCGTATCCACAATTCGCCGCGTTGCACGGCCATGACAACCTGACTTAGCAATTGCGGCTTGATATCATTTTGACAACAACCGCGCACGCCCGTCTTGAATAGCTCCCATTCGATATCCTCCGATATCTCACTACTCGTGATGATAATAGTTTTGACTTCTGCGCTTAACTTTCTCAAGCCAGCAGCGCCATTCGAACCATTCAACCCCAGCAAGTCGAAGTCAAGCAGGACAACCTGCGGCTTGATCCTAACAACATCATCCACAAGCGTGTCCAATCCGTCGATCAAAAAAGTTTTGACGACAAAATTATCCAATCCAAGCTGCCAGGAAACCAGCCTATCGCCACTCAAACTGGCAAGAATCAAATTATTCATCACACTTCACATTAATTAGATTCAAGATACGCATCTGATACCAAATAATTCACTATTACTTCAGGGGGAAATTTCCCAAAACTGATGCACCATTATACAAATAAATCATCATCAGCCATCATCCAATAATACGGTTGACTATGCATCCTTTTTCACAGTAAACCTCTGCACAAGCGCAAGATACGGTTCGATGCTTTTCCCAGTCGCCGACCAGCCAATTATAGCAATCAAGCGAATTGGCATCAATTTGATACCTTAACATCATTTCAGCTGGCATCATACTAATCCGATTTATTTTAGTTTCCGGCCATCCGTGGTTGTTGAATGAAGCTATACAGTCGCGATTAAAATATAGGAACATTGCAGAATTTATAGTTAATGCGCGATCAATGAAGAATCCCATCGATCCTTATCCTATGCCAACTGCGAAAGCAACTCCCCCGCAAAAATTTCAATCGTCGGAAAGCGCCCCAAACTCGCCCTTGTCGCTAAGTACTTCCTCAACCAAACCCAAATCAACACGCTCGACTCCAGCAGAAAACCCATAAACCAGCGCAGTATTACAAAGGATGTTGATTCGCCTGGGAATACCATGGCTGGCCTCTGCGATCTTGACACAGGCCTCGGGAGTAAACAGGGGCGCAGCCCGGCCCGCAATTAACAGCCGGTGCTGGATGTAGTCATGCACTTCAGTCGCGGCAAAAGGCCTGATATGAAAATCCACTGCGACGCGCTGGGCGAACTGCTGAAGATCAGGCCGTGTGAGCATATCCTTCAGTTGCGGCTGCCCTACCAACATGACCTGAAGCAGCTGATGCTTGTCGGCGTTGATATTTGAGAGCATGCGCAAAGATTCCAGCGCATCGGGGTTGAGATTTTGCGCCTCATCAACAATCAGCAGCACGCTCTTCCCTAATCCATATTGCTCAATTAAAAAGCGCTGGAAAGCATCATATAAGGCCACAGGAGACAGCCCTTCATAGGGCAACCCAAACGCCAGCATGATCCATTGCAGCAAATTGGCTATCTCCCGGTGTGTGTTGTACACCATGCCAACAGTGACGTCGGGTGGCAGATTGTTAAGCAGATGTCGAACAAGAGTGGTCTTCCCGCAACCAATTTCGCCACTGATCACCATAAATCCAGCCCTGTTTCTTATTCCGAATTCCATCATGGCATAAGCATAGGCATGCCGACGACCGAAGTATATAAAATCTGGGTCGGGTTGAATCGAGAAGGGATTTTCCTTCAAGCCATAGAACTCTTCGAACATGCGACTCCAATACCTTCAATTAGCCAACATTACTGATGATCCAGCCTTACATGGCGGCGCCAATAATCCACTGCCGCTTGAATCAAAACCGCGCAACTATACACCCACTGACAATAATGCCTGTTCATCAACTCTGATGAAGGTTCGAGAATAAGATCCCATGCTATTCAATCAATGGGTTTTAATGCGGTATTTTATCCAAGGTTAAAATTATACCTTGCGGGGAGCCAGTAAGTCTGGCCAGCATATTCGTTCGCTATAGATTTATTTGAACCGACTTGTGTAAGATGCCTGTCCAAAGGCACATTGCTGGGTAGCAAAAAGTTCAGGACTAATAATCCTGATCGAACATCATAGCAACCATGAAGCCATAAATTCGGCGAGCGAGGTATTTTCAAATGCGTTGGTCACATAGATCGGTTACCTTCAAATCCGCCAATATAAAGCATGGAGGCAATTCGCTAGCTGGATGGTTTATCGTGTTGTTGTGAAGAAATCCGCTAAAATCCAATCAGGGAAGATTGAACCCGACGATGCCGCGTTGTTTCGCGCGGTAATCGGCGAAGTAAAGCTCCTAGCGGAACAAGATCGCATCACTCCCATTCCCTCCCCGTGCAAACCCCGGCTGCGCCCTATCGCAACGCCGCCAACTATGCCAGACACACTGTCTGACGGGTGCCCGGATTTAACACCCAGGGATACGCCAACTGAATTTTTGGGCAATGGCTTGTCGCGTATGATTTTGCGCAAACTGAGGCGCCAAAATGGTCCTATTCAAGACAGACTTGATTTGCACGGCCTTCACACTGCAGCAGCAAGAAAACTCCTGCATCAGTTTTTGCATGAGGCGGCGCAGCGCGAATACCGCTGTGTGCTGGTGATACATGGGAAAGGGATGAATAGCCGTGGTGGCAAGGGGATATTATGCAAGCTTTCTCGTCATTGGCTGACTCAACACCCGAACGTGCTGGGATATTGCGAGGCGCCGCAAAAGAAGG
>Ga0315272_10000481_pt1 | contig 19992 bp, 15 predicted proteins | sample C3_middle_MG_FD_203918 | JGI IMG/M metagenome (GOLD analysis project Ga0315272, IMG submission 203918) | Sediment microbial communities from Yellowstone Lake, YNP, Wyoming, USA - C3_middle | ecosystem: Environmental > Aquatic > Freshwater > Lake > Sediment | place: USA: Wyoming | collected...
CAGAATTTTTGACAACGATCTGCCCTATTTCCTTCAGGAGAACAATCTTAACGGCAATTACTCAATTAAACGATTCGGCCGTCCGGTTTATTCAGGGCGTGTTGACCTTGTTAACGGGCCCGGCATGTATACGGCAGGATGGAATCTTTATACCATCGATCTTGCTGATTATATTGATGTTGAACCAGGGGTGCTCTATAAGGTGGAGCTAGGCATGAGAAAATCATACGCACTCTATCCCTGCAGCTCTTCCCCGGGAGTGAGCAAATATGAAGAAGCACTGCAGCAGTTTGAGGACAAGAGCCGGGAATTCTGGGATGACTCCGAGAGCTTTTACGACAACAGCGATGAAGAAATATATTACAGTTTCGGTTTCGACTGGAAGGACCGGAAAGATCCCTGCATGGATGCATATTATAGTCCCGATACCAGGGTTTCCAGGAATATCCTTGCTTCAAATCTCGGGATAATGGCCAAAAAAGGAGATGATAATATCCTTCATGTGATGGTAAATGACCTTCTTACCGCTCTTCCCCTGAATGAAGTTTCAGTTGACGTCTTCGATCTGCAGATGCAAAAGATAAATTCAGGGACTACCAATCAGGATGGCTCTGCTTCAATATTATGCGATAGGAAACCTTTTCTGGTAATTGCGAAAAAGGACAAGGACAGGAATTATCTCAAAACAAATGACGGATCAGCTCTTTCATTAAGCTCATTCGATGTCTCGGGGAACAAACCTGAAAATGGAATTAAGGCTTTTATTTATGGAGAACGGGATGTATGGAGGCCCGGCGATTCAATTTATCTCTCAGTATTTATTAAGGATATGAAAAACGAGCTTCCGCCAGGACATCCTGTTCAATTCGAGCTGATAAATCCACTCGAGCAGAGAGTTGATAACCAGCTTCAGAAGACCACCGCGGCCAACCTTCTTGTTTTCACCACAAAGACCGATCCTGAAGCTGTTACAGGAAATTATAAAGCCGTATTCAGGATCGGCGGAGCCACTTTCACTAAACGGGTAAGAATTGAAACAGTAAAACCAAACCGGTTAAAAATCAATCTGAATTTCGCGGATGAGATCCTGGGCGGTTCAAATTCTTCATCCAGGGCAACATTGAACGTAAAATGGCTTAATGGAGCTGTTGCCGGGAACCTTAAGGCATCAGTTGAATATATCCTCAAACATACAAAGACTGAATTTGAAAAATATGGTCAGTACGAGTTTGATGATCCGGCCAATGAGTTCCATTCCGAATCAGTGAATATTTTTAACCAGAACCTCGATGACAAAGGAAATGCAACAGTTGAATTCGATCCGGGAAAAGAGATAAATGCCCCCGGCATGCTCAATGCAGTATTTACTGCAAAGGCCATGGAACCAGGCGGTGATGAAAGTATCACTCAAACGTCGTATAAATACGCTCCTTACCCTGTTTTTGTGGGTATTAATCTTCCGGGGCTCAAGGGCAAGAGCAGGATGCTCTTTACTGATGCCGATAATGAGGTGAAGCTTGTAACCGTTGATGAAAAAGGAAAGCCTGTCAGATCAGAGGTTGAAATTACCATTTATAAAATCTCATACCGTTGGTGGTGGGAATCCGATGAGGAAGATCTTGCATCATTCATATCAAATGACTCATATAAACCGGTCCTGAAGAAAACAATAACAACGTCAGGCGGACAGGGTTCTTTTACTTTTAATATCGATAAGAAAGAATGGGGCCGTTATCTTATCAGGGCTACCACACCTGCAGGTCACTCAACGGGAAAAGTATTGCTTGTTGACTGGCCCTGGGAATATGGAGCCAAAGGCAATGCTGAAGGAGCTACGTTGCTGTCGGTGAATACTGACAAGGAAAAATACAATCCGGGAGATGAGATCAAACTTACATTCCCTTCTCCGGAAAATGCAAGAGCTATTGTGACTCTGGAAAACTCCACCGGAGTTCAGGACGAGATCAGAGTAAATACAGGAAAAGGAAGTACCGTGGTATCTTTCAGGGCGAAGGCTGAGATGGCTCCTAACGTATATGCGTATGTAACAGTAATTCAGCCACATACACAGACAATTAATGACATGCCAATAAGGCTATATGGCATTGCTCCCGTAATGGTTGAAGATCCGCTCACACGACTTGCACCAAAAATTGAAATGGCGAATGAAATTCGTTCCCAGAAACCTTTTGAAATTAAGGTGAGCGAAGCGACGAAAAAACAAATGACATATACACTTGCTGTGGTTGATGAAGGCTTACTTGACATTACCGGCTATAAAACTCCCAATCCCTGGAATTACTTCTACGCCAGGGAAGCTCTTGGTGTGCAGACATGGGACCTCTACGATTATGTCCTCGGGGCTTTCGGAGGTTCTCTTGAAAAGGCATTTGCCATCGGAGGCGACGAAGCAGTGATAGATAAAACAGCCAACAAGGCCAAACGATTCATACCTGTGGTAAAATTCCTCGGCCCATTCACCCTGGCAGCAGGGAAAACAAATACTCATACGGTCACACTTCCGCAGTATACCGGCGCCGTAAGAACAATGGTAATTGCCGGAAATGAGAGAGCCTTCGGTATTGCAGAGAAATCTGTCTTTGTAAAGGATCCTCTCATGCTTCTTGTTACGGCTCCGAGAGTAATTAGTCCGGGCGAAAAAGTAGCCCTTCCTCTTACGCTTTTCATTCAGAAAGACGGAATCAGGGAAATCAACATTAAAGCCGAAGGCAATGATCTGATCCGCTTTGATGAAAAAGCCAAAACAGTGTCTGTCTCGGGGACCGGCGAAAAGGATTCCGAATTCTCTTTCACTGTAGGCGAGAAAACAGGAACAGCAAAAATAAGCGTAACTGCAGCAGGAGGAGGTGAAAGCACAACATATAACATGGAGATTGAAGTCAGAAGCCCGAATCCTCCTGAGATCCGTTCTGAATTTAAGGTTCTGAAAAAGGGTGAAAAATTTGAAACTTCTTTCAAACCATTTGGTATTGAGGGTTCTAACACAGCAGTGCTCGAAGTATCTTCCCTGCCCTCAATAAATCTTGAAAAGAGGATGGAATATCTTCTCGACTACCCACATGGTTGTTCTGAGCAGATCACCTCTGCTGCCTTCCCCCAACTCTGGCTGAAAGAACTTTCCGGAAATGATGCCTCAGTATCTAAGACAGCATCGGACAACATTATGGCGGCGATTGGCAAGCTTATCTCCAGGCAGATGATAAATGGAGGTATTGCACTATGGCCCGGATCTTCCCAGCCTGATAACTGGGTAACATCTTATGCCGGCCATTTCATCATAGAGGCAGAAAGAAAAGGGTACAATATACCTTCAGGATTCAAACAAAAATGGATCAGCTATCAGAGAAAAACTGCACAGGAATGGCGCTTTGACCCAAGATTTGTTTATTCCGCCAACGACCAGGCTTACAGACTCTTCACCCTGGCTCTTGCCGGCCAGCCCGAAAAAGGAGCAATGAACAGGCTCAGGGAAACATCAGGAATTCCAAAATTATCACACTGGCTGCTGGCTGCAACATTTGCCACCACCGGCCGGCCGGAGGTGGCCGCAGGATTGCTTGATGTAAGGAACACATCAACAGAACAGGAGTACTGGGATTATTACTATGGGAGCGAGACCCGCGACAAGGCGATAATTCTCTATACCCTCACTCTTCTTAAAAACGAGGAACAGGCAATGCCTCTTCTCAAACAGATCTGCGACAATTTCAATAATGACTACTGGTACAGCACCCAGTCGATTGCCTGGGGGCTGTTCTCATACATGAAATGGACTGAAACGATCAAAAATGATAATAACAGTATGGCTAAGCTGAAAATCTCATTCAACGGAAATAAATCGGAACAGAATATCGATCCGAAACAGATTTGGAAAAAAGAACTCCGTCAGAACAAGGATAATAACTCTCTCATTGTCGAAAACAGCTCCGAAAAACCAGTCTATATCACTCTTGCAAGAAAAGGGGTTCCGCTCATAGCCGATAAATCGCGCAACGAAAAAGGACTAAGTATGAAAATCGACTATGTTGACCTGAAGATGAAACCAGTGGATCAGAAAATCCTTAAGCAGGGTGATGATTTTATGATGGTCGTAAAAATTACCAATAATACTTTTGACAGGATTGATAATATTGCACTTACAGAAATGGTGCCTTCGGGGTGGGAGATTCAGAATACACGCCTTTTTGAAGCAGACTACGGAATCAAGGAGAGTGTCAGCGATTACCGCGATTTCAGGGATGACAGGGTTAATACTTATTTCACGCTTTTACAGGGACAGACCAAAACTTTTGTTATGATACTGAATGCTGCTTATAAGGGAGAATTCTATCAGCCATCTGTATGGTGTGAAGCAATGTACAAGTCAAATTGCTATTCAAGATTCCCGGGAAATCCTGTAAAAATAACTGGGCAGTGAATTGAATAAAAAGCTTAAAATATTTCTGATTGCTACCGGAGTCTTAATTACTCCGGTTTTGCTTTCGCCATTGCCTGTATTCAAGGCTCCTCTATCTACGGTGGTGGAAGCCTCTGATGGGAGTCTGCTTGGTGCCAGAATTGCAGATGACGGTCAGTGGCGATTCCCTGCCACCGAAAAAGTTCCCGCGAAATTTGAAAAGGCACTCCTTACATTCGAAGACAGCTGGTTTTATTATCACCCCGGAATAAATCCAGTTTCAATATTCAAAGCCTTTGTCAGGAATATTAAAGCAGGAGAAGTAGTCATCGGAGGAAGCACAATTACCATGCAGGTCGCACGTATTTCAAGAGGAAACCGGCAAAGAAGCTACACAGAAAAGACTATTGAGATGTTTTCAGCGCTTAAACTGGAACTTTTCAGATCCAAGAAGAAAATCTTACAGCTCTATGCTTCAAATGCGCCTTTCGGAGGAAATACCGTCGGTCTTGAAGCTGCATCGTGGCGTTACACTGGAAAATCAGCAGAAGATATAACCTGGGCTGAGGCTGCTGCACTGGCAATTCTGCCAAACTCCCCGGCGCTGGTATTCCCGGGAAGGAACCAGGAAAGACTCAAAATAAGAAGGGATGAGCTGCTTCGCAGGCTTTACAGAAAGAAGTATATAGATTCGGTGACCATGGTCCTTGCTCTCGATGAGCCACTCCCCGGAGAACCAAAGGTGCTTCCCTCCAGAGCGCCTCATCTGACTGACCATTTTTATACTGAGAGAAGGGGGGAAATGATTAAAACCACTATCGACCCTGCCCTCCAGGACAGGGCAGCCGGAATCATTAATGTACATCAGAAAGATCTCGAGGCCAATTTTATTTACAACTCAGCCTGCCTCATCGTTGAAGTCGAATCCGGGAATGTACTGGCCTATGTTGGTAACAGCACTCTCGACGATGCTCTCTCACACGGGGGAAATGTCGATATCATACATTCAGCACGAAGTACCGGAAGTATCCTTAAACCAATCCTGTATGCCGGAATGCAGCAATCAGGTGACATCCTGCCTAATACTCTGATTGCTGATATTCCCACACGGTTCCCGGGATTCTCACCTAAAAATTTTGACCAGAGTTACAGCGGAGCTGTCAGTGCAAGCTCTGCCCTTTCTCAATCGTTAAACATTCCTGCTGTAAAGATGCTTCAGAAATATAATCCGGAGAAATTCCTTGATCTTTTGCACAAAACAGGATTTACAACTTTCAATAAACCTGCAGATTATTATGGTCTGTCACTCATACTTGGCGGAGGAGAAACAACATTGTGGGACCTTACCGGTGTGTATGCTTCCCTCTCCCGGGTCCTCAGCAGGTTTAACCATGAAAAAAAATATATTAAGGAGGATTATCACCCATTGTTGCTGGAAAAAATCCAAAACATTGCTCCTGAGAAAAGAGCTGAGACAGATCCTCCCCTGTCTGCATCAGCCATATGGCTTACATATGAAGCGCTCCAGAGGGTTAACAGGCCTGAGAGTGAATCGGGCTGGCAGTATTTTTCATCTTCTCCCGATCTTGCCTGGAAAACAGGTACAAGTTTTGGCTTCCGTGATGGTTGGGCTGTAGGTACCACTCCACGATACGTTATAGGAGTATGGGTTGGTAATGCAAGCGGGGAAGGCAGGCCCGGATTAACAGGAATCACAGCAGCAGCCCCGATTATGTTTGATCTTGTGGCTCTAATGGGATCCGGAACGTGGTTTAAAACGCCGCTTGAGGATCTGACCACAATAAAGGTTTGTAGTAAAAGCGGTTTCAGGGCCGGACCCGACTGCCCCGAAACAACTGATGCTGAAGCTTGTGTGAACGGACTCAGAAGCGAAGCCTGTCCATGGCATCAGTTAATACATCTGAATAAAGAAAGAACATTACAGGTGACTTCACAATGTTCTGCGCCCGACAATATTGTGAATGAATCTTGGTTTGTACTCCCTCCAGCTATGGAATATTTCTACAAGAAGAAACATGCTGAATATATGACACTCCCCCCAATGGCTAAAGGTTGTACCAGCGGAAAAAGCATCCCGGTGATGGAATTTATCTATCCTACAGCCGGTGTAAAAATATTCATCCCCCGCGATCAGACTGGAGAATTGACTAAGATAATCACTGAAATTGCCCACAGAAATCCTGGAAAAAAAGTTTTCTGGCATCTTGATGAAACATATTTAGGAACCACAAGGTTTATACATCAGATTGAGATGTTTGCAAAACGTGGAAATCATATCCTCACGGCAGTTGATGAGGATGGGAATAATATACGGTGCGGGTTTATGGTGATATGATTCCAATTTATCCTTAAATTTGTGCTTATGAAAAGTTCATACCCCGATGAATGGTTTCCCCTGGTGGATGAAGAGGGAAATACGATTGGAAAAGCGCTCCGAAGCGTTTGCCATGATGGAAAAAACATGCTTCTGCATCCTGTTGTCCATCTCCACCTGTTCAATAAAAATGGTGAAATGTATCTGCAGAAGAGATCCATGAACAAGGACATTCAACCCGGGAAATGGGATACATCCGTAGGCGGACATGTGGATCCCGGAGAAACACCCCTTGAAGCCCTGTTCAGGGAAGCAGAAGAAGAACTGGGACTAAATAATTTTCAACCGGAATTCCTGGGTAAATATATATGGCAATCGTCAGTAGAAAGAGAACTGGTAAACTCCTATTCAACTGTCTCAGATCAGATTCCTGTCATTAATCCGGAAGAAATTGAAGTTGGAAAATATTGGTCACTGAAAGAGATTGAAAAAAACCTTGGAAAAGATATTTTTACTCCGAATTTTGAAAACGAATTCAGAAAAATGTTCCTATAGTGCAATAGGGTTCAATATTCTATAACACTCGTTATATAATGATTTTCCCTTTGTGTTCCTTTGTGGATAAAAATAAAGATGTATTACCACATTTGAGCTATCGGACATCCTAAATGCTTAATATCATAATTCCCTGCACAATAATTTAGCCAATTTTAAGTATTTTTACTGATAATTAAACTGTTAACTCACTGTCTGTTTATGAAGCTTGACAAAATTTATCTGTCCCTTGCCTTTCTGATTTTCATTTCACTCTTCTCCTGGATTACCTCCTGTTCACATGTTGCTGAAATAGCAAATATACCAGAGGTATGCTTTACCAGTGATGTTCTTCCGATATTCACATCCAATTGTGCAATTTCAGGCTGTCACGACGGAGCAGGCCGCGAATCGCGGATGGCTCTTAACAGTTATACTGAGATCTCCGCCAGAGTTGTTGCAGGAGACCCAAACAAAAGCAGTCTCTACCAGGCTATAATAACCAAGTGGGGAAACACCATGCCCCCGAATAAGCCCCTTTCTCTCCATAACAGGACAAAGATAAGGGTATGGATTGAACAGGGAGCCAGGAATACCGTATGTACCGATACTACAGGTACCGGCAGTGGCGGTGGTGGCGGCGGGACATATGTTGCAAGGGCATGTTTTACCCGCGATATTCTTCCGGTCATTGTATCACGCTGCGCCACAACAGGATGCCATGATGCAATCACACACAAGGAGGGGTATAATTATACCACCTACGCCAATATTAAGAATTCTGTGTCACCCGGAAATCCTCTTAACAGCAAACTGTATACAGTCATAAAGCTTTCTTCCGGAGAATCCAAAATGCCGCCTTCTTCGAGTCCGCAATTATCAGCAGCAGAAATTGATTCAATTGGTAAATGGATAACTTATGGTGCGTTGAATGAAAACTGCGGTGAAGTTTGTGATACTATTAAGCCCGTAACTTTCTCGGGAACCATCTGGCCGATTATGCAGTCATCGTGCATTGGTTGCCATAGCGGAACTTCACCATCAGGAAATGTCCTGCTTGCATCATATAATAATGTAGCAACAGTGGCATCCAGCGGTGTACTCATGAATTCCCTTAAAGGCAATGGAGTTACCAAAATGCCTGTGGGCACATCATTCTCTGCCTGCCGGATAAGGCAATTTCAGATCTGGGTTAATGACGGTTTCAAAAACAATTAGAAATTTATTCAGGATGAAGCGATTATTCATATCTCTTATAATATTCTCCCTGTTTTCATTATTCATCGTCTCTTGCTACTATGACAATGAAGAGGCTCTGTATCCCACTATCAACAGTTCGTGCGATACAACAAATGTAACTTACAGCGGAACAATAGCTCCCATACTTAATAACAGCTGCCTCGGATGTCACAGTAATCCTGCAACAGGCGGGTCAATACTCCTGACAACTTATGCAGAGGTAGTTGCCAGTGCTCCACGCATAACAGGATCCATCAAGCAGCTTTCGGGTTATTCAGCTATGCCCAAGAACAGCGGAAAACTTAAGAGCTGTTCAATTACACAATGGGAGATATGGGTAAGAAAAGGCATGCTAAATAATTAAAACATCATTATAACCAATATAATATGAGACGATTAACCCTGACGTTTTTATTATCACTGCTGGCTGTTGGCATATTTGCACAGGATGACCTGATGAACATCCTCGATCAGAATGCGCCTAAAGAGATTAACTATACCACTGCCACTTTCAAGTCGACCAGAGTAATGAATGGACACTCAATCGAAAGAATGCCTGCCGGCCAGCTGGATGTAAGAATTTCTCACAGATTCGGAACTCTTAATTCAGGAGCTTATAACTTTTTTGGCCTCGACCAGTCAAATATTCACCTGAGCATGGAGTACGGAATATTTAACTGGCTAATGATCGGAGTCGGCAGAGGATCTTACGAAAAAACCTTCGACGGATTCGCCAAATTCTCAATCTTAAGACAGTCCACCGGCCTGAAGGAAATGCCTGTCTCTTTATCAGTGGTTACCTCTGCGGCACTCAAGTCTATCAAATTTGCAGACCAGACCAGAACAAACTATTTCACATCCAGAATGGCTTATGTGGCACAGATACTGGTTGCGCGGAAAATCAGCGAGGGCTTTTCGATACAGCTTACGCCTTCTTATGTTCACCGTAATCTGGTGGCAACCGAACTCGATCCGAATGATGTCTATGCAATTGGTGCAGGAGCGAGGTTAAAGCTTACCAGGCGAATCAGTCTTAACGGAGAGTATTACTACGTGGCAAACCCGAAAACTTACCTCAGCCAGCAGATCTATAATCCGCTTTCAGTAGGGTTCGATATTGAAACAGGAGGGCATGTATTTCAGCTCTTCTTTACAAATTCTCTGGGGATGATCGAAAAAGCTTTCATCGGAGAAACAACGACTTCGTGGGCAAAGGGAGGAATTCACTTCGGCTTTAATATTTCAAGAGTATTCACACTGAAGAAACCAAACAAGGTCTAAGTCAGGCATATAAGTCGGTAATGCCGGATTAATTTAGATTGAATGAACTATTATAACCATTGTTTGTTAAACCTTAAACAATAAAATGACTATGAAGCGCTTATTTTTACTTGTTCTGTTTATTGGCATAGTTCTCGCCGCAAACGCACAGAAATTCATAACGAAAAATGGCTATATCGGTTTCTTTTCCCATACAGTCATGGAGGATATTAAAGGAGATAATAACCAGGTTGTAGGAGTTCTCGATACTTCGACCGGAGAAATGGTTTTCCAGGCTCTGATTAAATCTTTCCATTTCGACAGGGCACTGATGGAAGAGCATTTCAATGAAAATTATATGGAATCGGATAAAATTCCAAAGTCGGTTTTCAAAGGTAAGATCACAAATCTGTCTGCTGTGGATTTTACTAAAAACGGCACCTATGATGTTACTGTTGAAGGAGATCTCACTATTCATGATGTTACAAACAAGATAAGCACAAAAGGTACCATCGAAGTAGTAACTGGAGGAATAAATGCCAATGCAAAATTCAAAATAGTCCCGGAAGATTATAAAATAGCTATCCCTGGTGTCGTAAGAGAAAAGATCAATAAGGATCTTGAAGTGACTGTGACAATGAAATACACTCCAATTGCGAATAAATAGAATATGAAACCAATAGTAAAAATTGCATTATTCGTAGTCTTTTTTATTGCTTTGGGCGGCATCCTTGCTGCACTGATAATGTTTAACAAGAAGCATATTGACACTTCAAAAGCCAAACCCGACTACGTTCTGACTGCCAAAGCCTTACAAAAGGAATTTGAAGATAATGAGATAAGTGCTTCCGGAAGATATATCAATAAAATTATTGAGATTACAGGAGAAATAACCTCTGTTACCTCTGATAGCAGTCACCTGAATATATCCCTCAAAACAGGAAATGATATGTCATCAGTGATATGTACATTCCCATCCTCAGTGGATGCTTCAAAACTTAAAAACGGAGATCAGGTTACTCTGAGAGGCGAATGTTCAGGATTCCTGATGGATGTACTCATGAAAAATTGTTCTACAGTCGCAACGAGAAAATAAATATCATGAGCAGACCTGTGAAAATCCTAACGTTTAAAAACGAGATAGAAGCAATGCTTCTCGATGAAATACTGACAGAAAAACAGATACCTCATCTGATCAGATCGTACCACGATTCTGCTTACGACGGATTATGGCAGATGCAGGCAGGATGGGGACATATTGAGGCTCCTGAGGAATTCACGGATGAGGTTCTTGAAGCCTATAATCACATGTCGGAATAATCGTTTTCTGCATATTGTCTGAATAATCAACTTAAGTTTTATCTTTGCTCTTCATTTTGTGCGCCATTAATGGCAGAATGACGTGAAACCTTTTATATATTAGGTGAATGAATATAATCAGTAAGGAGAAAAACAAACCTCTTGTTTATCTTTCAGAGATGGGCCGGGGTATCCTGCCAGTGCTGAAAAGCAAGTATCTCTACTTTGGTATCCTCGCTGTAATTGCCGGCGCAGGATTGAATTTTGCATCAGAATCGTATCTGCATAATTACATGAGTGAAGGCAAGACCCTTCCCATGCTTTCAGATCTGATTCTCGATAATCTTCCCTTTTATAATGTCTCTCTTATATATGATATTTCATGCCTGATTCCGATAGTCCTGGTACTGATATATTTTGTACATAAAAAGGACTATAACAGGATCCCTTTGTTCCTGCTGCTCACAGGAATTTTCTATATCGTCAGGGGAATTTTCATCGTCCTTACCCCTTTCGGAAATCCGCCTATGTTTAATGGCTCCGATCCTCTTTTTCACGGATTCTCAAATTACGAAATCGGAGTTTATCCTTCGGGGCATACCGGAAATGTCTTCTTAATGTTCCTCCTGGTAAAAGACAAAAGCTACAAGTGGCTGATATCTATATGCCTGATCGTTGTTATCATTTCTTTGTTCCTGGCACGCGGACATTACAGCATCGATATCCTTTCAGGATTATTCTTTTCCTATGCTATCAGGGAATTCGGTGAAAAGCACCTCTGGATGTTTGATCTTAACAATAAGGAAGTTCCTGATCCCGTTAAAGCAAAAGCCTAGCTCAGGATGCCTGTCAGATTCCATTTAACTTATAAGCCTTCAAAATCGTAATTTAATATAGTAATCTAAAGACTTGAAAATATGAAACTTAAAATATTTCTGCTTGCTTGTATTATTATGACATCAGGAGTTACATTCGGTCAGGATAAACCTGAAACCGCAGGTAAAATTATGGATGACGCATGCAAGATTGCTGCAAAAGACGGAAAAAGTGTAATGATTGTCTTCCATGCATCATGGTGCGGCTGGTGCAAAAAATTCGAAGCATCTGTAAAAGATCCATCCTGCAGTGATTTTTTTGACAAACATTTTGTGATCAGGTATCTCGATATCCTTGAAAGAGGAGACAAAAAATCTCTCGAGAATCCGGGTGCAGAGGAGCTGTTTAATAAAAATGGCGGTCAAAACGGAGGTGTTCCATATTTTCTCATATTTGACAAAAAGAGAGTCCTTATTGGTAATTCCAAAATGAAACTGGCCGGAGAACCTGCCGATAAACCAGCGCAGAATATGGGCTGTCCTGCCAGTGAAGAGGAAGTTACAGCCTTTATCCAGATACTAAGTAAAGTCACAAAAGTGAGCGAGGCAGAAAAGACTGCCATTACAGAGAGATTCAAAAAGAATAAGAGTTAGGGATTGCTTCACCCTTTCTTCTCCATCCTTTTTATGAAATAGTAGTTTATCACTGCGATTACCACCATCCCTATTATAAACAGTGGATATGTGATCTTCCAATTTTCCGGCCCAGTCATCATCGACCACTCCGACATGCCCCCTATGCCGGATATCAGAGTAAGCGGCATAAAAATGGTGGCTATCATTGTAAGCCTTCTGACAGATAAATTAGTATCATTCGACATTTTGGTCATCAGGTTATTAAGCAGCGAAGTGTAAAGCTCCATAAGACTCGTTTCAATCTCACGGTAGGTTTCCGTCAGTTCGAAAAACTTGGCCAGGTGATCATAAATATCACGGAAATGCACTATTGATTTTTCACTTATATAAGGGCAATCGAGCCTGCATATCTTTACCAGGATCTCTCTCTCATGGTACAGTGTTTTTCTGAGCCTCATCAGATTTTTTCTCATCCGGATAAGCTGTACAGGCTGAAACTTCTCCACATTTTCAAGCAAAGCCTCCTCTGCAGTTTCAAGCTCATCCTCCATGTCGTCGAACGCTTTGTACTTCTCATCAACCAGCCAGTCGAGAACTATATGCAACAAATAATCAGGACCGTTCTTTGCATTAGTATTGCCGGTCTCAATCTTACCGATAAGATTATTTAAAGGCTTTCGGTTGTCCGAATGGGTACCGCTGACTGTTATGAGGAAGTTTTTGCCGATGAACAGATTTACCTCATCAATAAATAATTCACTCTGTCGGTAACTGAAAGAATTAAATATTATGAATGTATTGTTGGTGAAATATTCGATTTTCGGAACCTGGTCCTCATCAAAACAGTCCTCGACCGATAATGGATGGATTCCCATCTTCTCTGCCATAGTATTTAACATATCCCTTGTGGGCTGAAAAAAGTCAAACCATACAAAGCCTCCTTCCCCGGCTGCGTCAATGGCCTCGCCGAGAGATTTTATGCCATAAGGAATTCCTGCGGCAGGAAAATGATAAAATTTAGATTCTGACATAGACGTGTTTTTTGATATGTTTATATTTTTTTATCTGAAACCAATGGCAAATTACTACAAAAATCAATATGAGTAATATTTCATTCAGATGCCTGTAAACGAACTTTTATAGTGAGAGGGTGTTTAGTAAATAACTTTTAAAGAACATTGAACAAAGATACACAGAGCAGACATAGAGAACAACAGAATTCTTCACTCGAGCCTTCCTGTGATTCATCACTGTCGCCCTCTGTACAAAAATGACCTTGTTAATGATAAAAACATGGTCAACAGTATAAAAGTCATTGAATGCGGTTTGTCAAATTAACATTTTTGCAAAAAATTAAAATATGAATAACGGAATCTATAATTTCAGGGAACCAAAAAATGAAGCTGTATTGTTATATAAACCTGGCAGCGCTGAACGTTTATTAATTGAAGAAGAACTCAGGTATCAGGTAAATCAGGTCCCCGATATCCCCCTGATAATTGGCGGGAAAGAGATCCGTACCGGAATCACCGGCAAGGTAGTAATGCCCTCCGATCACAATCATGTACTGGCAGTCTATCATATGGCTACCGAAAAGGAAGTAGCTATGGCAATCAATGCTGCTCTGGAAGCCAAGTGCGAATGGATGACACTCTCATGGATGGAGAGAGCTGCAATTCTGGCTAAAGCTGCTGAACTTATTTCAAAAAAGTACAGGTACAGGATTAATGCTGCAACAATGCTTGGTCAGGGCAAAAGTGTTATGCAGGCTGAAATAGACGCGGCTTGTGAAGTCATTGATTATCTTCGTTTTAATAATTTTTTTGCCTCTGATATCTATCAGGAACAGCCTATTTCAGAGAGCGAGAATATCAATCGTCTGGAGTACCGCCCGCTTGAGGGGTTCGTTTATACTGTAACTCCTTTCAACTTTACCGCTATTGCCTCCAATCTTAATACAAGTGTAGCCCTGATGGGTAATACAACAGTGTGGAAACCAGCGACTACCTCACTCCTTTCAAATTATTATCTTATGAAAATTCTTGAAGAAGCAGGTTTACCGGCCGGTGTCATTAATTTTGTGCCCGGTTCAGGAGCGCTGATCAGCAGTGTAGTATTAAAACACAGGGATCTTGCCGGTATTCATTTCACAGGCTCAAATGCAACATTCAATTCACTCTGGAAACAGGTTTCTGATAACCTCTCAATTTATAAATCATACCCGAAGCTGGTTGGAGAAACCGGTGGGAAGGATTTCATTTTTGCCCATCAGTCGGCCAATCCTCCTGAACTTGCCACAGCTATAGTAAGGGGTGCATTTGAATACCAGGGACAGAAATGTTCTGCTGCCTCAAGAGCTTATATTCCCAAATCTCTTTGGGAACCAACCAGAACTGAAATAATGAATATGATATCAGAAATAAAGGTCGGTGATGTCCGCGATTTCAAAAACCCGATAAATGCTGTGATAGATGAACCTTCGTTTGATAAGATAATGTCCTATATCAATACAGCAAAATCATCGCCTGAAGCAAAAGTTATTGCCGGGGGCAATGGCAATAAGTCAAAAGGATACTTTATTGAACCTACAGTAATTGTTACCGAAAATCCTCATTTTTTCACTATGGAAGAGGAGATATTCGGGCCGGTAATGACAATTTATATCTACTCCGATGACAAATTCGAAGAAACACTCAGGCTCTGTGACGAAACTTCCCCATATGCCCTTACAGGGTCGATCTTCAGCAACGATAAATACGCGATGATCAAAGCCTGCAGGTTATTACGCTATTCTGCCGGAAACTTCTATATCAACGATAAGCCGACAGGTGCAATGGTCGGACAGCAACCTTTTGGAGGGGCAAGAGCTTCCGGGACAAACGATAAGGCAGGAAGCCATCTTAACCTTCTTCGCTGGGTCAGTCCACGGACAATAAAGGAGACGCTGATTCCTGCCACAGGATTTAAATTCCCATTCATGGAATAACAAAAAATATAGATTAAATTTGTGCATGAAAAGATCTGCTCATGAAAACAGCAATAAAGCTTTATTTGTTCTGAATCCGACTTCAGGAGTGCCACCTGTAAACTTTATTGTATCAAAAGATCTTGAGCGGCGAAGGAATGAGCTTAGCTTCTGTAAATCATTGACTAAAGGAGACACCGGTACCCTTATCAGGGATAATTTCAAAAAATACGATGTCTTCATTGCAGCCGGTGGCGATGGCACGGTGCATACTGTTGCTTCGGAGCTTGTAGGCACTGAGAAAATTCTGGGTGTCTTGCCTCTTGGTTCGGGTAATGGGTTTGCCAAGGAGTTTGGCTTTAAGATGAATGTCCGATCTCTCCTTTCTAATATCCGTATTTCAGAAAGCACAGATATCGACGTGATAGAGATTAATGACAAACTTTGCCTTAATGTGGCAGGAATCGGCCTCGATAGTTTCGTGGCGCATTCTTTCAATAATCTTAAACTGCGTGGTTTTCTGCCTTATGTCTGGCTTACTTTTAAAACATTCCTTGCTCTCCGCCCCTTCCATGTTAAAATCAAATGCGGCGGAGAAGAGATCGTTTCTGAAAAACTCTTTGTACTCACAATTGCAAATACACGCCAGTTTGGGAATAATGCCTATATAGCGCCTGAAGCATGCCCAAACGATGGAAAGATCGATATTGTTCTTATAAAACCATTCCCTAAAATTCTTGGATCACTCTTTATCCTGCGCCTGTTCACAAAAAGGATAAACAAATCAAAATATGTGCGACACCTGCAAACTGACAAGGAGATTGTGATAGAGACCGGTGAAACGAGGTTTCATATTGATGGTGAGCCACTTGAAATATCAGGGAAGGTGGTTATAAGGATCAAGCGGGAAGTTCTGAAGGTATTGAAAACAGCAGGACATAAAAGTCCTTCCAAATCATAATACATAAAATTTAATACATACATTATGAAAAAACTAGCTTTACTATTACTATTGTTCTCCTTTGCCACGGCTTTCGGACAGAAGCCGGCGATCCAGGTTATCCCTCAACCTGTTGATGTTAAACAATCTGACGGTGTCTTTATTCTTCAGAATACCTCAACAATAGGATTTGACGGAATGGAAAGCAAGAGAATAGCCGAGATGCTGGCACAGAAGCTTAATCTCTCAACAGGATTTTCCTTTGCTCCTGTCGAAAAATCCGGCACGATACAATTTAGTCTTAATAAGGTGCCTTTAGCACAACTGGGAAAAGAAGGCTATACACTTGAATCAACTCCTTCCGGTGTGGTTATTGCTGCCAATACTGCTGCAGGCCTGTATTACGGAATGCAGACTTTACTTCAGCTTCTTCCGAAGGAAGTAGAAAGTAAAAAACCTGTAAATACCGTCTGGTCAGTTCCGGCAGTAAAAATCACCGACTATCCACGTTTTGGATGGAGAGGATTAATGCTTGACGTAAGCCGGAATTTCTTTACAAAAGAAGAAGTGAAAAATTATATTGATAACCTTTCTCATTACAAATTCAATACATTCCACTGGCATCTGTCAGACGATAATGGCTGGAGGATCGAAATCAAATCGCTTCCTAAACTTACTGAAGTCGGTGCATGGCGTGTACCAAGATTTGGCCAGTTCGGCTCACGTACCGAACCAAAGAAAGGTGAAGCAGCAACTGTAGGCGGTTTTTACACACAGGCCGATGTAAAAGAAATAGTCCAGTATGCAATGGAGAGAAATGTAACCATTGTTCCGGAGATTGATGTTCCCGGACACAGCATGGCTGCCATTGCAGCTTATCCTGAACTGAGCTGCTCAAAAAATCCTGATACAAAAGTGAATCCCGGGTCCTCCTTCTCAGAATGGTTTGGCGACGGGACATTCAAAATGAATCTCGATAATACTCTTAATCCTTCGGATGAAAATGTCTATAAATTTCTCGATAAAGTATTTACAGAAATGGCTCCGCTCTTCCCAAGCGCTTATATTCATGTGGGCGGAGACGAGTGCTATAAGGGATTCTGGACTAAAGATGCAGGTTGCCAGGCACTGATGAAAAAAATGAACATGACAAAACCTGAAGAGCTGCAGGCATATTTCATGAAACGTGTTGAAGGAATCCTGAAAGCTAAAGGCAAAAAACTCATTGGCTGGGATGAGATTCTGGAAGGCGGTATCGCCCCTGAAGCCACAGTAATGAGCTGGCGCGGTATTAAAGGAGGAATCGAAGCTGCCAAAATGGGACATGATGTTGTTATGACCCCGACTACTTTTGCTTACCTCGACTATCAGCAGGGAGAACAGACTATTGAACCCCCGATATATGCAAATCTCAGACTTAATAAATCCTATAGCTACGAACCTGTACCGGATGGTGTTGATGCAAAGTATATCCTTGGCGGACAGGGTAATCTCTGGACAGAACAGGTAGTGACACTGCATCACGCAGAATATATGACATGGCCTCGCGGTTGGGCTCTGGCAGAAGATTTCTGGTCACCAAAAGAATCAAAAAACTGGGTGAATTTTGTAGGTCGCGTTGAAAAACAATTTGAACGTGCTGAAATTGAAGGCGTTAATTATTCACCTTCAATGTATGATGCAATTATAAATGTTAAGGCTAAAGATGGGAAAATGACAATCAGTATGGATTCAGAAGTTCCCGGAATTGACATTTTTTACACAACAGATGGAGCTATGCCGAGTATCTATTCACCAAAATATGCCAGCGCTTTCGTGCTTCCGGAAGGTCCTGTTACCCTCAGAGTTGCCACTTTCAGGAATGGAAAACAGATCGGGCACCTTATAACTCTAAGGCCTGAAGACCTGAAGAACAGAGCTGGAGACAACGAATAATTAATTCTGATTAAAATATACGGCAGTTTTAAAAAGTTTGCGATAATCTTTCAGATAATTTTCTTAAGCGTCTCTTTTAGCCTTACATCACAGACGCCGAAAGATACCGGATCTTATGCAGTTACCCTTCCAAATGGATGGAAGCTTACTCCTGCAGGGAAAATACTGCCTCTGGGTGATCTGCCTCTTAATATTGCCATTTCACCCTCAAAGAAACTGGCTGCTGTTACAAACAACGGGGAAAGCGATCAGACAATTCAGCTTGTTAATATCGAAAAAGAGGTAGTCCTCGATTCAATAATAATAAAGAAAGCATGGCTGGGATTAACATTCTCGGATGATAGAAAATACCTTTATGCTTCAGGAGTAAATGATAACAAAATTATCCGTTATTCGATTATTAATAACCGCCTCTCGGTTTATGATTCTATAACAATAGGAAACCCCTGGCCTGAAAAGATCTCAGTTGCAGGCACGGAACAGGAATTTTCTTTTTGTGGCAAATGCCAATGATAATTCGGTTTCTGTAATCAATACCACGCAGCAGAAGGTAATTGAGACATTAAATACTGCTCTTTACCCTGGTTCTCCTGAAAGATCAACTACCAACAGCGTGGCTCTGAGCAGCGACGATATGACTCTTTATATTGCAAATGCAGATAATAACTGCCTTGCGGTATTTGATGCAGCCAAACCCGAAGCATCTATCAGCAAAGGATTCATCCCTACTGCGTGGTATCCGACATGTGTCAGAGTTGCAGGTAACAAAATCCTGATAAGCAACGGGAAAGGGCTGACCTCACATGCAAATCCTTATGGCCCGAATCCGACAAGAAAAGGTGGAGTCGTGGTATATCAGGCTGCCGGACAGGAACGAGAGATAAGGGAACAGTATATCGGCGGACTTTTAAGAGGAGCCCTGCAAATACTTAATGTCCCTGATCAAAAACAGATGGCTTCATTTTCACATGTTGTTTACAGTAATACGCCGTATAAAAAAAACGGATTCCTCTGGGACTACTGCATGAGAGCCGGCGTAAGCTTCATAACATATGCGGAATTCATGGGCGATAAGGAACCCAATATTCCTGTTTAAAAGGTCATTTCTGTCCTAAATACACCCCATGGGATCTTTCAGTGCGTGACACAGTCAGGTTCAGGCAGTGGAAAAACGACTTTGATTCACTTCTCGCTGCTGATGCAGTGCCTCACCTCACAACCCTGCGATTTGGAAATGACCATACTGAAGGGCTACGCCTCAACAGGCCGACACCATTCGCTCATGCTGCAGATAATGATCTGGCTGTGGGTCTGTTTATTGATTACCTGAGTCACAGTAAAATCTGGAAGAACAGTCTGGTAATAATTGTGGAAGACGATGCGCAGAATGGTCCCGACCATGTGGATGCCCACCGGAGTACAGCTTATCTGGCAGGCGGTTTTGTGAAAAAAGGATATGTAGATCATACTGCCTATACAACAACATCCCTACTGCGTACTATCGAACTTATTTTAGGACTCCCACCTATGAGTCAGTATGATGCAGCTGCTGTTCCGGTGTGGAGGAGCATGAATAATACATCCGATCATCCTGCATTCAATGTACGTCCCTTCCTG
>Ga0315272_10000483_pt1 | contig 19957 bp, 23 predicted proteins | sample C3_middle_MG_FD_203918 | JGI IMG/M metagenome (GOLD analysis project Ga0315272, IMG submission 203918) | Sediment microbial communities from Yellowstone Lake, YNP, Wyoming, USA - C3_middle | ecosystem: Environmental > Aquatic > Freshwater > Lake > Sediment | place: USA: Wyoming | collected...
CGCGTCGAAGAGATGCGCCAGAGCCTGCGCATCATCGAGCAGTGCATGAACAACATGCCTGAGGGCAGATACAAGTCCGACCATCCGCTCGCCACGCCTCCCCGCAAGGAGCGGACCCTGCAGGACATCGAGACGCTTATCACACATTTCCTGAGTGTCAGCTGGGGCCCGGTCATCCCTGCCGGCGAAGCCTTCATGGGCATCGAGGCGACCAAAGGCAACAATGGCTACTATTTGATCAGCGATGGCAGCACCCAGTCCTATCGGACGCGCATCCGCACCCCGTCGTTCGCGCATTTGCAAATGGTGCCGAAGATCTGCAAAGGACTGATGATCGCGGATCTGCTGGCGATCCTGGGGAGCATTGATTTTATATTGGCGGACCTGGATAGATAAAAGAGGCTTGACACTGAAGGACACTGATTATTTATGACAAGGTCTGATTTAAAAATCATAAAAAATCAGTGTTGATCAGTGTCAAATGCCCTTAGGAACTATCATGCTCACCGAACAAGAAAAACAAGAGATCACAGCAGAACTTACGCACTGCGAATTCAAGCAGTCCGCAGCCGTCGACGCGCTCAAGATCATCCAGAAGCACCGCGGCTGGGTATCTGATGAAGCGATCAATGATGTTGCGGCACTCCTTGATATGACGCCAGACGAGCTCGATGCCGTTGCCACGTTCTACAGCTTTATCTTCAGAATGCCGGTGGGACGGCATGTGATCCTTGTGTGCGACAGCATCTCCTGCTGGGTCATGGGATATAACCCTCTGCTGGACTTACTGAAGATGAAACTGGACATCGACTTCGGCGAAACGACCAAGGACAACCGGTTCACTCTGCTCCCGATCTCCTGTCTCGGCGCCTGCGACCGGGCCCCGGCAATGATGGTGGATGAGGAATTGTACGGTCCGGTGACAGCGGATATGATGGATGAGATATTGAATAAATACGAATAGCCTTTTGACACTGATTTACACTGACAAGGCTATGATAATTCATTTTTAATGGTGTCCCTATCAATGTTGATCATAAGCAATCAGTGCCCCTCAGTGTCAAAAACTTAAGGTTTGCTATGGAACGACCATTAACCAATAACATCCGTCCCGGCCAGGAGCCGCTCTCTCTGAAAGACTACGAGAAAGCGGGCGGGTACCAGGCTGCGCGCAAGGCGCTCGGCATGACGCCTCAACAGGTACAGGACATCGTCAAGGCCTCGAACCTGCGCGGCCGCGGCGGCGCAGGCTTCCCCACGGGCGCCAAGTGGAGCTTTGTGCCCATGGGTGAGAACGCGCCGAAAATCAAGTATCTCGTGGTGAACGCCGACGAGATGGAGCCCGGCACGTTCAAAGACCGGATGCTGCTCGAAGGAGATCCGCATCAAATTATTGAAGGCGTGATCACGAGCGCTTACGCCATACAGGCAGGACAATCCTATATCTTCCTCCGCTGGGCATACAAGCTTGCCGAAAAGAGGCTGGCAAAAGCCATTGCAGAGGCCTATGCAGCAGGATATCTCGGAAAGAACATCTTTGGCTCCGGCTTCGATCTCGACCTGCGCATCCACTCCAGCGCGGGACGCTACATCTGCGGCGAGGAAACCGCGCTGCTGAACGCCCTTGAAGGAAGACGTGCGACGCCGCGCTCCAAACCGCCCTTCCCCCAGGTCTGCGGCCTCTGGGGTAGACCGACGATCGTGAATAATGCCGAGACCATTGCGAACATCCCGCATATTGTGAAAAACGGACCGGATTGGTTCAAGGGATTGAGCACGGGTCCTGATGGCGGCACCAAGCTCTACGGCGTCAGCGGCAGGGTGAAGCGTCCCGGTGCCTGGGAACTTCCCATGGGCGTTACGGTCCGGGAACTTCTGGAAGAACATGCCGGAGGCATGCAGGAGGGCTATCAGTTCCGCGGCGTGATCCCCGGTGGCGCTTCGACCGATTTTCTGGTTGCCGAGCATCTCGATGTGAAGATGGACTTTGATTCGGTCATGAAAGCCGGCAGCCGCATGGGCACCGGCACCATGATCGTGCTTGATGACAGGACCTGCCCCGTGGGCTTTGTGCATAACCTTGAGGTCTTCTTCCGCCGCGAGTCCTGCGGCTGGTGCACACCCTGCCGCGAGGGATTGCCGTGGATAGAAAAAATGCTCCATGCCATCGAGATCGGAGAAGGAGAACCCGGCGATATAGACCTTCTGGCGCTGCAATGCAAGCTGCTCGGTCCAGGGAACACTTATTGTGCGCTTGCGCCGGGGGCTGTGGAGCCGCTGCAGAGCGCCTTGAAGTACTTCAGAGAAGACTTTGAGAAACATATAAAAGAAAAAAAATGTCCTTGGAAAAACCTTTGACACGGAAGGGGCGGATTTAATTATGATAACGGCGGATAACAACTTGATACATGCTGAAACAACCGATCAGATCATTGCCTGTGCATATGATGTATACAACAAGCTTGGCTTCGGCTTCACAGAAAAAGTATATGAGAATGCCATGATGATCAAATTATCTCAAAAAAATCTCCCGTCTGTCCAGCAAGCACCTATTAATGTTCGATTTGAAGACCAGCTTGTAGGTGAATACTTTGCAGATATCTTCGTTGACAATAAAATCATCCTTGAGTTAAAAGCCGTTACAGTCCTGACTAAAGCCCATGAAGCTCAGTTGGTTAATTACCTTAAAGCCACAGGCGTAAAGGTTGGATTGTTGCTCAATTTCGGAGAAAAACTAAAGATAGTCCGCCGTGTCTTCTAGCAGATTTACTATATCTTTTAGCCATATCCGATTTTATCAGGATTTCAATCCGTGAAAATCCGTGTCAAAGGTTCTTTTTATGTTTACGATCTATATCGACAATAAGCCCCATCAAGTAAAAGAAGGCCAGAACCTCCTCCAGGCCTGCCTCTCGCTGGGGTTCGACCTTCCCTACTTCTGCTGGCACCCGGCCCTGCACTCGGTGGGCGCATGCCGTCAATGCGCGGTCAAAGTGTTCAAGGACGACAAGGATGCGCGCGGCAGGATCACCATGTCCTGCATGACGCCGGTGGCTGAGGGCATGCGCTTGTCCATTGACGATCCTGATGCGCGGGCTTTCCGGTCGAGCGTGATCGAATGGCTCATGCTGAACCATCCGCATGATTGCCCGGTCTGCGACGAAGGCGGCGAGTGCCACCTGCAGGACATGACGTTCATGACCGGCCATAATTATCGCAGGACGCGGTTCAAAAAGCGCACGCACAATAACCAGGACCTGGGCCCCTTTGTCAATCACGAGATGAACCGCTGCATCCAATGCTACCGCTGCGTCAGGTTCTATCGTAATTATGCAGGCGGCCGCGATTTTAATGTGTTCGGGTCCCATGACAACGTCTATTTCGGAAGGCATGAAGAAGGCGCGCTCGAAAGCGAGTTCAGCGGGAACCTGGTCGAGGTCTGCCCCACCGGGGTATTTACGGACAAGACGCTCAAACAACACTATACGCGAAAGTGGGACCTTCAGACCGCGCCGTCCATCTGCGTTCACTGCGGCATCGGATGCAACACGATCCCGGGCGAACGGTACGGTACGCTGCGCAGGGTCCTGAACCGCTACAACCATGACGTGAACGGCTATTTCCTCTGCGACCGCGGCAGGTTCGGGTATGAGTTCGTGAACAGCGGGCGCAGGATCAGGAAGGCACTGATAAAAACACCCTCCCCAACCCCTCCCATTAAGGGAGGGGCTACATCTACATCCTCTCCCCTCGTGGGAGAGGACACGAGGAGAGGGGGGCATGAGAACCTGGAACCTGTCTCAAAAGAATCCGCTCTCAAGCATATTATCGACATCCTGTCCCAAAGCAAAGGCGTGATCGGCATAGGCTCTCCCCGTGCCTCGTTGGAATCGAATTTTGCGCTCCGTACGCTCGTCGGTCCTGACAACTTCTACTCAGGCCTGTCAGATGAGGAGCATAAACTTACGCGACTCATCACCGATATCCTGCAGAAAGGTCCTGCTCGAACGCCGTCTTTGCATGAGATCGAGTCAGCAGATGCGGTGCTGGTGCTCGGCGAGGATGTGACCAATACAGCCCCCATGCTCGTACTCGCTCTCCGACAGGCAGCTCAGAGTAAGCAGCGAGAGACCGCGGCATCAATGAAAATACCGCACTGGGATGATAACGCAGTCAGGAACGCCGGACAGAACGCAAGAACACCGCTCTATATAGCCTCCTGTGATAAAACGAAGTTGGATGATGTTGCATCTGGGACCTACCAAGCAGCGCCCGATGACATCGCACGCCTCGGCTTTGCCGTGGCACATGAACTGAATCCCGACGCCCCGGCTGTACAGGGAATCTCGGATGCCACCCTCCCTTCATCCCTCCCATCAAGGGAGGGACAACAAAAAGTCACCTCTCCCCTGGTGGGAGAGGGCCGGCCTGTCCCGGATGAGGCAATGCCTTATTCGGGAGGTGAGGGGGATCGTCAGAAACTCCTATCACTTGCAAAGGAGATCGCCACTGCGCTCAAGAACGCCAAACATCCCCTTATCGTTTCCGGAACCGGCTGCATGAATGAATCCCTAATCGAAGCAGCAGCCAATATTGCATGGGCTCTTTGCTCGACCGGGAAGCAGGCCGAACTCTGCTACACATCTCTCGAATGCAATACCATGGGGCTTGGACTCATGGGAGCGAGAAACATCGGTGCTGCCTTTAAAGCCCTCCAGGACGGCCAGGTTGATACGATTGTCATCCTCGAAAATGATCTTTACCGCAGAGCTGATGCAAAGATCGTCGGTGATGCATTGGCCCACGCGCAGAACATCATCGTTATCGACCACCTGATCAATCCAACATCATCAAAAGCTGACGTCACTCTGCCAGCAGCAACATTTGCCGAAACACACGGTACGATGGTGAACAATGAAGGCCGAGCACAGCGGTTCTACCAGGTATTCGAACCGAACCATGACATTCAGGCAAGCTGGAAGTGGATCGATGATATAATGACTGCGGTCGGGAAGCTCCCCCTCACCCAACCCTCTCCCTCGAGGGGAGAGGGCAAGCGATCGCTGGATGATGTTATTAAGGAGATGGTTTCCTCCTTGCCGGTTTTCAAACCACTTTTGGACATTGCACCAACCGCTGACTTGCGGATATCAGAACAAAAGATTCCGCGTCAGCCGCATCGTTACAGTGGCAGGACGTCAATGCTCGCGAACGTCAGTGTCCATGAGCCAAAGCCACCAGAGGATGCTGATTCACCTTTGTCCTTTTCCATGGAAGGATACGATGGCCAGCCGCCCGCGCCGCTCATCCCGCGCTACTGGTCACCAGGATGGAACTCGGTCCAGGCACTGAACAAATACCAGGAAGAGGTCGGCGGCCCACTTAAAGGCGGCGATACAGGAAAAAGACTGCTGGATAGCGCTGATCACAGCGAAGTTACCTTCTTCAAGAACGCCCCCGGGTCGAAGCATACCGACGACGCACCTCGCTATGATATCTTCGGTTCCGAGGAACTAAGCGCGAATTCGCCAGCGATAATTGCAAGGAAGCAAAAAAACCGGCCAACCGGGTCTAAGAAACTATGACTGATACCATCCGACAACTAATCGTCCTCTTCAGCATCCTCTTCACGGTGCTGACCATCGGCGCCATGCTCATCTGGCTTGAGCGCAGACTGCTCGCGCTCTGGCAGGACCGGTACGGCCCAAACCGCGTGGGGCACTTCGGCCTGCTGCAGGTACTGGCGGATACGGTAAAGATCCTGACAAAAGAGGACTGGGTCCCGCCCTTTGCCGACAAGCCGGTGTTCATCATCGCTCCGGCGGTGATCATGGTCGTCGTGCTTATGTCCTTCACGGTCATCCCCTTTGCGCCCGGCATCGAGGTCGTGGACCTGAACATCGGGCTGCTGTTCTTCCTCGCCATGTCGTCCCTCGGTGTGTACAGCGTGGCCCTGGCAGGCTGGGCATCGGACAGCAAATATGCGCTCCTGGGCGGCCTTCGTTCGGTTGCGCAAATGCTGAGCTATGAGGTCTTCATGGGGCTGTCGCTCATGGGCGTGGTCATGCTGGCGGGCTCATTCAATTTGCGCGTGATCGTCGAAGCACAGCGCCATGGATGGTTCATCCTGCCGCAGTTCATCGGCTTCATCGTCTTTTTCATCGCAGGAGTCGCCGAGACCCACCGGCTGCCCTTTGATCTTCCTGAGGCGGAGAGCGAACTGGTTGCAGGCTTTCACTCGGAGTACTCGGGCCTGAAGTTCGGCATGTTCTTTGTGGGAGAGTATCTCGGCGTCACGCTCATCTCGGCGATCACGGTAGCGCTGTTCTTCGGCGGCTGGATGGGGCCGTTTCTGCCGCCGGCTGTCTGGTTCCTGATCAAGACCTTTATCTTCATCTGTTTCTTCATCCTGCTCCGGGCATCGCTTCCCCGGCCGCGGTATGATCAGTTGATGTCTTTCGGATGGAAAGTGATGCTGCCGCTGTCGCTGTTGAATCTGGTCGTGACGGGTGCGTGGATACTGCTTAAAACAAAATAATATTTAGACACTGATCAACACAGATCTTTTATGATACGTCTTTAAATCATATATTTTAATCATAACGAATCAGTGTCCTTCAGTGTCAAAAGGTTCTATGTTTAGTCTAACCAAAACGATCTACACGGTCTTCATGACCATGTTCCGGAAGCGGGCGACGATCCAGTACCCCGAGGAGCGGCCGTACATCCCTCCCCGGTGGCGCGGCAGGATCATCCTCTCCCGGGACCCTGACGGTGAGGAGCGCTGCGTCGCATGTTATCTGTGCGCCGTGGCCTGCCCGGTGGACTGCATCTCGCTCCAGTCGACCGAGGACGAGCACGGAAGAAGGTATCCGGAGTTCTTCCGGATCAACTTCTCGCGCTGCATTTTCTGCGGATACTGCGAAGAAGCATGCCCGACCAACGCCATACAGCTCACCACGGATTTCGAGATGGGCGAATACAAGCGGCAGAACCTCGTGTACGAGAAAGAAGACCTGTTGATCAGCGGCCCCGGCAAGTATCATGATTATAATTTCTATCGTGTTGCAGGTTTGTCGATCAAGGGGAAGGGCAAAGGCGATGGGTCGAATGAAGAAAAACCGGTGGATCCCAAAAGCCTCATGCCTTAAGGGAATATAGTTTATGAACTTTCTCTTTTACATATCAGCCCTCGTCGCAGTCATCTCAACCGTCCTGGTCATTACCCGGACGAATGCCGTGCACGCCCTTCTTTACCTTATCGTATCGCTTTTGGCGGTAGCACTGATCTTCTTTGCCCTGGGAGCGCCCTTCGTGGCAGCGCTCGAAGTGATCATCTATGCCGGGGCCATCATGGTGCTCTTCATATTCGTCATTATGATGCTGAACCTCGGCGGGCAGGCAGCTAAACAGGAAGCGCAGCTTTTTACACCCGGAATCTGGATTGGCCCCTCCATCCTTATCATGGTCCTCGCTGCTGAACTTATCTACCTGTTTGCAATGGGACGGGAACGGCTCTCCGCCGGCGCTGAAGTATCTCCCAAGGAGATCGGCATCGCCCTCTTCGGCCCCTATGTGATCGGCGTTGAACTGGCGTCCATGCTTCTACTTGCCGGACTGGTGGGCGCCTACCACCTCGGAAGGCCCCATCGCCATAGTAAAATTGAAGGGAGCGATGCATGATGGCAACGGTCCCCATGGAACACGGCCTTATCCTGGCTGCCTTGATCTTTGCGCTCGGCTTTGTGGGCGTGCTGGTCCGGCGCAACATCGTGTTCATGCTCATGTCCATCGAGATCATGCTGAACGCCGTGGGCATCGCATTCGTCGTGGCAGGCGCTCGCTGGGCACAGCCCGACGGACAGATCATGTTCATCTTTATCCTGACCATGGCCGCTGCCGAGGTCTCGGTCGGTCTGGCGCTCGTGATCCAGTTGTACCACAACCTGAAGACACTGGATGCTGATGCAGCGAACAGTATGAAAGGATAAATATATTCAATACTCAAGATTCAATATTCAACACATATCAAGCAACAAGAAGGTCAGCAGTTTTAACTTTGAATCTTGAATTTTGAATCTTGAATCTATTCTTATGCACAATTATATTTATCTCATACCGACGCTGCCCTTTGCCGGATTCCTGATCCTGGCGCTGGCAGGCCGTCGCCTTTCGAGGACCACCGTCGCCCTCGTCGGCGTGGGCTCTATCGGCCTGTCCGCACTCTTAACCATGATCATGGCGATCGAGTTCATCGGGTCTCAGGGCGAAGCATTCACGCAGACCCTCTGGACCTGGATGAAGGTCGGCAATTTCTCGGCAAGCATCTCGTTCTCCCTTGATGCGCTTTCGCTCGTCATGATCTTCGTCATCACCTTTGTCGGATTCCTCATTCATCTCTATTCTGCAGAATTCATGCAGGACGACGAAGGATACAGCCGCTTCTTCGCGTACATGAACCTCTTTGTCGGGTCCATGCTAACACTCGTACTTGCCGACAACCTGCTGCTTTTATATCTCGGTTGGGAAGGCGTGGGCCTCTGCAGCTATCTGCTGATCGGGTTCTGGTACAAAGATCCCGCGAACGGTGCGGCAGCGCGCAAAGCCTTTATCGTAACGCGCATCGGCGATACCTCCATGGCCATCGGCCTGTTCCTCTTGTACGCGAACCTCGGGACGCTCCATATTCAAGATCTGATGCAACGAGCATCCGCTGAATGGCAGATCGGTTCTCCTTTGGCAATAGCTGCTGCAGCGCTGCTGCTGGGTGGAGCGATCGGCAAATCCGCTCAGCTGCCGCTCCAGATCTGGCTTCCCGATGCCATGGCAGGTCCCACACCGGTCAGCGCGCTGATCCATGCTGCCACCATGGTGACCGCTGGTGTGTATCTCATTGCCCGCACGCACGTTTTGTTCACACTCGCACCTCCTGTTCAGACCGCGGTTGCAGTCATCGGTGCTGCAACGCTGCTGCTTGCCGGCCTCAGTGCTTTGACGCAGAAAGATATCAAACGCGTACTCGCCTACTCAACGATCAGCCAGATCGGCTACATGTTCCTTGCCCTGGGCGTGGGCGCTTGGTCAGCGGCCATGTTCCACTTCATGACCCACGCGTTCTTTAAAGCGCTCTTGTTCCTTGGCGCAGGCGTCGTTATCCTGACCCAGCATGAGGAACACGATATGTTCAAGATGGGCGGGCTCAGGAAGCGGCTGCCGGTCGTGTTCTGGACATTCCTCATCGGTTCGGCCTCGCTCTCGGCGCTTCCGCTCGTGACCGCAGGGTTCTACAGCAAAGACCTGATCCTGTGGCAGGCATGGTCTTCGCCAACAGGCGGTCTCTGGCTCTGGCTGGCAGGGCTTTGCGGGGCATTCATTACTTCTCTCTATACATTCAGAATGGTGTTTGTCACCTTCTTTGGAAAAGAAAAGATCGGGCTCAGTATGAAACCGGGAGCTCGAATGATCGTTCCACTTTTGGTGCTTGCCGTATTATCCATCGTTGGAGGGTTCGTAGAACTGCCCGATACGCTCGGGAATCTGCCGATCTTCTCGAATTTCATGTCAGTCGTCTTCCCGGCAGCGCAGGAGCAAGCCGAAGGACGCATGGAACTGCTCCTGGAGATCGTAGCGTCGTTAGTCTCTGTTTCAGGAATCGTGCTGGCCTATGTTCTCTATATTCGGAGACCAGCCTTTGCAGAGAAGTTCTCAGCTATCCGCCCGATCGATGCGCTTCGCAGGTTCTGGTTCGCGGGCTGGGGATTTGATGCGCTGTATGATGTGCTTTTTGTTAGACCCTTTATTTGGATCGCCAGGATCAATAAAAACGATTTAATAGACGGCGGGTACGACGGCATCGTTACTATGAATGCGGCCTTGCACCGTGTTTTGAGCAAGACACAGACAGGCAGTATACGGTGGTATGCAATGGGGATCGCTGTGGGTGTAGTGGTGTTCTTGGGGATCGTATTGCTCTTTCCGTAAGAAGAAGCCCCTTTTTCCCCTCTCCCCTTCGAGGGAGAGGGCCAGGGTGAGGGGGAACCAATGAAGAGTATCCTATTATGATACAGGAACACAACCCTATCAATATCGTAAACGCAAGACAATTGCGCAGGAAAGCAACCGATGCGGAACGGCTTCTTTGGAAACACCTCCGAATGCGTCAATTGGGTACCTTTAAGTTCCGGAGACAGCAGCCGATCGGGCCTTACATTGTAGATTTTATCTGTTTAGAACAACGCTTGACCATCGAACTCGATGGAGGCCAGCATACTGATCAGATTGAGTATGATGAAAAAAGAAGCGCATGGCTGGAAGAACGGGGCTACCGTGTTTTGCGTTACTGGAACCATGACGTACTAAAAACACCGGAAGTAGTTATGGCCGATATATTGGAAAAGCTCGGGCAAGGGAAATGATTTCCCCCTCACCTCGGTCCTCTCCCTCGTTGGGGAGAGGATGAGAATCCGAGGCATTGCCTACTGAAAGGAAAGCGCTAAAACCTTGATCCTCCTCCTGCTCATCATCATACCGCTTCTGGGCGGCCTGGCAGCATGGCTCTCCGGCAGGGAGAACAGCGCCCTGCCGCGCTGGATAGCGCTTAGTGCGCTCGCGCTTGACCTGGTGCTGGTCCTGCTGCTCTGGAAAGAGCATGCTGCAGCCGTGTCCATTGCGCCCGGCAGCTGGCTGGTCGAGATGCAGCGCGCCTGGATCCCGCAGCTCGGCATCAGTTTCCACCTGGCTTTGGATGGACTGAGCCTGATACTGGTGTCTCTTACGATATTTCTGGGAATCCTTGCCGTGCTCTGCTCCTGGACCGAGATCCGCGACCGGGTAGGGTTCTTTCATTGGAATCTCCTTTTGATCATTGCAGGCATCCTCGGCGTATTCCTATCGCTCGATCTGTTCCTGTTCTATTTCTTCTGGGAGCTGATGCTCGTCCCGATGTATTTTTTGATCAACATCTGGGGACATGAGAATCGCGTGTACGCCTCGTACAAGTTCTTTATCTTTACCCAAGCCGGCGGCCTGCTGATGCTGCTGTCTATCCTCGGGCTCTACTTCATTCATGGCAAGAGCACCGGCTTCTACACCTTTGACTATCCGCTGCTGCTGGGTACTGCCATGTCCCCTTCCGCATCCCTATGGATCATGCTCGGGTTCTTCATTGCCTTTGCAGTAAAACTACCCATGTTGCCGTTCCATCCCTGGCTTCCTGATGCGCATACTGAAGCTCCCACTGCCGGAAGCGTTATCCTGGCGGGACTGCTTTTAAAGACCGGTGCGTACGGACTCCTGCGCTTCGTACTGCCGCTCTTCCCGGATGCAGTGCACATGGTTGCGCCTGTCATCATGGGGCTGGCTGCCGCGGGCATTGTGTACGGGGCCGTGCTTGCTTTTAGCCAGACCGACCTGAAACGCCTTGTGGCTTACACCAGCGTGAGCCATATGGGGTTCGTGCTGCTCGGAATCTTTGCCGGGACTACGGCGGCACTGTCCGGCGCGGTCATGCAGATCGTGGCGCATGGCGTAACCACGGGAGCGCTGTTCATGCTCGTGGGCATGATCCAGGAGCGCATCCATACGCACGAACTGGGAAGCATGGGCGGGTTCTGGACAGCAGCGCCAAAGCTCAGCAGCATGGGCCTGCTGTTCGTGCTTGCCTCGCTCGGCCTGCCGGGTACTGCCAACTTCATCGGCGAGTTCCTCGTACTGCTCGGCACCTTCCCGGTGAACATCACCCTGACCGTTATTGGTGCTTTGGGCCTCGTCCTTTCAGCGATCTACTCGCTCCGGATAGCGCAGCGTGTGTTCCATGGAACAACGCGCGTTGGCCTCGTGATGCCCGACCTTTCTGTTCGTGAAACAGGAATGCTGGCGATCATGACCATCATGGTAATCACGATCGGCCTTTTCCCGCAGACCATTCTGGACACTGCCAAACCAGTGCTAAGCGGACTCAAATGCTGCGCAAGCCATGAGCAACCGATATCGACCAAGGGAGGCGGGCAATGAACATGGGAGACCTGACCGCCCTTTCACCTTTCATTATGATTTCGATCACCGCCATTGTGGTCATGCTGGCGATCTCCCTGCGCCGCAGCCATTTGCTGACCGTGGTCCTGACGCTCTCAGGCCTTGCCTTGACGCTTGCAAGCGTTACCGGAGCTATCAGTACCGTGCCGCGTGAAGTGACCTTGCTCATCAGGATCGACCTCTATGCCCTGTTCTTTCTGGGCCTGATCGTACTCGGCACCTTTTCTATTACTGCTTTGTCCTATCCATATTTTGAAGGCCGTTCCGGCGAGCGGGAAGAATTTTATCTGCTCCTGCTCCTGGCAACGCTGGGAGCAATGGCGCTGACCGCTGCAACGCACTTCGCGTCGCTCTTCCTCGGCATCGAGCTCTTGAGCGTTTCGCTCTATGCCTTGACCGCCTACCATCGCCACAGTCTCCGGAGCACCGAGGCAGGCGTCAAATACCTGATCCTGGCCGCAGCCTCGTCAGGGGTACTGCTCTTCGGCATGGCGCTGGTGTATGCCGAAGCTGGCAGCATGACCTTCACGATGATCGCTTCCCGCATTGGCGCTTCCGGCACTTACGGTTTGCCGCTGACTGCCGGCCTTGCCATGGTCCTGGCTGGTCTCGGGTTCAAGCTTGCAGTCGTTCCTTTCCATCTCTGGACACCCGACGTGTACGAGGGAGCGCCTGCACCAGTGACTGCCTTCGTGGCAACCGTATCAAAGGGAGCCGTGTTTGCAGTGCTTCTTCGTATTTTTGCCAACATCGATATCCACGGACAACCAGCCTTGCTCCTGATCATGAGCATTGTTGCCATCGCGTCCATGTTCGTGGGCAACCTGCTCGCCTTGCAACAGAACAACGTCAAACGCATTCTGGCATACTCGTCCATTTCCCATCTTGGCTACCTGCTCGTCACGCTTCTGGCAAGCGGTCCCATGGCGCTCGCTGCAGCCGCGTTTTACCTCGTCGCCTACTTCATCACCACCATCGGCGCGTTCGGCGTAGTAAGCGTGATCTCTGGCAAGGAACGCGATGCGGACCTTATGGAGGACTACCAAGGCCTCGCCTGGCGCCGTCCCTGGCTTGCCGCTGTATTCAGCGCCATGCTCTTCTCACTCGCAGGCATACCGCTCACAGCCGGATTCGTGGGAAAGTTCTATGTGGTGGGCGCAGGCGCGGAATCGTCCCTCTGGGCGCTGGTCGTGGTCCTCGTGATCAACAGCGCCATCGGCTTGTTCTACTATCTGCGGATCATCGCAGCGCTCTTTGAACGGACGGGATTGCAATCAACTCAAGTTGCTGATCCTTCCTCTAAACTCGGAAAAGCAATACTTGCGAGTCTTATGGTTCTACTTATATGGCTTGGCGTGTATCCCGGACCAATGATCGAAATAATAAAAAAGGTAATCCATTTTTGATTAAAATACTCTCCATATGAAATATGGGTAAAATGCTTTCTTTGTTGATACTGTAACCACCTTATGCTATATTGGTGACTACATTGTTTATACTTGGAGGACACATGATATCGGTCGGCATAAAAGAGCTGAAGGAAAATTTGAGCAGCTATGTGAATAAAGCTCGTCATGGAGAGGAGATCGTGGTTACGGACCGGGGCAATGAGATCGCACTGCTCATTCCCATATCCAGCGAGCGGAGCGCGGTCACCCGGCTCGTTGGGTCAGGCAGAGCAGCCTGGACCGGCGGCAAGCCCGTTGGCGTGAAGGGGATCAAGGCAAAGGGCGGGTCAATTGCCAAAACCATTCTGGAGGGCCGTCGGTGATCCTGTATCTCGATACCAGCAGTCTGGTGAAGCTCTATGTCACCGAGGCCCATTCCGGGCTCGTCAGTGCCTGGGCCGAAGAGGCGGAGATCATTGCCACCTGCCGCGTTGCTTATCCCGAGATGATGTCAGCCTTGAACAGGCGGTTCAAAACCGGGGACCTGGAGAAACGTGACTATGATCAGCTGGTGAAGGCTTTTTCCGGAGAGTGGCGGCGTTTTGCCGTGATAGATTTCGATGAAATCGCCGCTGGTCGTCTGGTCGCGGCATACGGATTGCGGGGCTTCGATGCCGTTCATCTGTCTGCCGCCTGGCTGCTCAGGTCTTCGGGGAACGCTCCTGCCGTAGCGTTCTCATCCTTCGATGAAAAATTGAACAATGCCGCTCTTGCGGAAAAGTTCACGGTCCTGAATTCAAAATAACTTCCAAGCTCAGGATGTACTGATTCGATAATTAAATTGCGTTCACTGTCGAAACTACACTATAATTGGTCATTGCTAAAGGCATTGTATTAATTTGTAGGTTGGGCAAAACGATTGATCTTGCCCAACATTTCTTGTCGAAGATGTTGGGCAGAAAGGCGCTGCCCAACCTACCTACTGTCGAAATTGCACTATAATTGATTCTGGTAAAACATTGTGGAGGGCCTGATGGGGAAAGACCCGCAGGAATGGTTGAAGCAGGCTGATTATGACATGGATACCGCTGAGTATATTTATACGGGCGGCAGATACATATACGCGATTTTCATGTGTCATCTTGCCGTTGAAAAGGCTCTAAAAGGAATTTACCAACAGAAACTCGAAAGCGTTCCGCCTAAAACACACAATCTTCTCTACTTGATCGAGAAGACACAAGTTCAGCCGTCGGCTGATTTGCAAAAATCGATTGTCTTTCTTAACCGTCTAAGTATCCCGACGCGGTACCCGGACGATCTTCAGCGGATGATGAAAGAGTACACGCAGGAGAAGACCGGGGAAATCCTCGAAAGCAGTAAGGAGGTGCTGAGATGGCTAAAAAAGTTATACTAGATGCAATTAATTATTTCGAAAAGCAGTTGGAACAAACCGGACTTCATGTTTCCAAGGTCATCCTGTTCGGCTCTCAGGCGAAGGGAGAAGCGACCGAGGACAGCGATGTTGATATCGTCGTCCTGTCCGATGATTTTCGCAATAAGGACATCTTCGAACGGGTGCGTTTAACCATGGATGCGGAAATTCTGACGATCAAAAAATTCATGATACCTTTCGACATCATTACGATGACGCCAGAGGAGTTTGAAAGCGGCTCTTCTCTCGTCGGCCTCTATGCAAGTGAAGGTGAAGTTGTGTACGGCTAAGAGCGTAAAACACGGTTCAACCGCGGCCAACACACAATGGGCGGATGGGGACAAATCTTTAATGCTGAAAACTATGTTGACGGTAAAGATTTGACCCCATTGATGTTCTTTGCACTTTTAAGAGGGAGGCACAGTATGAAAAAAATTACAATTTTATCAATTCTAACAATACTGCTTCTGAGTGGGTGTCTGTCCAAAAAAATGGATTCCTGGGTAGGATCGCCGCTCGATAGGTTAGCTGAATCATGGGGCGCACCTACGTCAACGTATAATAAAAGTGGTGGTGGGAAAGTCGTAACATATACGGAGATGTGGTCTAATCGATACGGTATGCAAACTTGTGTTATGACCTTTGACGTAGATTCTAATAGCATAGTTCGGAGTTGGCGCTATAATAACTGCCGAGCGTTTTAAAGGACGGCTATATCATCTGGGCTCGACTTCATACAATGAAACATCTCAAAACGTCATTCCACGATCTTCGCGATCTTTTTGATCGCAGTATATCTGTAAGATATCTTTGCGAGATACTCACGTCATTCGACGTGGAAGCCCCCGCCTCCACCATTCTTGCATTCATGAAAGAGCACGACTATGACGTTATAGGAGTAAGACGCTACGGACTTGTAGTAGGCTATGCTAAAAAATCGGATATCATGGACGGCACACTCACCGACCATTTAATTGAGTTCTTGCCATCTGATCTTGTGGATGAAGAAGCACCGCTAATCGATGTTTTTACGTCGATACGTCATTCTCCACAGCTCTTCGTTCGAGTGCTGGGTCGTGTCGGTGGAATAGTAACGCGCGGTGATTTACAGAAGGCACCCGTCAGAATGTGGCTATTCGGATTGATTTCCCAGATTGAGATGCAACTCTTACGGATTATACGTGAGGGTTATCCTAACGGATCTTGGCAGCAAATCTTATCTCCAGAACGCTTAAAATCGGCCCAAAAAGTGCTCGCCGATAGACAACGCAGAAACGAAGCGATAGATTTGGCAGACTATCTTCAATTTAGTGACAAGCGAGATATCGTCTTGGAGAGCAACGAGCGGCGGGCTGCACTGGGATTTGATTCGAAGCAGTCAGGCGAGGATTATCTTAAAGACTTGGAAGAGTTGCGGAACAACCTTGCGCACGCGCAGGACATTATTACTGGATATTGGCCGAAGATAGTTGATTTAGCCGAGAAAGCTGAACGATTATTGCAACGGTGTGAAGAGGCCATGTAGTTTCTTTACTAATCGGGTAGCCGGGGGATTCTCTCCCCCAGTCTGTAGGTCGGGTAGAGCTTGGCGAAACCCGACAGCCCTGATTCACGTTGCGGTCAGGTTATGTGTATCAGCATACGTTGATGTTGGGTTTCACTTCGTTCTACCCAACCTACCGACTCGTTAAGAAATGGAGGATATAAAATGAACTCAAATACAATTCATAATCCTTCGAAAATCTTATTGGCAGTGTTTCTTCTTTTGTGCTTACCTAATATAATTCAGGCTTATGAAAACCATCCATTTTATAATGATGTTAAAGAAGCATACAAAGAATCAAAATTTACCTATGATTCGAAAGTAGAACGCATATTGTATCGCAAGTTACCTGCACCCCAAGGCGAATTTGAGCGTAGTGGTTTGGGATCTGAAATTCCAAAGCCCAGAAATTCTAAAGAAGAACAAATTATGCTACAGACTATTGAAGCTTTGAATCGTCAATTTTTCAGAAAAGTTAAAATGGGTGGACAATATTGTCCTGTCAAAAAGATTAAAGAATATTATGGTCAAAGCCCAGAAGAACGTATAGGTATTTCTTCAGGAGGTTATTACCGACTATTTGTTGCGTATTGGACTCTGAAAGTCAATTTGGTGGAAAATAGAAAGACTAATATTTCCAAACACGATTACGGAAATGTTTACTATATCGACTCATTATTAACATTTGTAGAGTCAAACCTAGCAGGAGCTTTTTTCCCAACCCCTGGTCCAAGTCAGATTCCTGAAGCGTTACGACGACAGGGTATCCAAAAGTTGTTAGACACGTTTGCACCATCTATGACCATAAAAGAGCTTTATGAAGGAGCTGATTCTCAAAAAGCTGGATGGCCAGTTTTGAAATAGTTTTACATATGATCAGACAACAACTCGATCCAGCGGATGCTGTATAACCGCACCTGGATTTCTTTGTCGGCAACCGCATACCTTATAAGTGAAGCGTTACGAGGAGGTGGAATGAATACTAAAGATATTTTTCTGTTCATTGGGCCAATAATTGCTGGCTTGATAAGTTCTTACCTCACATATTACTTTACAGTCAGGTCAAAGAAGAATGAATCAATACTAAAATTCAAGGAAGAAAAATATGCCAACCTATTGATTCTTTTACAAGGATTTGTTGGTAGAACTGTATCGGGAGAAACAAAAAAGAAATTTTTTAAAGAGCAATATAATTCATGGCTGTACTCTTCAGATGAAGTCGTAGTAGCAATAAATGAAATGGTTCACTTAGTTATCGAATCACGTGGTAAAAACCCTGATCAACAGGCTGGCAAGAAGGCTGTGGGGAATATTGTGTTGGCCATACGCAAGGATTTACTCGGAAAGACAAAATTGAATTGTGATGATTTTAATTATACAGATGTAGTCGATTAACCGGAATCTTTGGGGCCGTAATGGCAGTCGCTGAACGGAATATCGCTTCATGTAAAAGGATTGTTTCGTAGGTTGGGTAGGGCGAAGCGCAACCCGACATAATGATCCAACCTGCGGGTCGAGTCCGCCGCGAAGAGCTCGCGGCTCATTCGCGCGTTAACTTTATGAGAATCAGATTGCAACTGAGAGTAAGGTAAAATATAAAGGAGAATAATAATGAATAAAACAATAACTATTTGTGTCTTTTTGGCCATTCTCATTTTCGGTTGCTCTGCCGTCACGATCCCCTACGATCCACAGCCGCTCGCAAAAGATCCTCGTGAAGTCATCAGACAGGTCATTATGGAACAACCTGACAAGAAAGTTCCCCATAGCGCCACTGTCACTGCAGATTATATTGAAATCGATACTACGGTCATTCGCCGAAGCGGACCTATACGCCGTAGGATACCAACCATGATAACTATTTATTTTAACAACCTCGGCAAGCCGGTTCTGTACAAGACATCCTGGTACATAGTCGCCATTCTTAACAAGAACAATGAAGAGCGCTATCGCGTCTACACAAAGCAAGAAGACCAGGCACGCCTACTCATTGACGCCCTTAACGCCATAGCTGTAAACAAGTAAGTTCACTCCATCCAATGTAAGTTCGTAGGTTGGGTTAAGCACAGCGCAACCCACGGATTTTGCCGGCTTCACGGTTGTCATTCCATAACCACTGAAACACGAAAACCCCGCTTGACAATGAGGTCACATTTGGATACTATGACCACATGCAGACGAAAACCATAGGCATTCGTGAAATGAAAGCCCACCTGAGCGGCTATCTGAAGGATGTGAAGCGGGGTGAGGAGCTGCTTATCTCGGAACGGGGCAAAGCCATCGCGCGCATTGTGCCGGTAGGCGCTCCAGCAGAGGAAAGCAAACTGCATTCCGCGCTCGTCAAATTGGCGCTCTCGGGCGCGATCATCCTGCCGCCGTCGTACAAACCACCGCGCCTGCCGAAAATCAGAAAAAAGGTAAAAGGATCTCCCTTTTCCCAGGCGATCATCGAGGACCGGCGATGATGCTCTATGTCGATACCTCCGCGCTCATCAAGCGGTACGTGGAGGAGGACGGGTCCGGGCGCGTGAATACGCTTTGGGACGGTGCAACGGGGATCGCGACATCGGTTGTCGCCTTCGCGGAAATGATCGCCGCGCTGAACCGCAAACGGCGGGAAGGTGTGCTATCAACCGCTGAATACTCCCGGACGGCAACTGCTTTCAAGAGCGATTACCGCCGGATCATTCTCGTACCCGTCAGCGCGGGATTGAACGAACGCATTGAAACGCTGGCGCGGAAACACGCGCTGAGGGGTTTCGATGCGATTCACCTTGCATCGGCGCTCGTGATTCGAAACAATGGAAAAGTTGAAACGGGTTTCGCGTGCTACGACCGCATGCTGAATGAAGCGGCATTAAAAGAAGGCTTTCCCTCAATCCTCTAAGCTTTCCTCGCCTCAAAGGAAAAAGTTTCACGCGTCGGTTTACGGCTTTCTGAATGGACGTATTCCAAATCGTTCATTGAATGATAAACCTCCTTGCAATTTCCCATAAACTGTACTATCTTTTTACCAGCAGCCATTCCCCCGTACGAAGGATAAGGCCAAATGACAATCGGTCAACCGCAACTGCAAAAAATAGTAAGCCTGGCAAAAGCATATGGTGCTGTGCGCTTGATCCTGTTCGGCAGCAGTGTGGAGACGCCGGAGCATGCGCGGGACATTGACCTTGCTTGTGACGGCGTGCCGGGCTGGAAGTTGTACGAACTTGCGGCGCGGCTTGAGGAAGAGCTGCATGCTCCGCTTGATATTGTACCCCTCAGCCCTCCCAGCCGCTTCACCAGGCTTATCGAACGCAGGGGGAAGGTGCTGATATGACCGTGGACGAACTCCGCGAGGAGATCGGCATAGAACTGGAATTGATTGGAGATAGCGTTCGGGAGCTTTCGTCCTTGCGGAATGACGTTGGTGCGAAGGAACCGACTGTTCGCGAAAAGACGGCTGCGGCTGCCTTCATGGCGCAATTTTACGGCGGCGTGGAAAACATCCTCAAGCGCATCAGCCGCTTTCATGCTGTCACGCTTCCAGCGGGTGATACCTGGCATATCGATTTATTCAGG
>Ga0315272_10000484_pt1 | contig 19915 bp, 17 predicted proteins | sample C3_middle_MG_FD_203918 | JGI IMG/M metagenome (GOLD analysis project Ga0315272, IMG submission 203918) | Sediment microbial communities from Yellowstone Lake, YNP, Wyoming, USA - C3_middle | ecosystem: Environmental > Aquatic > Freshwater > Lake > Sediment | place: USA: Wyoming | collected...
CTGCTATCGGTACTCAGTACACACCAATCCATACTTCAGTTGCTGCAACTGATCCTGGTCAACAAAACAACGTTGTAGGTAGCATCATTTACCCAGCAAAAGCAAACTCAGTAGACACATCTACAGCTGCTTATACAATTCGTCAAAACAATGCGATCACATTTAACACTGAGAAATTTGCTGGTTTCAGTGCTAAAGGTATTTACTCACAAAAGAACCAAGACCAAACTCAAACTGGTGCTAACAACGTAGCTGCTACCTACACATCTGGTGGTACAAACAACATCAGCGGTTGGGGTCTAGGCGTTGATTACACATGGCAAAAATTGTATGTCACTGCTGCGTACCAGTCTTTCAAAAATGAGACAAATACAAGCGTTGTTAACATTACAACTACAACCAGTACTAACGATAACGGTTCTAACGTAACTGATAACCAAACATATGTTGCAGCAACATATGATTTTGGCATCTTGAAGGCGTATGCCAACTGGATCAATCGTAAGGCGACCTCTACTTTGAACTCTAACAACTATGCTTCGCGTTCAAGTCAACAGATTGGTGTTCGTAGTTTCATTACACCAACAATCGAAGCTTGGGGTAACCTTGGTAACGGTCGTTACACAGCCTACGGTGCAGGTGAGCCAACAGCTAACATCAACGCATGGCAGTTGGGTTCTAACTACTTGTTGAGCAAGCGTACAAACTTGTATGCAATCTACGGTAAATCTCAGACTTCAAACGTAGTTTCAGTTGCTGGTATTGATGGTTCTGCTGCGGCTAGCCAATATGCAATCGGCGTACGTCACACTTTCTAATTTATTGCTAGCGCAAGCTAGTTGATGATTAGATTGGTATTTAATTAACCCACCATGGAAACATGGTGGGTTTTTTGTTAATCTTTTCAAAGGTGGATATTAGTGAAATACATTTCAACAGTCTTATTGATCCTGACTTTATCAGGTTGTCTAGCCAGCACATCCTCGCCAATCGGCATTTCTTGCGATTACAGTCAAGGTAAACCCATGTGGGAAATGCAGCTCGTATGCCAGCCGAACGGAGGTTAGTCAATCACCCTTTGGGTAAAAGGGTGCAAATGGGCATTAAAGCCTGCAAATAAAATTTATTTTTTTAGACTATCCCTAATTTCTCTTAGCAAGACAATATCTTCTGGTGTTGGCGGAGAGTCTATCAGCCGAACTTTATTCACCACTTTGACCATTTGGAAGATTACAAAGGCCAAGAGGATGAAATTGATGGAAATAGTGATGAAATTACCATAGGCAAAAATGGGTACTCCAGCCTTTTTAAGAGCATCAAAGGTTCTGGGCACTCCTTCAGGTATTTTGCTCAGCACAAGAAAGAGGTTGGTGAAGTCGATATGACCCCCCAATAAGGTTGAAATCACCGGCATCACGATGTCATTCACTAGGGAGTCAACAATCTTCCCAAATGCTCCGCCAATGATCACGCCCACCGCTAAATCAATGACGTTTCCCTTAACCGCAAAGTCCCGAAACTCTTTTAAAACAGTCATAAATGCCTTTCTGCTAATTTAGATGAAGATTAACTGGAGATTAACCCCATAACTTACTTGCATACCCTACTTTTTACTTTAAAATCTTACCTTTAAGCAATTTCCACCTATAAATGCTCTTCCAAGGAATTTTGTAAATGAGTGACAAGCCCTGTATGGACAAGGATCGTCGTAATTGGTTGATCGCTACTTCAGCGGTTGGCGGCGTTGGTGCAGCCGCAGCCCTTTACCCTTTTGTGGATAGTTTTGAGCCTTCTGAGCGTGCTAAAGCCGCTGGAGCTGCTGTTGAGATTGATATCACCGGCATGCAGCCAGATGAGATGCGCATGGTGGAGTGGCGCGGTAAGCCTGTATGGGTTGTACGCCGCACACCTGAGCAGGTTGCTGAGCTCTCTAAGATTGATTCAGAGCTCGCAGATCCCGATTCTTTAAGGGATCCAGCTCAATTTACCCCGCCTTATGCTCAAAACCAATGGCGCTCCATTAAGCCAGAATATTTAGTTGTAGTGGGTATTTGTACCCACCTAGGATGCTCTCCTACGGCCAAATTTGAGGCAGGTCCTCAGCCATCTTTGCCAACTAGTTGGCCAGGAGGCTTCCTTTGCCCATGCCATGGCTCTACATTTGATATGGCAGGCCGTGTATTTAAGAACAAACCAGCCCCAGATAACCTTGAAGTACCGCCACACATGTATTTGAGCGATACCAAGATACTGGTTGGCGATGATAAGAAGGCCTAAGGAGAGATAAATGGCATTTCACGAAAAAGAAGTCCCAGCAGACGCTTCTGGAGCCCAAAAGCTAATGGCTTGGGTAGATTCACGCTTGCCGGTTACTGAGGCCTTTAAAAGGCACATGAGCGAGTACTACGCACCTAAAAACCTTAATTTTTTCTATATTTTCGGTGCGCTTGCAATTGTGGTTTTGGCTATTCAGATTATTACCGGTATTTTCTTGGTAATGAACTACAAGCCTGATGCTGCAAAGGCTTTTGAATCTGTTGAATACATCATGCGCGAAGTCCCATGGGGTTGGTTGATTCGCTATATGCACTCCACTGGCGCCTCAATGTTCTTCGTTGTGGTTTATATGCATATGTTCCGTGGATTAATTTATGGTTCTTATCGGAAGCCCCGTGAGCTTATTTGGATTTTCGGTTGTGCGATTTTCTTGTGCTTGATGGGCGAGGCTTTCTTTGGCTACTTGCTCCCTTGGGGCCAAATGTCCTACTGGGGTGCACAGGTTATCGTGAACTTGTTCTCTGCAATTCCATTGATTGGTCCAGACCTTTCTTTATGGTTACGCGGCGACTATGTGGTTGGTGATGCCACCCTCAACCGCTTCTTTGCATTCCATGTGATTGCTATTCCATTGGTACTCATTGGCTTGGTTGCTGCACACATTCTTGCCTTGCATGAAGTGGGCTCAAACAATCCTGATGGCATAGAAATTAAAGATACGCTTGATGCTAACGGTCATCCTGTTGATGGCATTCCATTCCATCCTTATTACAGTGTTCATGACGTGATGTATCTAGGTGGGTTTTTGATGATTTTTGCTAGCATCGTATTCTTTGCCCCAGAGATGAATGGTTATTTCTTGGAAGCAAATAACTTTATTCCAGCAAATCCATTTGTTACCCCAACGCATATTGCGCCAGTTTGGTATTTCACACCGTTTTATTCGATGTTGCGTGCCACTACTTCTAACTTCTTATTACCATTATGGATTTTCTTAGCAGTGATTTTGGGAATGTTTGCACTCAAATCCAAAGATATCAAAGTTAAAGGTGCCTGTGCGGTAATTGCTCTAGTGCTTGCTGCTGGCTTCTACGCATTTGATGCGAAGTTCTGGGGTGTAGTGATCATGGGCGGTTCTGTTGTGATCATGTTCTTCTTGCCTTGGTTGGATCACTCACCAGTGAAATCGATTCGCTATCGTCCACAGTTCCATAAATATATTTATGGCGTGTTTGTGGTGAGCTTTGTGATTTTGGGTTACTTGGGTATCGAGCCACCATCACCAGTATTTGAAAAGATTTCTCAGATTTGCACTATTTACTATCTGGGCTTCTTCTTGGCGATGCCGTTTTGGAGCAAGCTTGGTACGTTCAAGCCAGTTCCAACGCGCGTTACTTTTAAGTCCCATTAATTCAAGCCTGAGATATCAGCAAAGAGAAATTAGGAACTAGTATGAAACGAATTCTGCAAACTTTGATGGGCGTCTGCCAAGCAACTGTAGTGGTTGCTGTCCTTGGTTTTGGTTTAACTGCTCAAGCTAATGAAGGCGGTTTTCCCTTGGACACTGCGCCCAATCGCGTAAGCAATAATGCCTCATTACAAAATGGCGCTAAGTTGTTTGTGAACTATTGCTTGAACTGCCATGCAGCATCAAGCATGCGTTATAACCGCTTGCGTGACATCGGCTTAACCGATCAGCAGATCAAAGACAATTTGATTTTGAACGACGCTAAGGTTGGCGATTTGATGACAATCTCAATGACGCCAAAAGAAGCTAAAGCGTTCTTTGGAAAGACTCCACCAGATCTGTCTGTTGAGGCTCGTGCGCGCGGCACTGATTGGCTTTACACCTACTTCCGCACTTTTTACAAAGATGACACCACTCAAACCGGTTGGAATAACTTGGTTTATCCAAACGTAGGTATGCCACACGTTCTCTGGCAGTTGCAAGGCGAGCGTGCTGCGAAGTTTGAAGAGCATAAAGATCCGCATGACGAAGCCAGAATGGAAAAAGTGTTCGTAGGTTTCGAACAGCTAACTCCTGGAACAATGAAGTCACAAGAGTATGACGACAATATCGCTGACTTGGTTGCTTTCATGTCCTGGATGGCTGAGCCAGTGCAACTCGAGCGTAAGCGTCTAGGTGTTGTTGTGCTGCTCTTCTTGGCGATCTTCACTCTATTGGCTTGGCGCTTAAATAAGGCTTACTGGAAAGATATCCACTAGGCCAAAGTTGTAGATTGAAATAAAGCCGCTTTAGTTATGCGTTTGTTGTATTGAAGTAGATATTTAAGGAAATAAATTTATGATGGTGTTGTACTCAGGCACAAACTGCCCATTCTCGCAACGCTGCCGTTTGGTGCTTTTCGAAAAAGGCATGGACTTTGAGATCCGTGATGTGGACTTGTTTAACAAGCCAGAAGACATCTCGGTTATGAACCCTTATGGCCAAGTTCCAATCTTGGTTGAGCGTGACTTGATTTTGTATGAGTCAAACATCATCAATGAATATATTGATGAGCGTTTTCCTCATCCACAGTTAATGCCGCCTGATCCTGTTGCGCGCGCACGTGCACGTCTCTTCCTCTTCAATTTTGAGAAAGAGCTATTTATCCACGTAGCCGCTTTAGAAAACGAAAAAGGTAAGACTGCAGAAAAGCCTCATGAAAAAGCGCGTTTAGCTATTCGTGATCGCTTAACGCAGCTGGCACCCATTTTTGTGAAGAATAAGTACATGTTGGGCGAAGAGTTCTCTATGCTTGATGTAGCAATCGCTCCTTTATTGTGGCGCTTGGAGCATTATGGTGTTGACCTCTCGCGTAATGCAGCCCCCCTCTTGAAGTACGCTGAACGTATTTTCAGTAGACCTGCTTATATTGAGGCTTTAACTCCATCAGAAAAGGTAATGCGTCGCTAAGCGGCTCATTACTCAGGCTGGCAAGATAAGCATGTCTGATATCCCAAGTAATAAGCCTTACCTAATCCGTGCGCTACATCAGTGGTGTGCGGATTTTGGCTTTACGCCTTTCCTGGCAGTCTTTGTTGACTCCAGTGTTGAAGTACCCATGGAGTTTGTAAAGAACGATGAAATTGTTCTCAATCTCTCAATAGAGGCCTGTCACCAGCTGAATCTAGATAATGACTGGATCAGCTTTCAGGCAAGATTTGGCGGGGTTCCCAGAAAAATTATGGTTCCAGTTACTCACGTCTTAGCAATCTATGCTCGGGAGAATGGACAGGGAATGTCCTTTCCTTTTGATGCTAGTCAGGCGGATAAACCTAAAGAGGTAAACCCTGCGGATGATGAAAAGCCAAAAGTCAGTAGACCTTCCTTGACGATTGTGAAATAGGTTAAAATATACACCGTTGCCCCTTTAGCTCATCTGGTAGAGCAACTGATTTGTAATCAGTAGGTGGTCTGTTCGAGTCGGACAAGGGGCACCAATAAACATCAGGCTCACTGCTTCATTGCAAGTGGGCTTTTTTCATAACTTGCCAACACAGTGCCAGCGTAAATTAACATTACAGCATGGTAGCAACAGACTCATTTAAATTGCAGTACCGCTATTTAAAGTGAATGATTAGCGTGCTTGACCAGTTAAATCCGCGCCAAAAACAGTCAATCATCTTGTTTTAACCCTCCCTAGACTAGATGCATACGATATTGAAATAAAATAATGGCTATGAATCCCCAACTTCACTTGATGCTTCAACAAGGTATACAAGCTTTTCAGAGTGGTAATTTTGACGGGGCTGATTCAATTTTGAAAAGGGTGATTCAGGTGGATGCAAAAAATCTACCAGCCCTACATATTCTTGGTTTAATAAAGGCGTCTCAAGAAAATTACAAGGAGGCTGCCAACTTATTGGCTAGAGCCGCTCGAATTGCACCTAATGATGCTTCCATTCAATATAATCTGGCCAAGGCCCTTGCAGATGGTGGCTCTGATAAGGAGTCTATACCTCACCACAAAAAATCAGTTGAACTAGCCCCAAATAATCCAGAGGCATGGCTTAGCTATGGAAAAACAGCATCTAACTTGGGTCGACATGATGATGCTCTAGTTTGTTATGACAAAGCACTTAGTCTAAAGCCAGATTATGCAGAAGCCGCATTAAATAAAGGGGCAGCTCTTAAAGAGCTTAAACGCTATGAAGAGGCTGTAGTTTGTGCAGAAAGAGCTTTAACAATAAATCCTAATTTGGTCGAGGGCTGGTTGAATAAAGGGGTTGCCTTGAAGCAGCTCAAGCGTTATGACGAGGCTATTGCCCACTACGATAAAGCCATCAGCCTAAAGCCTGATTATCACGAGGCTTGGTCCAATAAAGGGGCAACCCTACATGAACTCAAGCGTTATGACGAGGCTATTGCCCACTACGATAAAGCCATCAGCCTAAAGCCTGATTATCACGAGGCTTGGACCAATAAAGGGGCAACCCTACATGAACTCAAGCGTTATGACGAGGCTATTACTCATTACGATAAAGCCATCAGCCTAAAGCCTGATGCTGATTGGACATATGGGGATTTACTTCATGTAAAAATGAAAGTATGTTTTTGGAGTAATTTTCAAGAAAGTTTAGAGAAACTTATAATCAAAGTACTAGCTCATGAAAAGATTGCCAACCCCTTTTCACTACTAGCTTTAACAGATGATGCTTTACTGCAAAAACAATCTTCTGAAATTTATGCTCATGAAAAATACCCATTTAATCCCGCTTTAGGCCCCATTGCTAAGCGTCCAAAGAGTCAAAAAATTCGTATCGGATATTTCTCGGCAGACTTTAGAAATCACGCTGTCTCAACCTTGACTGCAGAGCTTTTTGAATTGCATGATAAAAACCGATTCGAGACTATCGCTTTTTCATTATGGCCTAATGATAAAAGTCCTATGCGTTTACGCTTGATTCAGGCCTTTGATCAATTTATTGATGCTAGTAAAATGTCGGATTTCGCTATTGCCAGGCTTTCTAGAGACTTAGGAGTTGATATTGCGATAGATTTAGGAGGCTTTACTTTATATAGTCGTGCTGGTATTTTTTCCTATCGTGCCGCCCCAATACAACTAGGTTATATAGGCTATCTAGGAACAATGGGAAATGAGTACATGGATTATCTCGTGGCAGATAAAATAATTATTCCTGAAAATTCAGAGCAATACTACTCAGAAAAAATTGTCTACCTACCAAGCTACCAGGTTAATGATAGACAGCGAATAATTTCCAATAAGAAATTTACAAGACAAGAGTTGGGATTGCCGGAAAAGGGATTTGTCTTTTGTTGTTTTAATAACAATTACAAAATATTACCCTCTACCTTTGATGTTTGGATGAGAATATTAAAAGCAGTGGATGGCAGTGTGCTTTTCTTATATGCCGAAAACCGTTGGGTTGAGTCCAATCTAAAAAAAGAGGCTGAAATAAGGGGGGTTAGTAGTAAAAGAATTGTATTTGGAAAACATTTGCCTGCTGACGAATATCTTGCCCAGTATCGTATATGTGATTTGTTTTTGGACACCACTCCTTATAATGCAGGCACCACTGGTAGCGACGCTCTTTGGGCGGGATTACCTATCCTTACCCTAGTGGGTGAAGCTTTTGCTAGCCGTGTAGCAGCTAGCTTATTAAGTGCTGTTGGCTTGTCTGAGCTCATTACCAATAACCAAGAAGAATATGAAGCGTTAGCGATTAAGATCGCGAAGAACCCCCAGAAACTTGCAGCCATTAAACAGAAGATGGCTAGTGACAGGCTTATAACGCCACTATTTAATACGCCACGTTTTACAAAAAATCTTGAAGCTGCTTATCTTAAAATGTATGATCAATATCAGGCGGGTTTACAGCCGGAGTCAATTTATATCGAGGCCTAAATATCTTATGGGTAGTTATGACTCCAATCATTAGATTGAACCTAGAATTCATCAGCAAAAGTAGTAAAAAAGTTAGGCAATGTTATCAATGTTCAATAAATATCTAAAAGAGCCTATTTAGATAAGGTTGCATAACTGTCATGTGATCAATGGGCGATTAGCTTGAATCGAACGATGGACACTAAAATACCCTAAAGATTTATAGCCAATGCCTGCAAAACCCTTTTTAGTTGTTACTCATGAAAGCTTTGCAAGTACATTTAAATTTTAAAATGAATACACAAGTTGGCTATCTAATGAGTTTGGCAGTTGAATACATCCAAAAGGGGGATTTGGATGATGCTGAGCGTCTACTAAAACGGGCCCATAAGATGGAGCCTAAAAATTCAGAGATATTGCGTCTTTTGGGTGTTAATTTCGCCCGTAAAAAAGACTTGCAAGAGGCATTAAAAATGTTTGAGCGCTCGATCAAAATTGAGCCCAAAAACTGGTTGGCATATAGCAATCAAGGGAATGTATTGCGTGATCTTAATAAGTTCGACGCTGCACTAAAAAGCTACGACAAGGCAATTGCATTGCAGCCAAATTATGCCGAGGCCTTTAATAACAAGGGAATTTTATTGCAAAGCCTTAATAAATTAGAGCTTGCACTAGAGAATTATGACAAAGCAATTGCATTGGATTCCAAATATGCTGAGGCCTATAACAATGCGGGTAATACATTAAAAAAACTCAATTTACTTGATTTGGCTTTGATTGCATTTGAGAAGGCCATGCATTTTGGTGGAAATAATGATTTAATTCTGGGCTCATATATCAATTGCAAGATGCAGTTATGTGATTGGGCGGGTATTGAGGGGGCCTTGGAAGAAGTTAGGCATGGACAAATTTCACGAATGGATAAGTTCTACCCTTTTTATCTACTTTCAATATGTGATGACCCATTTTTTATAAAAGAAGCTACACAAGTGTATATGGGCTCAGAGCACCCATTTAAATCTGAACTGGGTGAAATTCCAAAATCAACAAGGCAAGAAAAAATTCGGCTTGGATATTTTTCTCCAGATTTTCGAAATCATGCCGTTTCTTTTTTGACTGCTGGATTGATTGAGGCACATGATAAAAATAAATTTGTATTAATTGCTTTTTCTATGGGGCCGAATACAACGTCTGATCCTATGCGTGAAAGGCTTCAGTCTAGTTTCGACCACTTTATTGATGTATCAGAAAAGAGCGATAAAGAGGTTGCGCAATTAGCAAGAGAGATGGGTGTTGATATTGCTATTGATCTTGGAGGTCTAACGCAAGATGCCCGACCAAGTATTTTTGCCTATCGTGCCGCCCCCATTCAGATTGGGTACATTGGCTATCTGGGGACTATGGGGTCTCCATACATGGACTACATCATTGCAGATAAAGTCATCATTCCAGTTCAATTCCAGTATGCATATACTGAAAATATTATTTATCTACCCAGCTATCAAGTTAATGATCCAAAGAGAAAAATAGCAGACAAGATTTTTACGAGAGAAGAATTGGGGTTGCCTGCCACGGGCTTTGTGTACTGCTGTTTCAATAATAACTATAAGATAACTCCGGCTATTTTGGATTCTTGGGCATTGATTATGCGAACTGTGGATGACAGCGTAATTTTTCTGCATGCTGAAAATATGACAGTTAGAAAAAATCTATTAACTGAATTTGCAGCTAGAGAAATTCAAGAGTGTAGGGTTATTTTTGCTGAGCGTTTACCTCGTGACGAGTATCTTGCGCGTTATCGAGTCGCGGATCTGTTTCTTGATACATCCCCCTATAATGCAGGTACTACTGCAAGTGACGCACTATGGGCAGGTTTGCCAGTTATGACATTCCTAGGACAAACATTTTCAGCGAAGATGGGGGGTAGCATATTAAATGCCATTGGTTTACCTGAGCTCGTGGCATCTTCCCAGGATGAATATGAGGCACTGGCAATTGATTTGGGTAGGCATCCAAATAAGATTCTTGAAATAAAAAATAAGTTAGCAGAAAATCTCTTAACAATGCCTTTATTTGATACCAAACTGTTTACTCAGAATCTTGAATTAGCCTTTATAAAAGCCTATAAAAGATTCCAAGATGGGCTTCCGCCGGATCATATTTATTAAATCATTGTATTAATCATGAAGTCCAATTACTAAAAGGTGATGACATTAAAGTTCAATTTATTGTGGCCACAAGAGAGAATGCCGAAAATTTCTGGTTGAAAACAGCAACCGGAAGGTCTCTAACAATTTATAAATCACCTCATTTAGAAGTTAATTTATTCCCAAATAACACCAAGGGGCTTTCTGAGATTTATAACTTAGCGATTGATAAGTTTAAAGATGAGTCTTGTATTTTTGTCTTTGCTCATGACGATCTACTTATCTTAGATTTTTACTGGATACAGTCAATATTAAATGGATTAAATCACTTTTCTATTGTTGGAGTTGCTGGAAATAAAAGAAGGGTGCCTCTGCAACCATCTTGGGCATTCATTGATGAGAAATTCACATGGGATGGGCCCGATAATTTAAGCGGAATGATAGGTCACGGTAAAACGTTCCCACCGGCTGATCTTAGTATCTTTGGCCCTCCATTTCAGGAGGTAAAGTTATTGGATGGCGTTATAGTGGCGGCATTCAGTGATACCTTAAAAAAGAATCATATGCGTTTTGACGAAAAATTTAAGTTTCATTTTTATGATATGGATTTTTGTCGACAGGCGGAAATTCGTGGCCTCACTATGGGTACCATACCTCTGTCACTTATCCATGAAAGCGGGGGTAACTTTGGGTCTGATGCCTGGCAAGAGTCTTACAAAGATTACATTCATAAATGGGGGCAGTAATGGAACAAACTCCAATTCATGAGTTGCACAATCCAGATTTATTGAGGCTTATTCCAATTGATTCTAAAAGGCTTATTGAGATTGGCTGTAGCTCAGGCGCTCTTGCAAGGGAGTTTAAAAAACTTGCTTCTGAAGTAAATTATCTAGGTATTGAAATAGATGCAGATTATGCTGAGCTAGCTAAACGGTTTTGTAACGATACTCGTGTGTTAAATATTGAAGAAGCTAATGAAGACTTCTGGATGGCGCAAGCAGATAGGGATTGCTGGATTTTTGGTGATACTCTTGAGCATCTTCAGAATCCTTGGTTAATACTGAGTCGAATATATAAAGTTATTCCTATTGGTGGTTCGGTAGTTGTGTGCATTCCAAATGCTCAGCATTGGTCACTTCAAGTCCGTTTAAGTATTGGTGACTTTCGATACGAGAGCGATGGGCTTATGGACAGGACCCATTTACGCTGGTTCACAAGACAAACAATGATAGAAATGTTTGATCAGGCGGGTTTTGTAATTCAAGAGGGATTGCCTAGAATCTTTGATGAACCCCAAAGAGAAGCTTTTTTACCGATAATTGGTGAGATGGCAAGATTAGCAGGCGCTGACCCAGAAGTTGCAATAACTGATAGCTTACCCTTGCAGTATGTTATCAGGGCAATAAAACAATAATTCACCCTTTAGGTTGCTCCTATTCACTCAAATTGGTTTTCTTGGTTTCTGGTAAATATATCAACGCCACTATCGCACCGCTCGCCAAGAACAGGGTCGGATACCAAAGCCCCGCAACGCTACTGCCCCATTCTTGATTCAACCAAGTCACAATCAGCGGTAGCAGTCCACCTATCCATCCTGCTGCAAGGTTATGAGGTAGTGTGGCCGCGCTATTTCTGGTTTTTGCTGGAAAGAGTTCTGCAAGGAGCGCGGTTTGTGGGCCCACCACTAATGCCAGTATTGCGGATAGGCCTATGAGGATGAGTGTGATTGAGATGATTGAGTTGACTCCTGATTCAGTTACTCTTTGTCCAATTTCTTGAAGTAGATAAAAGGCCGGTAAGATCAGTGCCGCTCCCAAAATTAGACCACTAACAATCACTGGTTTTCTGCCAATCTTGTCTGAGAGCCATCCGGCAAAGATGGTCAGTGGCAGCAATGCAATCGTGGCATAAACACTCAATTGATCTACAAGTTGGGGTGCAAGCTTTACGGAAGTTTTCAGAAAGATCGAGGTGTAAACCTGCACACAGAAAAATAGCACTGCACCTCCAGCAGAGATGCAGAAAAAAAGAAGAAACATTCTCTTTCTGGTTTCTGGGTCCTTGAGGTTATCTCGGAGCGGGCTCTTGGATTGAGTATCTAATTTACTAAATTGCAAATAGATTGGCGTTTCCTCTAGGGCTATCCTGGCTTTGAACGCTAGTAATAGCAGAATGAGCGAAACCCAAAACGGCACACGCCAGCCCCAGGATAGAAATTCATCGGGGGTTAGGTAGCTTTGCAGTAGGGCAATTTGTAGAGTGGAAACCAAGATACCAAGCGGCCCCATGAGTTGTAAGAAGCTAGTCTTAAAGCCGCGGTTGGTATCTCCAGCATGCTCGGTGAGATAGACGGCACTACCGCCAATTTCTCCACCTGCAGAGAGGCCCTGAAGCAGTCTTAGGCCAACTAACAGAATAGGTGCCCAGATCCCGACTTGGCTATAGATTGGCAAGAATCCTACGCAGACAGTTGCAATACCCATTAGGGTGATCGTAATCATAAAGACGGGTCGACGACCAATGCGATCTCCAATACTCCCAAAAATAGCGGCGCCAATTGGCCTCACCACCATGCCCACTCCAAAGGTGGCAAGACTGGCTAATAAGCCTGTGCTGGGATCGTTAGAAGGAAAGAAGAGGGGGCCAAAAACTACGGCCAAAGTAGCAAATGTTAGAAAGTCATACCACTCTAAAAATGTTCCAAAGCAGGCTGCAATAGCAACTTTTCTGTAGGAATGCGATGAGGCCTGTGTTGCTGATGCGCTGGTATCAGTCAATTTTTATTCTGAATCTGTAGACGATTCAATCAGGGGGGTGGAAAGACTCTTGCTAGGCTTAACGCCAAGCTCACGAACCTTCTCCGCAGTACGAATGAGATTGCCTTTACCAGACTTCAGTTTGTTAAAGGCATCGTGATAACTGGTTTGCGCTTGATCTAAGCGTTGACCTAGTTTTTCTAGATCATCTACAAAGCCAACAAATTTATCGTAGAGCGTGCCACATTGCTTGGCGATCTCTAGCGCGTTACGATTTTGATGATCTTGCCTCCAAAGATGGGCGACAGTCCGTAGAGTGGCCATCAACGTGCTTGGGCATACCAACACAATATTCTTGGCCAGTGCCTCTTGATAAAGATTGGGGGCAGTTTTAAGTGCTAATAAAAAAGCTGGCTCAATTGGAACAAACATCAGCACGAAGTCTACGGAGCCAACGCCATATAGCGAGCTGTAGTTCTTACTAGAAAGACCTTGAATATGCTGGCGCAGTGACTGAATATGGGCAGCCAACTCTAGCTCAGCGACAGCTGGATCTGAGGCCTCAGCATGACGTGAGTAAGCCGTGATAGAAACCTTGCTATCGACCACTAAACTTCTGCCTTCGGGTAGCTTGACCACAACGTCTGGCTGCAGGCGTGAGCCATCAGTCTGAGTATGGCTATCTTGCACGAGGTATTCCTCACCCTTGCGAAGTCCAGAAGACTCAAGGATCGATTCGAGAACCAATTCGCCCCAATTGCCCTGGACCTTTGAGTCACCCTTGAGTGCTTTGGTAAGAGAGCGGGTTTCATCTGACATGCGCAAGTTGAGATTGGCAAGTCGCTCAATTTCGCTCTTGAGTGCAAAACGCTCACGCGCTTCATTACCGTAAGAGGTATTTACTTGTTCTTTAAATTCGGTCAGCTTAGTTTGAAGCGGTTTAAGCAGAGCGTCTAAGTTTGCTACGTTCTGCTCAGTAAAACGCTTCGATTTATCTTCCAGAATTTCATTGGCTAGATTTTTAAACTGACTAGTAAGGGCTTCCTTGGCTTCGTTGAGAGATTCAATTCTGCCAAGACCTTGTTTGCGCTCGGAGTCTAATGCCGCCTCAAGGCGAATCGCATTTTGTAGCGCCTGATCACGCTCTGCTCGTAGACCGATGGTTAAAGCGACTTCTGTTAAGTTTTGTTGCTCTACGCTACGCAGGGTAGAGCGTAAGTTCAGTGCGTAAACAAAAAGGCCTGCACATAAACCCAATGGCAGGCCAAAAAGAAGCAGAGAGCTTAAGTCAAAAGTCACAAATTGATCTATGTAGATTGTATGTAATTAGGCTTGTACAAGCTTTTTCAACTCACCACTTTGGAACATTTCCGTCATGATGTCTGAGCCACCAATGAACTCACCATTGATGTAGAGCTGAGGAATAGTTGGCCAGTTAGCGAATTGCTTGATGCCTTGGCGAATTTCTTCATCTTCTAGAACATTCACGGTGTGAAGATTCTCAACGCCGCTTTCGCGCAAAATATTGATCGCATTGCCGGAGAAGCCGCATTGTGGAAACTGGGCATTGCCCTTCATAAACAATACAACGGAATGGCTAGAAACGATTTCTTGAATTTTTGCTTGGGTATCCATAATTTTTTCCTGAATGTATTCTGTAAGGCGATGTTGATATATTGCTGAGATAGGGATAATTTTAAAGCTATCTGGAGAAAAAGGCTAATTCCCTTTATGGCTTTTAGAGCCTTTTCCGTCCAGAGACAACGCGGCAGTGACCTGCCAAATCCAGGTACACCTGAATATCGGTTAAATCTGCAACTTGCATGAGTTGAACAACGGCCTCAGATTGATCAAAGCCATGCTCTACGGCGATTAAACCGCCAGACTTTAAGCGTTGATCTACCCCAGCAATAATCACCTCTAGGCAACTTAGGCCGCTAGCGTAATCAGTAAGGGCGGATGAGGGTTCAAATCTGAGGTCCCCTTGGGTGAGATGGGGATCTCGGTCGGCTATGTAGGGTGGATTACTCACAATGATGTCAAACAGACAGTTGTGATCTAGAGCTTCATACCAGTTACCTTGCGCAAATTCGACTTGATTCGTGAGCTGGAGCAATTGAGCATTTTGTTTCGCAATGGCCAAAGCCTCGGCTGATTGATCCGTTGCAATCACTGAAGTGATCGGGGCTGCGCTGGCAATTGCAAGCGCAATGGCTCCGGATCCTGTTCCTAGATCCAGAACCTGGGTGGGCTGGTTGAGTCTGGTGATCTCACCAAGAGCAATGTCTACTAATAGTTCAGTTTCAGGGCGGGGAATGAGTGCGCCCGGCGCAACGAATAATTCAATATTGTGAAATCCCTTCTTGCCCAGAATGTAGGCAATGGGCTCGCCATTTATCCTTCTAGATACCAGGGCTTCCCACTCGACACCTGCTACTTCATTAAGCACCATATCATCGCGTGACAGCAAGGCTGAGCGAGGTAGTTGGTAGTGCTTTTCTAGAACATGGGCCAGTAGGATACGGGCTTCATTGGCTGGCAACGAACAATTGCTTAATAACAAACGTAAAGACCGGCTCTCACTCATCCCAGTTATATTAACTGTCACCAAGCGCTGCAAGGAGCTCTGCTTGGTGTTCAGAAGCAAGGGCATTGCAAAGGTCGTCGAGATCGCCATCCATCATGGCATCAATTTTGTAGAGCGTGAGGTTGATGCGGTGATCAGTAATGCGACCTTGTGGAAAGTTATATGTACGAATGCGATCGCTACGATCCCCAGTGCCAACCAAAGACTTTCTGGTCTGGGCTTCTAACTGATGCTTCTCGCGTTCACGTGCATCCATGATGCGGGATACCAATACCTTCATCGCCTGTTCTCGGTTGCGATGTTGGCTGCGGTCATCCTGGCACTCAACGACTGTACCCGTGGGTAAGTGGGTGATACGTACTGCAGAATCCGTTTTATTAATATGCTGACCACCGGCACCTGAAGCTCTAAAGGTATCAATGCGTAATTCAGCAGGATTAATTTTCACAGCTTCAAGCTCATCAGCCTCTGGCATCACCGCTACTGTGCAGGCTGAAGTATGAATACGTCCCTGAGTTTCTGTTTGGGGTACGCGTTGAACACGGTGGCCACCAGATTCAAACTTGAGTCGTGAGTAAACCGATTGACCAACGAGGCGCAAGACTACCTCTTTGTAGCCGCCAAGATCAGACTCGGCAGCATTAACCACTTCCACCTTCCACCCTTGGCGCTCAGCAAAGCGTGTATACATTCTGAGAAGGTCACTAGCAAAGAGGGCACTTTCATCACCGCCGGTGCCCGCACGAATTTCCAAAAACACATTGCGTTCGTCGTTGACATCTTTTGGTAGTAAGAGCTTTTGCAGAGCAGCCTCAAGCTCTTCCATGGTGGCTTGAGCTTGTTTTTGTTCTTCATCAGCAAAGTCCTTCATCTCAGGATCTTTGCGGATCTCTTCTGCAGCTTGTGCATCTGCCTCAGCTTGCTTATATAAGCCAAATTGCTCCACTACCGTTGCAATATCAGAATGCTCACGTGTGAGTTTCCGATAGTTATCCATGTCTTTCGTGGACTCTTCGGTAGTTAATAGGGAATTGAGTTCTGCTAAGCGTGTGTCTAGGTGGTCTAGCTTAGCCCGCATGCTGGGCTTCATCTAATGTTCTTCTGGCTTGGAGTGAGAGGCGAATAATTTAGGAAGCAACTTAATCAGGGCGTCACGCTCAGCGCCATTGGAATGTTGTAAAGCATGCAATGAGCCATGTAAGAACTTATTAGTTAAGCCTTGTGCCATTGCATTAAGAACTTCTTGGGGATCATCGCCGCGCATCAGTCGTTTCATAGCGCGATCAAGTTCGAGCTGTCTCAAATACTCACCTTGTAGCTGGATATCCTGAATCAGCGGCACAGTCTTGCGACCTTGCATCCAGTGCATGAAATTACCAACACGATCTTCAATAATGGCTTCTGCTTGACTGACAGCAGCTTGACGTAATGAAGCGCCAGCCTGAATCATCGATCCTAAATCATCCACTGTGTAGAGATACACATCATCTAGTCGGGCGATTTCTGGTTCAAAGTCACGAGGGACGGCTAAGTCAATCATGACTATGGGTTTATGGCGACGTTGCTTCAATGCGCTCTCCACCATGCCTAGGCCAATGATAGGAAGCGAAGAGGCGGTGCTTGAAACGATGATGTCAAACTCGTGTAGTCGTGATGGAAGTTCGGAAAGCTTAAATGACTCTGCCTCAACATCTTGAATCGAAATTGAGTCCGCCAATTCTTGGCCGCGCTCAATCGTGCGGTTGGCTATAGCAACACCTTTTGGCTTGCGCGCTACAAAATGCGTTGCGCACAAAGTGATCATTTCACCCGCGCCAATAAACAATATGCGTTGATCGGAAATGGTTTCAAAGATCCGCTCGCTTAGGCGAACCGAGGCAGCCGCCATCGAGATTGAGTGCGCACCAATTTCTGTGGAGCCGCGCACTTCTTTGGCAACATGAAAGGTTTTCTGAAAGAGTTGGTTGAGATAAGTGCCTAAGACGCCTGCATCATTGGCAGTGCGTACAGCATCTTTCATCTGACCCAAGATTTGGGTTTCACCAATCACCATGGAATCTAATCCGCAGGCCACTCTAAAAGCATGACGTACGGCATCCGATTGTGGAAGTGAGTAAATGTGGGGCTCTAAGCTACTAGGGGCGAGTTTTTGGGTTTTGGCTAGCCAATCAAAGGTGGCTTCATGCAGCAGGCTCGCGGCATTAGCATCATTGGCGGCGCAATAGAGTTCAGTACGATTGCAGGTCGACAGAATGGTGGCTTCGGGCAGCCCAGCCTGATTCGCGCCAACGAGATGTTGGCGAAGATCGTGCAACGCTTCTTGAAGAAATTCAGGGTCAAAGGCGACCTTTTCCCGAATGGCGACCGGCGCTGTGTGATGATTGATGCCGAGTGTCAACAACTTCATAATGTTGATTATAGATTTGATGGCAGCAACAATGGGGGCAGCAATGGGGTTTTTGGCTTTTCTGGTGATCGGCGGCTTATCTGGCGTGTTCGCCTGGGTTTTTTATCCAGGACAACGCAAATCCAAGCCTAGCTTCCAAAAGCTTCTATTAGTCATTCTTATCGGCTTTATGGCCTCCCTAGCCAGCTCCTATTTAGGGCAATTTGCTGGATTTTTTCAATCAGGTCAGATGCTGGAGTGGCTGAGCGCCATTTTCGCATCTTGTCTGGCTGGCAGCCTCTATGCAGCAACGGTAAGGTAATTAAGTAAATAAGGTAGTTTGAGGAGTGGCATCGGGGTTTTGCTCCTTTGGGACAGCCCAAATAATAGAAGTTTCTCGGTGCCTTACTAGCCATTCATTAGCCTTCGTGAAGTGCCCGCAACTCGCTTTTCCACTGGGCTGCAGAAAGGGTCTATCCGTTTTATAGACCCCCAGCCCTGATGGATGCGAAGACTGCAAAATTAATTGATTAGCTCCAACCTCAATGAGCGGTAGCTTGGACTGAGCATGGCCGCCCCACAACATCCAAACTAAGTTTGGCTTTTGCTGTGCTAAGGCGCCAATCATTCGATCAATTAAGGATTTCCACCCAAGCTTGGCATGACTACCTGCAACACCTAATTTGACACTGAGAGCCGTATTCAGGAGTAGCACACCTTGTTCACCCCAGCTATGAAGATCACCGTTGGGAAGGGTGCCAAAGCCCTCTAAAGAGAGTGCCTTGCTGATATTACGCAGTGAACTCGGAAATGCACGCGAGTTGGTTGGAATATTGCTGGGGATAGAAAAAGCCAGCCCCTGAGCGAGTCCTGGGGAGTGATATGGATCTTGCCCCAAGATCACCACCTTGACTTTGGTTAGCGGTGTAAGGGTTAGCGCTTTGAAGAAATTGTGTGGCTCAGGGCGGACTTGGTCTGCACCTTGATTCAATTTAGCCCTTAGATTGGTCTGTAGCTCTTGCCATTCTTTAGATTCAAAATAGTCACCGAGCAGGGCGCGCCAGTCCTCGGGAATATCCGCAGCAGAAAACGAATGCATTACTCGGCTGGAGTAAGTGTGTACTGGGTTGGAATTTGTTCATCCTCCAATACGGTCATGCACTCATGCTCCAAATCATCTCGATAGAAACAAATCTGAATTACTTGTTCAGAGATAAGGCTAGATAAAACCTTATCCCAACGAGCATGGGTAATACGCTCACCATTGATGCTGGCCAGAAGATCTCCGGCAGCTAGACCTGCCAATTGCGCAGCTCCACCATCAAGAACATGCGTTACTTTTAACCAGCCATTGGTATCGCTATGGCGTAATCCCAATTGCAATTTGATTTTCTCAAGCTTGCTTTGGGATTTTGGTTTGACATCAATAGAGTCCGGCAACCACTTGTGAATTGGAATATCTTCCACGCCAAAAATGTAACGAGACTTAAATTCATTCCAAGTTTTTGTAAATCCACCACCAAGTACCTCGAGGATGATCGCATCTAAGCCATCCTCAGCAATACCCTCAAGCGTGACGCCATGCCTTTGCCAGATTGACCGCATCACATCATCGAGTGATTGGTGATTTTTGGTAAATGCACGAATCTTGAGATCTAAACCCAAGGCGAGCAATGCGCCTTTGCCGTAATAACTTACCACTGCATTCGGCGTGTTCTCATCGGCTTGGTAGTACTTGGTCCATGCGTCAAAGGAGCTATCCGCTAAGCTTTGCTTGAGTCTTCCTGGGCCCCTCAGAATGCCATTCCAATTATTTGCCACTAGCTTGAGGTAGGTTTTGAGATCGATTCGCTTACTGCGCAAGAGTTGCAGATCATCGTAGTAGCTCGTAAAGCCCTCAAACAACCAAAGTA
>Ga0315272_10000485_pt1 | contig 19912 bp, 21 predicted proteins | sample C3_middle_MG_FD_203918 | JGI IMG/M metagenome (GOLD analysis project Ga0315272, IMG submission 203918) | Sediment microbial communities from Yellowstone Lake, YNP, Wyoming, USA - C3_middle | ecosystem: Environmental > Aquatic > Freshwater > Lake > Sediment | place: USA: Wyoming | collected...
GGAATGCCGCCCATGACGATGGTGTTTCAGTTAATGGATGCTGCTTTCTTGGAAAAGTTCAATGTCGGTGACAAGGTTCAGTTCAAGGCCATCATTGACAGCGGCACCCTCGTGGCGATCGATCTTCAAACGCTCGGGTAAGACCAAGGTCGGACAGGCCTTCGCCTGGGCCGACCAGCCCGCCGTTAACTCAAGGAGTCAATCATGAGGCACGAACATGGCGGGTACGAGAAGTCAACTCATTTTTGGGGTTCGCGCTACGCGATCGGTTTGATCGTTTTCGGAGCGGTTGCGGGCTACCTCCTGCTGACCGAGCACCGCGCTCACCTCTTCGGTGTCTTGCCTTTTCTGTTGCTACTGGCCTGTCCGTTGGTGCATGTTTTCATGCACCACGGCCATGGTACGCATGATCATCACCACGACTCTGGTGAACCCCAAGCCGGGATGGACAAGTCAGACCCAGCGAAACCAGGAGCACCGTCATGAGCCACGATCAACCGGCCTATGGACTGTGGACGCTGGTCATCCTCAACTCGGCGATCTTCATCATGTTCGCCTACAGTTTTTTCAAACCGGCAACGGCGCGGGACTGGCGCACCCCCGGTTCTTTCCCTGTTTGAGGCAACGTCCAAGCGCCAACTGAGCCCGGGACAACAGAAACAGGTTTTTTACCATCGCACGAGGGGTATGCAACATGGAATCACATCAGCACCATGAAGGCCACGAAATTCATGGGGGCCATCCCCCGGCCGAAGTCGCTGCGTCCGTCGGCACGATCTACACCTGCCCGATGCACCCGGAGGTGCGCCAGGATCATCCGGGCAACTGCCCCAAGTGCGGCATGACGCTGGAGCCGGAGTTGCCCGACCTTGAAGACGATGACAACCCCGAGTTGCGCGACTTCTCAAGGCGCTTCTGGTGGACCTTGCCCCTGACCGTGATTGTCTTTGTGCTCGCCATGTTCGGCCACCGTTTGCAGTGGCTGGATATGGCTGTGCAGAGCTGGGTCGAACTGGTCATCGCAGCGCCCATTGTGCTTTGGGCCGGTTGGCCGTTCTTCACCCGTGGCTGGCGGTCCGTGGTCGAACGCAGCCCTAATATGTGGACCTTGATCGGTTTGGGCACCGGCGCTGCTTTCATCTACAGCGTGGTGGCGACCATTGCGCCGCAAGTATTTCCGGTCTCGTTCGTAGCCATGGGGCGCGTTGCCGTCTATTTTGAAGCGGCGGCGGTGATCATCTCGCTGACCCTGCTGGGCCAGGTACTGGAACTCAAGGCGCGCTCGCAGACTTCGGCGGCGATCAAATCCCTGCTCGGCCTGGCACCCAAGACGGCCCGTCGCATCCGCGCTGACGGCACCGAGGAGGACGTGCCGTTAAGCCATGTGCATGTGGGTGACGTGCTACGCATCCGACCAGGGGAGAAAGTGCCGGTCGACGGCGTCGTGACCGAGGGCAGCAGTGCTGTCGATGAAGCCATGCTCACGGGTGAGCCGGTGCCGGTGACCAAACGTGTGGGCGACAAAGTAATCGGTGCGACGATGAATACCAGCGGTGCCCTGGTCATGCGCTCGGAACGGGTCGGCGCAAGCACGGTGCTGGCGCAAATTGTCCAGATGGTCGCCCAAGCGCAGCGTTCCAGGGCGCCGATGCAGCGCATGGCCGATGTGGTGGCACGCTACTTTGTGGTCACGGTCGTGGCCATTGCCTCGTTGACTTTTTTGGGCTGGGGTTTTTGGGGACCTGCGCCAAGCTGGGTGTACGGCTTGATCAACGCTGTGGCCGTCCTGATCATCGCCTGCCCCTGCGCCCTGGGCTTGGCCACGCCGATGTCCATCATGGTGGCCAGCGGGCGTGGCGCGACACAGGGGGTGCTGTTCCGCGATGCCGCGGCGATCGAGAATTTTCGCAAGATAGACACCCTCATCATTGACAAGACCGGCACCCTGACCGAGGGCCGTCCGGCGTTTGATCGTGCGCTTGCGGCCCCGGGTTTTGAGGCCGACGAAGTGTTGCGTCTGGCGGCCAGCCTGGACCAAGGCAGCGAGCATCCGTTGGCCGAAGCCATCGTGCGCGCGGCCCGAGAGCGCAACCTAGTGCTGGACAAGCCGCAGGGTTTTGAATCGGCGTCGGGCATCGGTGTGCGCGCCAAGGTTGCGGGCCGTCAGCTGGCACTTGGCAACGCCACGCTGATGCAGCAAATCGGTGTGCCGGTCGCTTCCATGGTGGTGCAGGCCGAAGCCTTGCGCGCCGAGGGGGCCAGCGTCATGCATCTGGCCGTCGATGGTCAGTTGGCGGGTCTGCTGGCCGTGTCCGACCCCATCAAGGCCAGCACGCCCGAGGCTTTGGCGACGCTGAAAGCGGCCGGTTTGCGCATCGTGATGGCCACCGGCGATGGGTTGACCACCGCCAAGGCGGTCGGCGCGCGTCTGGGCATAGACGAGGTCTATGGGGAGGTCAAACCGGCGGACAAGCTGCTGCTGGTCGAACGGCTGCAAAAGGAAGGCCGCATCGTGGCGATGGCCGGCGACGGCATCAATGACGCACCCGCGCTGGCCAAAGCGGATGTCGGCGTGGCGATGGGCACCGGGACCGACGTGGCGATGAACAGCGCGCAGGTTACGCTGGTCAAGGGCGATTTGCGCGGCATCGCCATTGCGCGCTCGCTGTCAGAAGCCACAGTGGGAAACATGAAGCAAAACCTCATGTTTGCGTTTTTATACAACGCGCTTGGCATTCCAATTGCCGCCGGTGTGTTGTACCCTGTGACGGGTTGGCTGCTGTCGCCGCTGATTGCGGCCCTGGCGATGAGCTTCAGCTCGGTCTCGGTGATTGGCAATGCCTTGCGGCTGCGCGGCAAACAGGTGTAAAGCGAATATCTGAAAATAACGAAAATGTAATGTACAAGACAGCTTCTCGTCGGGGCTGTTTGTGGACAATACGGTCATTCCATTCACGAAAGGTTTAGTTCATGACACTGCGTACCCATTCCGTTTTGATCGTTGCGCTGGCTGCCGCTGGTTTTTCTGCGCACGGTATCGCCCAGGTGGACCACAGCATGCACGCCAGCCCGGCCGTGAAACAGGTGTCAACCGGCACCAGCATGGCCATGGAAGAAGGCGTGGTGAAGAAGATCGACAAGGCCGGCACCAAAATCTCCTTGGCCCACGCCGCGCAAAGCGGCATGCCGGCCATGACCATGGTTTATCGCGTCAAGGACGTCGCCTGGCTCGACAAAATAACAGTCGGGCAAAAAATCCGCTTTGCCACCGACCCGACCGACGAGATGACCGTGGTTCGGTTTGAGCCGGTCAAGTAAGGGAAGCGGAAATTGTCTACGACCTGTTATTCGTCATCGCGAGGCCGCAGGCCCTCGCGGGCCTCTCTTTTCGTCATCGCGAGCCCTTCGCCAAGCTCAGGACAGGCTGAACCGTGGAGATCCATGGCCCCAGACTTCATGGACTGCCACGTCGCTTTGCTCCTCGCAGTGACGAAACCGGGCTTAAGGTCCGGGTGCAGTTCTGAATCCGAGCTGGAAGTTCGCAAGGGCGAACAGAGCGGCTGCAAATGGTGAATAGTTCAACAACCTCCGCCTGGACGCTGGTTTTCACGGCCTGGCTGGTCGCTACCCTGGCCACGCTGGGCGCTCTGTTCATGAGCGAGATCATGGCCCTGGCGCCCTGCGTGTTGTGCTGGTACCAGCGCATCTTCATGTTCCCGCTGGTCTTCATACTGGCGCTGGGGCTGTTCCCCTTCGACCCCAAGGTGGTGCGCTATGCGCTGCCCTTGGGCGTCGTCGGCCTGGCGGTTGCCGCTTTTCATCTGTTGCTGGTGGCGGGTTACATCCCCGAGACCCTGACACCGTGTCGGCAAGGCATTCCGTGCTCAACTGTACAGATCCAATGGTTTGGCTTTGTCTCGATTCCGCTGCTCTCTTTTCTTGCTTTTTTTACCATCAACGCCTTGCTGCTTGCAAGCTACCTGAGGTCCCCGAAATGAAACAAAAAAACCTTTTTATCGCAGCGGCTGTCCTGCTGATCATCGCCTTTTTTGTCGGCGCCTTTTATTACCAGAAGCAGCAAGCCGAGCAGGCCGCACAAACCGCAGCGCACAACCAGGCTGCGCTGGTGCGCGCTGATGCGCCAAGTTTTGGCAACGCCGATGCACCGGTGCATATCGTCGAGTTTTTTGATCCGGCCTGCGGCACCTGCCGCGACTTCTATCCCATGATCAAGGCGTTGATGGCCGAGCATCCCGGCAAGATCCGCCTGTCGATGCGCTATGCGCCGTTTCACCCTGGCTCGGAGCCGGTCGTCAAAGCACTCGAAGCTGCGCGCAAGCAAGGCCAGTTCCGGCAAGCCCTGGAAGCCCTGTTTGCCTCGCAGAACGATTGGGTGCAGAACCACACCGCGCAGGTCGATTCAATCTGGCGCCCGCTGGCCCCGCTGGGCCTGGACATGGGCCGACTGCAAAGCGACATGAATTCCTCCGAGATTGCCAGCATGATTGCGCGCGACCTGATGGACGCCAAAACCATGAACGTCACCATGACGCCTGAATACTTCGTCAACGGCAAGCCCCTGCCCAGGTTTGGTTTTGACGAGTTGAAGAGCCTGGTGGGCGAAGCCCTGCTGCAAACCAGCGCCAAGTAACTGCCATGCTGTACCGTTTACAGACTGGCGTGCTCGCCGTGCTGCTGGCCCTGAGCGCGCCAGTCGGCGCACAAGCCAGCGCAGGAGCTCCAGGCGCCAGCGTCGAGAGCCTGCTGCAATGGGCCAAGGAGCGCAATCCAGATTACGCCAGCATGCGCTTTGAGGCCCAGGCCGCCGCCGAGCGGGTGCAGCCGGCGGGCGCCCTGATGGATCCGAAATTTCGCACCGAATGGATGGACATCACCCGCATGGGCGAGCAGAACCCGACGCTGCTACCCGCCAACGTGGGCAGCACCCGCTATACCGTGATGCAGGACTTGCCGTGGTTTGGCAAGCGCGACTTGAAGCGTGACATTGCGCAATTTGAAGCCGTCGGCAGCCAGGGCAAGGTCAGGGGAACCTGGTCTGAATTGGCGGCCAAGATCAAGACCACGCACGCACAGCGTTATTACCTGCGCGGCAACGAAAAATTGACCCGGGAAATTCTCGACTTGATGGCGCGCTTGGAGCAGGTCGCGCAGAGCCGCTATGCCGGTGGTCTGGCGGCCCAGCAGGACGTGATCCGGGCGCAAGTGGAGCAGACCAGCATGAGGACTGACTTGGTGATGCTGGAGGGCGAAAGTCGGCAGGTCGATGCCAGGCTCAATGCCTTGTTGGCGCGCCCCGCCGAGGCACCCCTGGCAGCACCCGAAACGCTGCGGCCCTTGCCGCTGCCAACCCAACTGGATGCTGTAGCGCTGGCCGAACGCGTGCGCAGTCGCAACCCGCAATTGTTCACCGAAGAAGCGCGCATCCAGGCGGCCGAGAAAAACCGGGACTTGACCTTCAAGAATCGCTACCCGGATTTCACGCTCAGTATTTCGCCGACGCAGACCGGCCGCGCCATCAATGAGTGGAGCCTGATGCTGGAAGTCAACATCCCGCTGCAGCAATCTTCCAGGCGCGCCATGGAGCGCGAGTCCGAGGCCATGCTATCGGCTGCGCAAACGCGCAAGGAAGCGGTTGCCAACCAGGTTCTTTCGGAACTGGCTGAGAATCTGGCCGCTATGGAGACCGCGCGGCGCACGCAGGCGCTGGCAAGCAGCAGCCTGCTGCCGCAGGCCGAGTTGAGCTTCCGTTCGGCCTTGGCCGGCTACGAAAACGGCAAGCTTGATTTTGCCACCCTGCTTGACGCCCAGCGTCAGATTCGCCAAGCCAAACAGAGTCAGATCAAAGCCCAGTTCGAGACCCAAATGCGGCTCGCTGAAATTGAAAAAATATTGGGGGAAGACCTATGAAACAGGGCAATGGTGTTGCCATCGGCGTGGTGGTGGTGGCATTGATCGCCGCCGCTGGTGGCTACTGGCTGGGCAACCGGGGCGCCTTTCAGTCCCACAGCGCGGTCGAGGTGACGGCGGGTGCTGTCGGCGGGACTGTTGATGCCAGCAAGAAAAAACTTCTCTATTACCGCAACCCCATGGGTTTGCCGGACACCTCGCCAACACCGAAAAAAGATCCCATGGGCATGGACTACATCGCAGTTTATGCAGGCGGTGCAGACGACGAGCCGACGGCAACCAACCAGATCAGGATCAGTACCGACAAGGTGCAAAAACTCGGCGTGCGCACCGAGGCCGCGCAGCTTCGTACGCTCGACAAAACCGTGCGCGCCGCCGGCCGCATCGAACCCGACGAGCGCCGCTTGTTCACCATCGCAGCCAAATTTGAAGGTTATGTCGAGCGCCTGCACGTGAACGTCACGGGCCAGCCGGTCAGCAAGGGCCAGCCTTTGTTTGAGGTTTACAGCCCGGAACTGGTCTCGGCCCAGCGGGAATATGCAGTCGCTGCGCAGGGCGTGGAGACGCTCAAGGAGGCCGCCGGCGAAGCGCAGGCTGGCATGAAGCAACTGGCCCAGTCCAGCTTGCAACGCCTTAAAAACTGGGATATCTCCGAGGCACAAATCAAAGCCTTGGCCAAGACCGGCGTGACACAACGCAGCTTGACGTTTCGCTCGCCGGTGGCGGGCATCGTGATGGAAAAGAAAGCCGTGCAAGGCATGCGCTTCATGCCCGGCGAAATGCTTTACCAGGTGGCAGATTTATCCGCCGTGTGGGTCGTGGCCGACGTCTTCGAGCAGGACATCGGCCTGGTCAAATCAGGTGCCAAAGCGAAGGTGAAGATCAACGCCTACCCGGACAAGGAATTTACCGGCACCGTGACTTACGTTTATCCAACCGTCAAGGCGGAGACGCGAACGGTGCCGGTGCGGGTGGAGCTTGCCAACCCGGGCCTGTTGCTCAAACCCGCCATGTTCGCCCAAGTGGAAGTGTTGGTGTCTGCCAAGACCAAGGTGGTCACGGTGCCGCTGTCCGCCGTGATCGACAGCGGCACGCGCCAGATCGTTCTGGTTCAGCAAGGAGAAGGCCGCTTCGAGCCGCGCTCGGTCAAACTGGGTGAACGCAGCGACAACTACGTTGAAGTGCTGGCCGGCGTGAAAGACGGCGAGGCGGTGGTGGTGGCGGCCAATTTCCTGATCGACGCCGAGAGCAATCTCAAAGCGGCCGTTGGCGGCTTTGGCGAGGCCGGCAAAACCGCCAGTGCGCCAGCGGCAACGGCCAGCGCGCCAGCGCCCAAGGCCGCCGGGCACGTGGCCGAAGGCACGGTGGACAGCATCGATTTGAAAGAGGGCACGATCAGCCTCAGTCACGGCCCGATTGCAAGTCTGAAATGGCCCGCCATGACCATGGAGTTCAAGGCCGCCAATGAGGCGCTGCTCAAGGGCCTGAAACCGGGTGCCAAGGTCAGCGTCGAGTTTGTTGAGCGCCAACCCGGTGAGTGGGTGATCACCAGCGTCAAGAAATAATCATGCTCTCAAGAATCATTGACTGGTCAGGCCGCAACCGTTTTCTAGTGCTGCTCGCGACCCTGTTTATCACGATCTGGGGGGTGTTTGCCGTCCTGCGCACACCCATAGACGCACTGCCCGATCTGTCAGATGTGCAGGTCATCGTCTATACCGAGTACCCCGGCCAGGCGCCGCAGGTGGTGGAGGATCAGGTCACCTACCCGCTGACGACCGCCATGCTGTCGGTTCCCAAATCCAAGGTGGTGCGCGGTTTTTCTTTCTTCGGCGCGTCCTTCGTCTATATCATCTTCGAAGACGGCACCGACATCTACTGGGCCCGCTCGCGCGTGCTGGAGTACCTCAATTTTGCATCGGGGCGCATGCCCAAAGGCATCACGCCGCAGATCGGCCCCGACGCCACCGGCGTCGGCTGGGTCTATCAGTACGCGCTGCTGGCCAAAGACAAGACGCTGGCCGAGTTGCGCTCCATCCAGGACTGGTATGTGCGCTACCAACTGACCAAGGCGCACGGTGTCGCCGAAGTGGCTTCGGTGGGTGGTTTTGTGCAGACCTACCAGGTCACCGTTGATCCGGTCAAGCTGCGCGCCTACGGCATCCCGCTGATGAAGGTGGCGCAGGTGATTCGCGACTCCAACCGTGACGTCGGCGGCCGCGCCGTGGAGATGGCCGAGACCGAGTACATGGTGCGCGGCAAAGGTTACTTGCGCGGTAAAGGCGACATCGAAATGCTGGTGGTCAAGAGCGACAAGGGCACGCCGGTGCTGGTGCGCGACATCGCCCACGTGGAGCTCACACCGGATGAGCGACGCGGTTTGACCGAACTCAATGGCGAAGGCGAGGTGGTCTCGGGCATCGCCATGGCGCGCTACGGCCAGAACGCGCTGGAAGTGATCTCCAATCTGAAAGAAAAGATCGCCGAGATCGGCCCCGGCTTGCCCGCCGGTGTGACGGTGCAAACGGTGTACGACCGTTCCGAGCTGATTCACCGCGCCATCGAGACCTTGAAGCGCACCCTGCTGGAAGAGTCCCTGATCGTCGCGGCGGTCTGCGTGATTTTCCTGTTGCATGTGCGCAGCGCGCTGGTGGCCATCCTGATGCTGCCGGTGGGGATATTGATGGCTTTCATCGCCATGCGCGCGCTCGACATGAACTCCAATCTGATGAGCCTGGGCGGCATTGCGATTGCCATAGGCGCCATGATAGATGCGGCGATTGTGATGATTGAGAACGCCCACAAGCATCTGGAGCGCCTGCCCGAGGGGCATACCAGCAGCGAGCGCTTTGAAGCCATGCTGGCCGCCTGCAAGGAAGTCGGGCCCGCGCTGTTTTTCTCGCTGCTCATCATCACGGTGTCGTTCCTGCCGGTCTTCAGCCTGGAAGGGCAGGAAGGGCGATTGTTTTCACCGCTGGCCTACACCAAGACTTTTTCCATGGCCAGTGCCGCGCTGCTGTCGGTCACGCTGGTGCCGGTGCTGATGCTGCTGTTCATTCGCGGCAAAGTCATGCCGGAAGCCAAGAACCCGGTAAACCGCGCACTCATCTGGATTTATCGACCCATCATCGCTGGCGTGATGCGCTGGAAGAAGTTGACCGTGCTGGCGGCGCTGCTGGCCCTGGCGGTCTCCTGGTACCCGGCTTCACAACTTGGCTCGGAGTTCATGCCCACGCTCAACGAAGGCTCGCTGCTCTACATGCCGGCATCGCTGCCCGGCATGTCGATCACCAAAGCCGCCGAGCTGCTGCAGACGCAGGACAAGATCATCAAGAGCTTCCCCGAAGTGACCTCGGTCTATGGCAAAGCCGGGCGCGCCAACACCGCGACCGACCCGGCACCGACCGAGATGTTCGAGACCGTGATCAACCTCAAGCCGCAGTCCGAATGGCGCGCTGGGCTGACCATGGACAAGCTGATTGCCGAGATGGACAAGGCACTGCAATTCCCCGGCGTCGCCAACTCCTGGACCATGCCGATCAAGGCCCGCATCGACATGCTCTCGACCGGCATTCGCACACCGATAGGCATCAAGGTCTTCGGCAAGGATCTCGATGAGATGGAAACACTGGCCCGGCAGATTGAAGCCGTGGTGAAAACCGTGCCTGGCACCAGCAGTGCTTTTGCCGAGCGCATTACCGGTGGTTTTTACCTCAACATCGAGCCCGACCGCGAGCAGCTCGCTCGCTACGGGCTGGCGGTGGGTGATTTGATGGATGTGGTCGGCGCCGCGCTGGGTGGCGAGATGGTGACCACCACCGTCGAGGGTCGCGAGCGTTATGGCGTGACGGTGCGTTATCCGCGCGAGTTGCGCGGTGACCCGCAGCAGATTGCGCGCGAGGTGCTGATCCCCACCATGGACGGCGCCATGATCCCGCTGGGCCAGGTGGCCAAGGTGGTCGTGGCCAAGGGCGCACCCGGCATTCGCACCGAAAACGCGCTGCTGTCGGCCTACATCTATGTCGATATTCGTGGTCGCGACATCGGCGGCTATGTCCGCGATGCGAAGCAGGCGGTGGAAAGCCAGGTCAAGTTCCCGAGCGGCTACTACGTCACATGGAGCGGGCAGTTTGAAAATATGGAACGCGCCATCGAGAAAATGAAGGTCGTCATCCCGGTGACGCTGCTGATCATTTTTCTGCTCTTGTACCTGAACTTCCGGCGCATCACCGAGACCCTGATCGTCATGCTCTCGGTGCCGTTCGCCCTGGTCGGTGGCGTCTGGCTGATGTGGGCGCTGGGATACAACCTGTCGGTGGCGGTAGCGGTCGGCTTTATCGCGCTGGCCGGCGTGGCCGCCGAGACTGGCGTCATCATGCTGATCTACCTCGACCACGCGTGGGAAGCGATCAAGACCAAGTGCCGTGCGGCAAACCGCGCACCGACCGTGACCGATCTCTATGAAGCCGTGATGGAAGGCGCCGTCGAGCGCGTGCGGCCCAAGATGATGACGGTGGTGGCCATCATGGCCGGCCTGTTGCCCATCATGTGGGGCACCGGCACCGGCTCCGAAGTCATGAGCCGCATCGCCGCGCCCATGGTCGGCGGCATGATCTCTTCTACAGTCCTAACGCTGGCCGTGATCCCCGCGATCTATGCGCTGGTCAAGCAGTGGCGGCTGAAAAGGGGGCTGGAAGGCTGAAGCCTGCCGGTAAATTTGGCATGGCGGTGGTCGGGTCACTCGTCGTCATGAGGTTCAGCGTGGTGATCCCCTGCGCCAGCTTGCCAATTGATTTTGTTTCAGATTCGATCATAATTCGACCCGGCAGGTAGGGTGAAGTTTCCAATTCCCCCAGACATTGCGAGAGTTTCATCAGGCCGCTGGCGCAGCGTTTCGTTACCGCATATGCTTGCACGCCAATTGATGGTTTAACCAATGGAGGTTGATCGTTATGCTGGAAGTTGAAACGCGTGATGCTGCAAGAAGGGAAACCCTTGAAGAGCTATCACAATTATTTTGCGTTGTGCAAGAAATGGGGCGCCGACTTTCCCATGAAACGCATGCCAAGTCATATTACCCGGTCCGCGAGCTCAACGAACTTTTACATCAGGTCCGAGAGAAATTGGACATGATCCGCCAAGTTCAATCGAACTACTAGCAGCTTCGACTGCGACCAGGGGCGCTGGCCCAGCCCCAACTTTGCCGTGCCAAACCCAACCGCTGTTGCGCCGCCGCCTGTGCTTGATTTCAACAAGAAATAGCTTTCACCGTGCCAACCCGCCAAGTCATGTTGGGCGGCCAGGATGGGTTGAAAGTTATTTTTTCTGACGGTATTTGCGCAGCGCGGCGAGTTGCGCTGCCATCACCGCAAGCTCGGCGCTGGCGCGTGCCAGGTCAATATCGGTCTTGGCATTTTTGAGGGCTTCTTCCGCCGCCAGCTTGGCGGCATTGGCCTTTTCCTCATCCAGATCCTTGCCGCGAATGGCGGTGTCGGACAAGACCGTGACGCAGTTGGGCTGCACTTCCAGAATGCCCCCGGCGACAAAAACAAATTCTTCGCCGCCATCGGCTTTTTCAATCCGCACCGAACCGGCCTTGATGCGGGTGATCAGTGGCGTGTGGCGCGGGTAAATGCCGAGCTCGCCCGCTTCGCCCGGCAGGGCAACAAAGCGTGCCTCGCCGGAGAAGATCGACTCTTCAGCGCTGACGACATCGACATGGATCGTGTTCATATAGTCCTAGTCAGTTGGGGACAGAGCTAAAGGTCTGTCCCGCAATTAAATTCTATTAGTTGGGGACAGAGCTAAAAGTCTGTCCAGCAATTAAATTTTCTTAGCTTTTTCAAACGCTTCGTCGATGGTGCCCACCATGTAGAAAGCCTGCTCGGGCAGGTGGTCGCATTCGCCGGCCACGATCATCTTGAAGCCGCGAATCGTCTCGGCCAGGCTGACGTATTTGCCGGGCGAGCCGGTGAACACTTCGGCGACGTGGAACGGTTGCGACAGAAAACGTTGAATCTTGCGCGCGCGGGCCACCGTGAGCTTGTCTTCCGGTGCCAGTTCGTCCATGCCCAAAATGGCAATGATGTCGCGCAATTCCTTGTAGCGTTGCAGTGTGCCTTGCACGTCGCGTGCGGTGTTGTAGTGGTCAAGGCCGACCACGTTGGGGTCAAGCTGGCGGCTGGTCGAGTCCAGCGGGTCAACCGCCGGGTAAATACCCAGTGAGGCGATATCGCGGCTCAACACCACGGTCGAATCCAGGTGGGCAAAAGTGGTAGCGGGGGACGGATCGGTCAAGTCATCGGCCGGCACATAAACCGCCTGAATCGAGGTGATGGAGCCGACCTTGGTCGATGTGATGCGCTCTTGCAAGCGGCCCATTTCCTCGGCCAAGGTGGGCTGGTAGCCCACCGCCGAAGGCATGCGGCCCAGCAACGCCGACACTTCGGTGCCGGCCAGGGTGAAACGGTAGATGTTGTCAACAAAAAACAGCACATCCTTGCCTTCGTCGCGGAACGATTCGGCAATCGTCAGACCCGTCAGCGCCACGCGCAAACGGTTGCCCGGCGGCTCATTCATCTGGCCATAGACCATGGACACCTTGGACTCGCCCAGGTTCTCCAGGTTGACCACGCCGGAATCGGCCATTTCGTGGTAGAAGTCATTGCCTTCGCGGGTGCGTTCACCGACACCGGCGAACACCGACAAGCCGCTGTGCGCCTTGGCAATGTTGTTGATCAGTTCCATCATGTTGACGGTCTTGCCGACGCCGGCGCCGCCGAACAACCCCACTTTGCCGCCTTTGGCAAACGGACAAACCAGGTCGATCACCTTGATGCCGGTCTCCAGCAGTTCTTGCGACGGGCTCAGTTCGTCATAGGTCGGGGCTTTGCGGTGAATGGAAGCGCGCTGCTCGGTCGCAATCGGGCCGCGCTCGTCAATCGGTGCACCCAGCACGTTCATGATGCGCCCCAGCGTGGCGGTGCCGACCGGCACCATGATAGGGTTGGCGGTGTTGGACACCATCAAGCCACGGCGCAAGCCGTCGCTGGAACCCAGCGCGATCGTGCGCACGATGCCGTCGCCGAGTTGCTGCTGCACTTCGAGCGTCAATTCCGAGCCTTCGAGTGTCAGGGCATCATAGATCCCGGGCATCTGGTCGCGCGGAAATTCCACGTCCACCACCGCGCCTATGCACTGAACAATTTTTCCCTGAACTTTTGAGTTCGTTTTTGTATCCTGAGCCATTTGGTTTTGCTCCAATAAGTTTGAATTTGCTTGTGGGCTGCGCGCTGGGCTTAAGCCCCGATGGCGGCAGCGCCGGAGACGATTTCGGACAATTCCTTGGTGATCGCAGCTTGACGGGTTTTGTTATAGACCAGCTTCAGCTCGCCGATCACGTTGCCCGCATTGTCGGTGGCCGCTTTCATGGCAACCATGCGCGCGGCATGTTCAGAGGCCATGTTTTCAGCAACCGATTGATAGACCAGGGCCTCCAGGTAGCGCACCAGCAGTTCGTCAATCACCGATTGCGCGTCGGGTTCATAGATGTAGTCCCAGCCATGCTTGGCACCCAACGCGGTCTCGTTGGCCTGCGTTTCGGCTTGCATCCTGGCCGCCGACAGAGGCAGCAACTGCTCCATCACAACTTCCTGTTTCATCGTGTTGACGAAGCGGGTGTAGGAGAGATAAACGCTGCTGACTTCACCCTTGGCGTAGGCATCGAGCAGAACTTTGACTGGGCCGATCAGACGCTCCAGATGCGGCTTGTCACCCAACTGGGTCACATGCGCCAACACCTTGGCACCGATCCGGTTGAGAAAACCGAAGCCCTTGTTGCCAATGGCCACCGTTTGCGCCGACAGGCCGGCCGCTTGGAGCTCGCGCAGCTTGTTGGTCACGCTGCGCAGCACGTTGGTGTTCAGACCGCCGCACAAGCCCTTGTCGGTTGTGACCACAATCATGCCGACGACTTTGGCATCGTTGGCTTTCATGAAGGCATGAACATATTCAGGATTGGCCTGGCCCAAATTGGCGGCAATGTTACGCACTTTTTCCGCGTAGGGCCGCGCCGAGCGCATGCGCTCCTGCGCCTTGCGCATCTTGGAGACCGAGATCATCTCCATCGCTTTGGTGATCTTCTTCGTGCTCTCGAAGTTTTTGATCTTGCCGCGTATTTCCTTGCCGGTTGCCATATGAAGCCTCCTTCGCTTTTCTACAGGAGGGTTTTTAAGCGAAGGACTTCTTGAAGGCCGCCGTGGCAGCGTTCAATTGCGCCTCGGCGTCTTTGTCCAGCGCCTTGTCGGCTTCAAGCTTGGCCAGCAAAGCGGCATGCTTGTCTTTCAGATAAGCATGCAAACCGTGCTCAAAAGACAGCACCTTGTTGACGGCAATATCGTCAACATAGCCTTTGTTCACCGCGAACAGCGTGGCCGCCATCAGGGAAATCGGCAACGGACTGTACTGCGCCTGTTTCAGCAATTCGGTGACGCGGGCACCGCGCTCGAGCTGCTTGCGGGTGGCTTCATCCAGATCGGAGGCGAACTGTGCGAACGCCGCCAGCTCACGGTACTGCGCCAAATCGGTACGGATGCCGCCCGACAAACCCTTGATCAGCTTGGTCTGAGCCGCGCCGCCGACGCGCGACACCGAGATGCCGGCGTTGATGGCCGGGCGGATACCCGCATTGAACAGTGACGTTTCCAGAAAAATCTGGCCATCGGTGATCGAAATCACGTTGGTGGGCACGAACGCAGACACGTCACCGGCCTGGGTTTCAATGATAGGCAGTGCGGTCAGAGAACCGGTCTTGCCTTTGACTGCACCTTTGGTGAAGTCTTCAACATATTTTTCGTTGACGCGAGCGGCACGCTCGAGCAGACGGCTGTGCAAATAAAACACGTCGCCGGGGTAGGCTTCGCGGCCGGGCGGACGGCGCAGCAACAACGACACCTGGCGGTAAGCCACCGCCTGCTTGGACAGGTCGTCATACACAATCAAGGCGTCTTCGCCGCGATCACGGAAATATTCGCCCATGGTGCAGCCGGAATAGGCGGCGACGTACTGCATCGCGGCCGATTCGGAGGCCGTAGCAGCGACCACGATGGTGTACTCCATCGCACCGGCTTGCTCCAGCGAACGCACCACATTTTTGACGCTGGAGGCCTTTTGACCAATGGCGACATAAACGCAGGTCATGTGCTGACCCTTCTGGTTGATGATGGCATCGATCGCCACGGCGGTCTTGCCGGTCTGGCGGTCGCCAATGATCAGTTCGCGCTGGCCGCGCCCGACCGGCACCATCGAGTCAATTGACTTCAGACCTGTCGCCATCGGCTGGCTCACCGATTGACGGGCAATCACGCCCGGTGCCACTTTTTCGATCACGTCGGTCATCTTGGCGTTGATCGGACCCTTGCCGTCAATCGGCTGGCCCAGGGCATTGACGACCCGGCCTTTGAGTTCGGGGCCGACCGGCACTTCCAGAATACGACCCGTGCACTTGACGGTATCGCCTTCGGAGATGTGCTCATAAGCACCCAGAATCACCGCGCCGACCGAGTCGCGCTCCAGATTCAAGGCGAGGCCGAAGCAGGGCTGGCCATCGACGTCGACCGGGAATTCGAGCATTTCGCCCTGCATCACGTCCGACAGGCCATGAATGCGGCAAATGCCGTCGGTGACCGACACCACCGTGCCCTCGTTGCGAATGTTGGCGCTGGCCGACAAACCTTCAATACGGCTCTTGATCAGTTCAGAGATTTCTGCGGGATTGAGTTGCATGACTCTTTCCTTCTTTCATTAATTGGACGCAACAGCACGAAGCTTTCGCTTCAGGCTGTCAACGCCACTTTCATTTGTTCCAGACGGGCCTTGACAGAAGAGTCAAGAACCTCATCACCCACCACCACACGAATGCCGCCTATCAATTCGGGCTGCAATTGGACGCTGACATTGAGCTTGCGCGCGAAGCGCTTTTCCAATGTGCTTGTCAATTCGGCCAGGACGGCGCCGTCGATGGCAAACGCGCTATAGACCACGGCATCAGACGAACCACCCTGGGCATTCTTCATTGCGCGAAACTGATCGGCAATTTCTGGCAGCGCACTCAAACGCCGGTTTTCAATGACGGTGCGCAAGAAGTTTTTTGCCATCTCCGGCAAAACAACCGCAACCACACCAGCAATGACATCAAACACCTGGCTGTCGTTGACTTTCGGGTTGTCGGCAAATTGAAGCAATTGCGGTTGTTTGGCAATTTCCTTCAAAGCGTCAACCCAGACCAACGTGCCATTCAAGTCAGCGAGCGAGGCCTTGAACAAGGCTTCGGCGTAAGGGCGAGCAATGGTGGCAATTTCAGCCATGGTGGTTTCCTTACAGTTCCAGCTTCAAGCGGCCAAGCAAATCAGCATGAACACCGGCATTGACTTCCTTGCGGAGAATCTGCTCGGCGCCCTTGACGGCCAACGCAGCCACTTGTTCGCGCAGAACTTCGCGCGCCTTGTTGCTTTGCTGCTCGGCTTCAACCTTGGCGGCAGCAATGATCTTGTTGCCTTCCTCGGTGGCCTTTGCTTTGGCTTCTTCCACAATGGACTGCCCACGTCGATCGGCATCGGCCAGGCGCACAGCGGTCTCCGTGCGCGACGTGGCCAGCTCGGCTTCGACGCGCTGGTTGGCAGAGGAAAGCTCGGACTTGGCCTTGTCGGCAGCCGCCAGGCCGTCGGCTATTTTCTGTGCCCGCTCATCCAGCGCCTTGGTGATCGGGGGCCACACGAACTTCATCGTGAACCACACCAGGATCGCAAAGACGACGGCCTGCAGGAACAGGCTTGCATTGATGTTCACAGCTTATTCCCTTTCAAGCGTGAAAGCTTAGCCAAAATTAGATGGCGAACGGCTTGGCAAACGCAAACAGCAGGGCGATCGCCACGCCGATCAGGTAAGCGGCGTCGATCAGACCGGCCAAGATGAACATCTTCACTTGCAGCTCATTCATGAGCTCAGGCTGGCGCGCCGAGGCTTCCAGAAACTTGCCGCCCATCAGCGCAATGCCGATCGACGCACCCATTGCGCCCAAACCAACGATCAAACCGCAAGCCAGTGCCACGAGGCCGAGAATGTTTTCCATGATTGCTCCTAAAAAGTACGGAAAAGAAAAAGAAAAGAAAAAGAAAAAACGCTCAGTGCGAGCTGTGGGCCTGCCCCACATAAATCAGCGTCAACATCATGAAGATGAAGGCCTGCAACGTGATCACCAGAATGTGGAACAGCGTCCAGACCGTTCCGGCAAACACATGCCCAAAGCCCAGCCAGAACCCGCCCGAGAGCGGGTTGAATTGCCAGGCCCAGGCGCCGCCCATCAGGGCGATCAACATAAAAATCAGTTCACCGGCGAACATGTTGCCGAACAACCGCATGCCGTGCGACACGGTCTTGGCGGCAAACTCTATCATCTGCATCAGAAAATTAATCGGGTACAAAAATATGCTGTCGCCAAAAGGTGCCGCCACCAGCTCGTGCGTCCAGCCACCCAGACCCTTGATCTTGATACTGTAAAAAATACAAACCAGCAGCACACTGACCGACATGCCCAAGGTGGTCGAAAGATCGGCGGTCGGCACCACGCGCATGTAATTCATGTAGCCCAGCGCCGGGCCGGCGCCATGCCAGAAAGTCGGGATGGCATCCACCGGCAGCATGTCCATCGCGTTCATCAGGAAGATCCAGACAAACACGGTCAGCGCCAGGGGTGCAACCACTTTGCGGCTGCTGGCGTTGTGAATCACGCCCTTGGCCTGGCTTTCCACCATTTCGGACAAAATTTCAATCGCCGCCTGAAAACGGCCCGGCACGCCGGAGGTTGCCTTGCGCGCCGCGCGCCAGAGGATGTAGCAGCCAATGACCCCCAGCAACACCGAGTAAAACAGGGAATCCAGGTTGAAAACACTGAAGTCAACAATGCTGTGTTGTTCGGTGTTGGCAAAGGAAAAGTTTTTCTGCAGATGATGCAGATGATGCTGGACGTATTCTCCAGCCGTCGGGGCGTGTGTTCCAGCGTGTTCAGCAGCAGACATAGTTCACCAATTGTTCAAATCTTACCGACCGAGTTCTTGCGCGCCGGGCGCAACCAAATGGCCACCCAGTACACCTTCATCGTTACCACAAAGCCGGCCAGCAGCGCCAGCCAGTTCAATTGCAAAATCAGCCTTGGCGCAGCAACCAGCATCGCCATCGTCAAGGCAACCTTGACCATTTCCCAGACAAAAAACCCGGCCAATGCCGAGCCCGCATTGGCAGCGCCCCGTTGCCGCAGCAGACCGCGTGCAAACAAGGCGCCAGGAATGACCACGGCCAATGCACCGTATCCCGCAGACCAGGCTACAGCCGATTTTTGCGTCAAGCCCCAGGCGGCCAAAGCCACCAGCAAACCCACCAGCGCCTGCCAAGCCACGACTCTCCAAGGCGAGACCAAAGGGTGTGACTCACGCAGTGCCTGCGCTTCTTTGGGACTCAACGGTTTGAAGGCCAGGTCTTCAGACTCATCCGCATCGAATTCAGAAACTGGTGTGACCATTTGGCATCTCAGATGACACGCAGCTTGCGCTCAGTGGGCTATCACAAAGCCTAGTATTATAAGTAGAAACTCGCAGCTTTTTACCTGATCCCCGACGATAATTAATCCATGAACACCTTGCCCCCACTTCCCTGCTACCTCAACGGTGAGTTCACCGAGCTCCCTAATGCCAAGATCAGCGTCATGGACCGCGGATTCATTTTCGGCGACGGCATCTATGAAGTCGTGCCGGTCTATGGCGGCCACTTGTTTCGCTTTGACCAGCACATGGCGCGCCTTGAGCGCAGCCTGGCTGAAGTGCGCATCAAGAACCCGATGACACCGGCCCAGTGGGCCCAAGTGACGCTCAAACTGGTGGCCAGTTACGCGCGCTCGACCGGTGCCGAGGTCGAGAACACCAACCAGTTGATCTACATTCAAATCACCCGTGGCGTGGCCATGCGCGAGCACGCCATGCCGGCCAACATCACGCCCACGGTGTTTGTCATGGCCAACAAAATGACGCTCCCCAATGAGGCCCAGCGCAACGCCGGCGTGGCCTGCGTCACGGCCGATGACTTCCGCTGGGAAAAGGCGCACATCAAAAGCATCAGCTTGCTGGGTGCGGTGTTCGCGCGCCAGATCAGCTTTGACGTGGGCGCGATCGAGACCATCATGTTCCGCGACGGCTGCTTGAGCGAGGCCGCCGCCAGCAATGTCTGGGTGGTGAAGAACGGAACGGTCATGGGCCCGCCCAAAGACCATCTGGTACTCGAAGGAATTCGCTACGGTTTGATTGAAGAAATGTGCCGCGCTGCCGGCATCGGCTTTGAGTTGCGCCGCATCAGCCGCGCAGAAGTGCTGGCTGCTGACGAAGTGCTCTTGTCTTCGGCCACCAAAGAGGTGCTGCCGGTCACCACGCTGGACGGTCGTCCGGTCGGAACAGGCCGGCCTGGCCCGGTCTATGCCAAGTTGTATGCGGCTTATCAACAGGCCAAGGACCAGGCAAAACTGGTTGCGTTGCCGGTTGTGCCCAACTCGGCCGCTTGAAACGGCCTGCCTGTCACGCTCAAACGGCTGTGTCCAAAGCCATGGCTCCAGAATCGCTGATTGAGTACCCGTCGCTTTTTCCGATCAAAGTCCTGGGTTCGAACGTGGCGGGCTTGGTGCCTGCCATCAGCCAGATCGCGCGCCAGTTTGATGCCTCGTTTGACGCCACCACCATTGAGTTGCGCCAGAGCAAGGGCGGCAAGTACCTGGGCGTGACCATCACCATCACTGCCACCAGCCGTGAGCAGCTCGACGAACTCTACCGCACGCTCTCGACGCATCCTATGGTCAAGATGGTGCTTTAAATATGGCCCCCACGCTTGTCACTTCGTGTACTGCGCTGCCCCCCGAGGGGGTTGTGCTTGCTTGGGGCGGCCCGGC
>Ga0315272_10000486_pt1 | contig 19910 bp, 18 predicted proteins | sample C3_middle_MG_FD_203918 | JGI IMG/M metagenome (GOLD analysis project Ga0315272, IMG submission 203918) | Sediment microbial communities from Yellowstone Lake, YNP, Wyoming, USA - C3_middle | ecosystem: Environmental > Aquatic > Freshwater > Lake > Sediment | place: USA: Wyoming | collected...
GAAAGGAATAATGTCGAGCATCCAACGATCTTTTTTGACAAAGATTTCGTCAAGAAGTGGTTTGATCATGTACGCCTGAGCAGAGCCCATGGCGGACACCATTATCATGCAGGCTATGGCAATACCGATTTTAACTTTATGGGGCTTAAGAAAGCAAAGAAGTCGCAATACGAGTTTTTTGTCGTGCATGTTAATTAAGCCGTTTTTCCCATTTGTAAGCGGACTCGCAGATCAGATGGATATTCTGCAACATCGGTCGCCGTGCAAACAGTTTTTTAATGCGTTGAGGGTTCGAGATGAGAGCTGGCGGGTCGCCTGGGCGTCGCTCGGTTCAATAATCCTGAAATTTACGCCACTCACTTCTTTGACGGCATCAAGGATTTTCCGACCCCGTATTGTTAGGTTAGGGCGGGACGTTGTTAAAAAAAAGAAAAGCAAGGGCAATTACTATATGATCCCCTACTGTTTGTCAAACAAATGTTGGCGGAGAGAGGGGGGCTCAAAGCGCTTTTATCAGCTCGGTACTCAAATACCTTTCCCCTGTGTCGCAGAGCGGAAAGACGATCTGCTTGCCCCGATTTTCCGGGCGGGAGGCGATCTGTATGGCAGCCCAGGCGTTGGCGCCTGAGGAAATCCCGCAGAGGATGCCTTCTTCCTTGGCTATTCTGCGGGCCGTTTCCATGGCTTGCTCATTGGTCACCGTGATGATTTCGTCGATGATCTCCCGGTTGAGTATCTTGGGGACAAAGCCTGCGCCGATGCCTTGAATCTTGTGGGGGCCTGGTTTTCCCCCGGATAAAACCGGAGAAGCGGCAGGCTCTACCGCCACCACATACAGGGAGGGCTTTTGTGCTTTGATCGCCTCGCCAACTCCGGTGATGGTGCCGCCGGTGCCCACTCCGGCCACAAAAATATCGATGGTGCCGTCCGTATCTTCCCATATCTCTTTGGCCGTGGTCCGGCGATGGATCTCCGGGTTTGCCGGGTTGGTAAACTGGTTGGGCATGAAGCTGTCTGGAGTCTTGGCGAGAAGCTCTTCCGCCCTGGCGATTGCCCCCTTCATTCCTTCGCTGCCAGGGGTGAGAACCAGTTCGGCGCCCAGGTGCTTGAGAAGGGTCCGCCGTTCCAGACTCATAGTTTCCGGCATGGTCAGGACAAGCCGGTATTTTCTGGCGGCACAGACAAAGGCCAGGGCGATGCCGGTGTTGCCGCTGGTTGGCTCAATGATGGTGGTTGTCGGTTTAAGTTGCCCTTGCTCTTCGGCGGCGTTGATCATGGCCAGGCCGATACGGTCCTTGACGCTCCCCAGTGGGTTCTGGAATTCCAGTTTGGCAAGCAGCGAGGCTTCTAGCCCTGTCCCGAGTCGAGACAGTCTGAGCATGGGGGTGTTGCCTATGATTGCGGTGATGTCAGGGGAAATTCGTGACATGGTGGCATCCTCCTGTAATGAGTGGAAAAAGAGTGCTTGCCTTGGCTTGGTTGTTGGAAATGCTGGGAAAGGTTTTTTGCCCACCTACCTTGCAAGAGAAAAAAATTAAAGAAACGGGGTGAGCACTTCGCAATCCCGGCAGATAGTCATTTTTTCCTTCCAGTCTTTCTGTGCTTTGCACTCGCAAATAGTGCCGTTGATGAACCAGCACAGTTCTCCAGCCTGAAATTCCCATGCCGGGCACTGCTCCCGTCTCTCCGGTGGGCATTTTTTTATCTCCCAACAGGGAGAGGGGCTACATTTGTTTTTCTGCCGTTGCCGGGAGAGTAGGAAGAAAACTTGCCGTTCGACGTGGGGGGGCACGGAGCGCCAGCCCTGTTCGTAGCCCTGGATGGCCTTTGTCGACGAACCCAGGAGCTCGGCAAGTTGTTTTTGGGTTTTGCCAAGTTGCTTACGCACCAACAAAAAATTCTGTTTGTCCATCGGCTGCTCCTGGCAGAAAAAACAGGAAGGGAGTGTTTGTTGTTATGATAGTAGTACCACGGGGTGGTAGTGGATTGTCAAGGGGAGAATGCTCAGATTGTTGCGGATGCGGAGGCTGGGATTGTTACAGTGTACGCTGGTAGAGGCAGCTTGCGAAAAGGATTTTGGGACGGGTCTGGCCTTCAGCTCAGACGGACCCAGCGACCGGAAGGGTCTTTGGATACGGTAATTTGGTTGGAGCGTCCTTTCTGAATCTTGGTCAGGCCGTCGCGCATGGCTGCCGAGTAATTTTCACAGACGCCGATGCTTCTATCCACAAGGGCAAGGGCTTCCTCCGGGCCAATGTCGAGGATGCCGCCAAATTTGTAAATGAGGTCGGTAAGCTCCATTCTGGTCCCGGTGAAAAAGGAGGAAGTCAGTTTGTTGCTGAAAACAACAAGGTTCTGGAGAAAGAGAAAAGAGTCTCGGTTTTTGTCGGGCTTCGGAGGCTCTGTATCCATGCAATCGACGATTCTTTTGGAAAAATTCCAGAAAGTCGAAATCTCCCGGCCAATCTGGCTGTAAGTCAATCCTTTGAGCACGATGCGGTTCGAATGATCCTCCGAATATCCCTTTTGCATATGCTGCTCAATGGCCTGATACTGGGCAGGCAGATAGACCAGGACAACAAGTTTCCCCAGCTTGTGCAGCAGGCTGCAAACGTATGCCTCTTCTGCGGAGATGCGGGTTTTTTTCAGTTCACAGTAGATTCTGCTTTGGGTGGCGCTGATGAGGGACATGGTAAAGGTTCCGGCGATTTCATCTTTTTCGGTGCCGGTCCGCATGAATTCTTCAAACAGCGCCATGGTGGCGGCCAGTTGGCGCAGGGTGTCAAAACCAACCACGGTTATGGCCCGCGATATGGTGCTGACCGGGGTTCCCCGCGAATAGTAGGCGGAGTTTACCACCTGTAGAATTCTGGTGGTAAGTGAGTAATCCTTGAGGATGGTGTTGGCTACTTCCTGGGCAGTGGCCCGGCTGCTGCCCAACAACGAGATGAGTTCCGTTACATGTTCGGACATGGCGGGCAGGGAATCCATGTTGACCATGGCAAATATTTCCAGCAGCCGTTGGCGGGTCTGGTTGTCTTGTGTCTCTGTCATGTGCACTCAGTGCTGGATTGAAAAATGTAAATTTCTCTTGTCCCCAAGGTCTCTCTTGCCTACCCTAAAATGTTTTCTTGGCTTTCGCAAGTCTATTGAGGGCTATTCCGTGCTTCCCGTGAGGCTGCCCGCGTGTTTGTGCAATTATTGGTTGGGCAAGCGTCGGTATTGGATGGCCTCGGCAAGGTGGTTGGAGAGGATGCTTGGGCTTTCTTCCAGGTCGGCAATGGTTCTGGCGATCTTCAGAATGCGGTGGTACGCCCTTGCGGACAGGCCCAGCCGGGTGGTGGCCTGAACCAGCAGCGCCTGTCCCTGGGGATCAAGCGGGCAGTGGCGCTTAAGATCCTTTGGCCCCATTTGGCTGTTGAAGTACACTGCGGTTCTCCCGGCAAACCGTGTCTGTTGGATGCCATGGGCTTTGCTCACCCGGACCTTGATTGTCGCCGAGGTTTCACCGGCCTGTGCGGCTGTGAGTTCATGCACCTTCACGGCAGGCACCTCAAGGTGGATATCGATCCTGTCCAGCAGGGGGCCGGAGAGTTTGCTGCGATACCGCTGGATTTGCGAAGGTGTGCAAAGACAGTTTTTTTCCGAGCCCAGGAAGCTGCAGGGGCAGGGGTTCATTGCCGAAACCAGCATGAAATCAGCGGGAAAGCGGAGTGATTGCGAGGCTCTGGCAATAGTGACCTGACCATCCTCCAGGGGCTGCCGCAAAACCTCCAGGACATTGCGTTTGAACTCAGGCAGTTCATCAAGAAAAAGGACACCATTGTGGGCCAGGGAGACCTCGCCAGGCCTGGGAATCTGCCCGCCGCCGATCAGTCCGGCATCGGAAATAGTGTGGTGCGGCGCTCGAAAAGGCCTGGTGGTAATCAGACTCCTGTCCTTGGGGATGAGCCCCATGGTGGAATAGATTTTTGTGGTTTCTAGCGCCTCGGCAAAAGAAAGATCGGGCAGGATCGAAGGGAGTCTTCGGGCCAGCATGGTTTTTCCCGAGCCAGGCGGGCCGGAAAGCAAAATGTTGTGTCTTCCTGCCGCGGCAACCTCCAGCGCCCGTTTGACATGGGCGTGTCCCTTGACCTCGGAAAAATCGTTTTCCGCTGTCTCTGCTTGGCGGAACAGATCGGCATGGCATATGGTTATTGGGGAGAGCTCCTTCTTTCCGGCCAGGAGTTCCACTGCTTCATGCAGGGTGGCCGCACTCAGCGTGTTGATTCCTGCCACCACCGCGCCTTCTGCGGCATTGGCTTCGGGCACCAGGTAGTAGGTCAAGCCTGCGTTTTGTGCGGCCAGGGCAATGGGCAGAATGCCAGGAGTGGGGCGCAAACCGCCATCCAGAGAAAGCTCCCCGGTGACGCAGGTTCGGGCGAGTATTTCCGTGTTGATTATTCCTGTGGAAGCCAGAATGCCAAGGGCGATGGGCAGGTCAAAGCCGGTGCCGGATTTTTTGAGATCGGCCGGGGCGAGGTTTACGGTGATGCGGCGATTGGGGAAATCATAGCCGCTGTTCTTGATGGCCGTTTTGACGCGATCCTTGCTTTCCCGCACCGCGCCTTCGGCAAGGCCGACAATGGTGAAGGTCGGCAACCCCATGGCGATATCGATCTCCACGTCAACGAGATGTCCGTCAACGCCCAATACCGTTCCACTGATAACCTTGGCAAGCATGGCTGACTCCGGGCAGATTTGTATGTGTGTTGGGCGGATGTACCCGGTTTTTTTATTTTAGGGACTGACGGCTTGTAAAAAAAATTACGCAGACCGGAAAAGACAACAGGTTAAGCCTTTCCCAAGGCGATGTTCTGCATGGCCGCAGGCAGCTATCCTTCGTAAAAGAGGTGACTGGTTGTACTGGATTTCTTGGCCTGATACATGGCCTTGTCGGCTTTCTGGAGCAGGGCGTCAATCTGTTTGTCATCGTCGGGATAGATGCTGATGCCAACGCTGGCCATGACAATGAATTGTGTGTCGTGGAAGGAAATGGGCTCGGCCAGGGTGTCGGTAATTTTTTTCGCTACATTTTTCACGACGGTTTTGCTCGCAATATCATGGAGAATCACCACGAATTCATCCCCACCCATACGGGCGACTGTGTCGGAGTCGCGCAACAGACCGCGCAGTCTGAGAGCGACCTCTTTGAGTACGGCGTCTCCAGCCAGGTGTCCGTGTACGTCGTTGATTTGCTTAAATTTATCCAAATCCACATAGAGGAGAGCGATTTTTTTGCGGTGTCGCTGGCTTAAAATCATGGCTTGGGCAAGCCTGTCCGGGAAAAGATGTCTGTTGATCAGGCCGGTGAGTGGGTCATGATGGGCCAGATGGGCAATGTGGTCCTGGGCCTGCTTTTTTTGCGCGGCCAGGGCGAACAGGGAGGCGAATTGTTCAACGGTGTCGAGATCCCGTTTTTCATAATTATCGGGGTTGTCGGCCACGGTGATGAGGCCAAGAAGTTCGTTGTTGAACATGGCCGGAACCGCGAGAAGACGGGTGAGGGTCGTCGGGCCTTCGGCAAGGCCCTTTGCCCTATAGTCGGTATGCGGTGAGTTTGAAAGGAGGCTGGTTTTGTTTTCCAGAACCCAGTTGACCAAGCCCTGGGGGGTATGAACAAGGGCGGCGCCTTCCCCGTGCATGGCGCATATGGACTGGATTTCCGGGGAAAAAGCCATGGCCAGCAGGTGGTATGTTTTTGGGTCCACCAGATCGATAATTCCATGCTTGCTGCCGGTCAGGGCAAGAATTTCTTCAAGCAGGGCCGCGGAAATATCCTTCAGGGAATCGGAGGAAATGATCATTCGGGAAATTCTGGCCACGGCCCCGTTCATGGCCGATTCGAAGGCCAGCTTGTCCTCCGCCTGCTTCCTGGCGGTGACATCCTCAAAAATGGCGACAACCTCGCCGGAAGGCAGCTTGTACAGGTAATTTTCCCGCCAACCGGCCAGGCGGTTGTCTTTGTACAGTGAGATCGGGTGATGTTCCGGTTTGCCGGTCTGCCAGACCCGTTGCAGCATGGCAAGAAGACCGAAATCTTTTGCGCCGGGGAAAACATCAAGGAGTGATCTGCCGATGACCTGCTCCTTGCGTGTTTTTTCGATGCGTTCGGCCGTCCGGTTAAAATCGACAAAAACAAAATCGCTGGCATCGAGATTTTTCGCTTCATACACCGCGACTCCGGAGCTCATGTTGTTGAACAGCTCCCGGAAACGCGTTTCACTGGTGAGTAATGCCTGTTCCGCTTCGTAGCGCTCGCTGATGTCCTTGGCAATCAGGATTATGGTGGGTTGATCGTTTTGGCGGAGTTCCAGGAAATGCAGGGAGACATGTTTGCCGTTTAACAGCGTGGGTGGATCGTCTTCTATGAGCAGAGGCAAGCGCTCCGGATGCGCCAGCAAATTTGAAATTCTTTCGCGTTCGTCCTCGGCGAAAAGCGCGACAAGGTTTACAGCCAGCAGTTTTTCCTCGGCAAGGTTGAGCAGGGCCAAGGCGGCCAGATTGACAAAGATTATAGTGCCGTCCGGGGTCAGTTCGAAAACCGCTTCGGACATGTTGTTGAGGATGGCTTCGAAATGATTTTTAGAGGAAAGTAGTTCCCTGGTGATGGTCCGGTACTGGATGTCTTCCAGGTTTGCCACGGGCTCAAGGATGGCGGGGGATTTATCCGCCAGATGCCGGATGACTTCAAGGACGTGTTTTTGAATGGATTTGATTGAGCCCTTGGCGATGCAGGCGTTGGCGCCGAACTTTTTGTAGTCGACGTTATCCTCTGCGGCAATTGCGGAAAGGATGACGATGAAAAGGTCGGCAAACCTGGGGATGCTGCGGATAATTCGGCAGAGCTTGTCGCCGCCGATGTTGGGCATGACCAGATCGACAAAAACGATGTCCGGCGTGTAGACTTCCAGCACGCTGAGGGCCGCCAGGCCATCGCTGGCCGTCATCACCTCGTGGCCTTCCTTTTCCAGAAAATTGGCCAGGAGTTTTAGAATCATCGGGTGGTTGTCCACCACGAGAACTTTTAAGGTCATGGTCCCCCGTCCCCCCAGCCTTAGGAATTTTTATGCAACTCTCTGTTTTGTATTTGTAAATGTCTTGCCTGTCAACTGGTATCGTCGGTCGGTCAGCCGACGATCCAGACCGCCACCTCTTCGGCCATGAGCAGCACCCGGTCCGAAACGCCGCGGAAGATGCCTTTGCTGACCTCCTCTCCCCGACGGCCCATGACGATGGTGCCGAAATCATCGATCAGAGCCTGACGAAGAATTTGGCGGCTGGGGTCGATGCCCATGAAGGTTTCCAGCCAGAATATGCGTTCTTCCGGGAAGCCACCGTCAATGAGGAGTTGCTTGGGCGCATGGAAAAGGCTGTCCGGCCGGCGCAGATGCGCTTCGCACCACTCTTCACCCCAGGCAGCATAGAAATCCTTGGGCTCGATTACAGGATGGCTGCCCAGCAGAGCTTTCGAGTAAAAAAGGGTCACTTCGGCGCATGGGGTGCCGGCAAGGATAAAGGCCAGATGGTCAATGGCCTTCAGGGAATGACTGGTTCCGTCCACCGGTACCAGGAATTTACAGGAATTGACTTGTCCATCAATGATCCATAGCGGAACATCATGGCATTTTTCTAAAATGGTTGCCGAGACACTGCCCATAATCATTTCTTCTAGCTTTCCGATGCCTCGGCGACCGATGAGCAGAGCGTCGTATTTTCCCTGGCGGGCCTCGTGGATGATATCATGGGCTACGCTGCGTTGGGAAAGCTTGACGGAGGTGTGGACCTGTTCTTCGGCAATGCCAAGCCGCTTGAGGGTGTCCGTGGCTTGGAGCATGTATTTTTTTTGGGTGGCCAGCAGATTGCGGGTGGTCGGGCTTACGGTGTTGAGCAATTCCGCTTCGGTCAGCCAATCTTTGGCGGCTGAGCCAGTGCTGCTTGTCGGGACAATGGAAAGAAGATGGAAATGGATATCGGGAAGATCGTGAAAAAGCTGGCCGAGGTAGCGGAGGGAATGGGTGCTGTATGGCGAACCGTCAACGGCGATGAGGATTTTTTTCAGCATGTTTGGTCTCCTTGTGCCATGGTCCTGATTAAATGGTATCAAACCTGGCAGGGAGAGGCAATCGCCGTGAGTAAAAAAAAGGTGGGCTTTTTTTATTCAAGGTCGTTGTGGTAGCTGCACGGGGCGCCGAGATAATTTTTTAAGATGACGGTTTTGCCCAGGCTGGTGAGGTACTCGGGGATAATGGGGATTTTTCCCCCGCCGCCCGGAGTGTCAATGGCGAAGGTCGGCACTGCCAGGCCGGAGGTATGGCCGATAAGGGATTGCATGATCTCGAGGCCCTTCTCCACCTTGGTTCTGAAATGGTTGGTGCCCCGGGTCATGTCCGCCTGGAAAAGATAATACGGTTTTACTCGGATCATGAGCAGTTTATGCATAAGCTCGGAAATGGTTGCGGTGTTGTCGTTTACACCTCTCAGCAGAACGGTCTGGTTGCCCAGGGGGATTCCTGCGCCGGCCAGACGGGTGCAGGCCTTGGTAGCCTCGGGAGTTATCTCGTCGGGGTGGTTGAAATGGGTGTTGATGTAGAGCGGGTGATACCGTTTGAGGATACCGGCCAGCCGGGTGGTGATCCGCATGGGCAGGGTGCAGGGAACTCGGGTGCCGATGCGGATGATCTGGATCGAGGGGATGGCCCGCAGGTTGTCCAGCAGCCAGGCCAGGGTTTCATCGCTCAAGAGGAGCGGGTCTCCTCCGGAAATGAGCACATCGCGGATCTGTTTGTTTTTGCGCAGATAGACAAAGGCGGCTTGCATGGTTTCCCGGTTGACGATCATCCGGCTGGTGCCCACTTTTCTTTTTCTGGTGCAAAAACGGCAGTACATGGCGCATTGGCTGGCCACCAGAAAGAGAGCGCGGTCCGGATAAGTGTGGACCAGATTTTCCACCGGCGAGCGATTTTCTTCATCCAGGGGGTCGGCAAGGCAGATTTCGTCTTCGAGTTCCAAGGGGTCGGGTACGGCCTGCCGCCAGAGGGGGTCTCCCTGCGACTTGATCAGTCCGAGGTAATAGGGGTTGATCCGCATGGGGAATTGTTTGGCCACGGCGTTCAAGGACGAACAATCGGAGTTGAAATGTCGGCCCAGTTGTTCCGGAGTGGTTATGCTGCGGGCCAGCAGGTTGTTCCAGTGTGTCATCATCAAAATCCGGCAAAAAAAGGAAGAAGCAGAAGGCCAAAGCTTACCCAAGATCTGGTGGCGCCGCAATGGGCCTTTACCGCAAAGATGGGAACGCTTCAAGATATTTTGCTCAAGCGGTGAGGACTGTGTCTTTAAAAAAAACCGGTCTGAGAAAAATACTGGTCAGGATGGAGGCGGAAGTGGTAAGAAAATGAGTTAGTTTGGCCGCCAGAAAACGACGGCTGTTTTTCTTGAACGCAACGCAGCCAAATCTCAGCCTAGGTAGCATAACCATGCCGCAGAACAGTTTTCGTTTTCAGTACGACCCCTATGGCAACACCAAGGTTATCGAGGTTTTCAGCCGCTGGCTCGGGGTCTATGACAACCAGTTCACCAACAAAGGAACCGCCTTTACCAGGGAGGAACGGGAGCAGCTCCAGTTGGAAGGCACCTTGCCGCCCAGTGTCCGCACCCTAGAGCAGCAGGTGGACAATTGTTTGGAGGCCCTTGCGCGGCAAACCAGCGACTTGGAGCAGTTTGTCTATCTCCGCTCTCTCTACGATCGGAATGTGACCCTGGCCCATGCCGTGATTGCCAGCGACATCGAGCGCTTCATGCGGATAATCTATACGCCCACGGTGGGCGAGGCCTGCCGTCAGTATTCTTCCATGTTTCGTAGGGCAAACGGGTTGCATTTTTTTCCCGGCAATATCGATCGGGCCGAGGAGATTCTGGGCCGGTTCAAATCCCGGCAGATCAGGGTGGCGGTGGTCACCGACAATCAGGGCATTCTCGGCATCGGCGATCAAGGGGTGGGGGGGATATCCATCTGTCTTGGCAAGCTCATGCTCTACACCCAGGGAGCTGGGGTCGCGCCCTGGCATTGCCTGCCCATTTCGCTGGATGTGGGGACGGACAACGCCGCGCTCTTGAACGATCCGAATTACCTTGGCTGGTGGCATCCCCGGCTGGTCGGAGAGGAGTATCTGGATTTTGTTCGGCGTTTTGCCAAGGCTTTCAAGGCGGTGTTCCCCTATGCGCTCTGTCAGTGGGAGGATTTTTCCAAGCAGAAGGCCTTTGCCATTCGCGACACCTATCTGCATGATCTGGTCTCGTTCAATGACGATATTCAGGGCACTGGGGCGGTGACCCTGGCGGCGCTCATCTCCGCCATGAAGATCAAGAAGGAGCCGCTTACCAAGCAGGTCTATCTGATTTATGGCGCAGGTGCTGGCGGGGTTGGTATTGCCGAGCAGATCGAGACCGCGCTTGTCGAGGGTGGGCTTGGCCAGGAAGAGGCGAGAGCCAGGATTCTTACCGTTGACAGTAAGGGGCTGGTCACCACCGAGCGCGAGCTTGAACCTTACAAGAAGAAGTTTGCCAAGGACCCGGCAGCCCTTGACTGGTATGGAGCGAAAACGGATGGCAGCCTGTTGAACGTGATCCAGAAGGCCCGGGTTACGGTGTTGATCGGCACATCAGGCCAGCCTGGCGCTTTCAGCAGGTATATTATCCAGGCCATGCAGGGCAATAGCCGGCGGCCTGTCATTCTGCCGCTCAGCAATCCCACTGCCCAGGCCGAGGCGGCTCCTGCCGATATCTATAAATGGACCTCCGGCAGCGCCTTGGTCGCCACGGGCAGCCCTTTTGAACCGGTGGTCATCGGGGGGCTTCCTGCCAGGGTCGGACAGTGCAATAATGTTTTTATCTTTCCGGGGGTGGGTCTGGGAGTCATGGCCTCGGGCACCCAGGAGGTGCTGCCCCAGTTTTTCACCGCTGCGGCTCAGGCGGTGGCAGAGCAGGTGCCAGCTGCGGACCTCAAGAAGGGTATCCTTCTGCCGTCGGTGTCCAAGCTGCGCGAGGTGAGTCTGGCGGTGGCCTTAGCCGTAGGCGAGACGGCCATTGGCCGGGGTGTGGCCAAGCCCTGTGTGTACAGCACTTATCAGCACGATTACAAGCGGGATCGCTTGCTGCGTCTGGTGGAGATGATGGGCTGGCAGCCTAAGTATTTGCCGATTGTACCCCGGTGATTCCGGGACATAATCTCTAGAGAAGACCTTTTTCTTTCCAGAATCTGATAGCCCCGGGATGCATGGGGACGATGACGCCCTTGGGCCCGGAGTGCGGAGTCATGTCTTTCAAGACACGATTCTGTTTTTTCAAGTAGCGCAACCCTTTTTTGCTGTAGATGGTGGAAAGCAGGTTGTAGACGACCTCTTCCGGCACCTCTGCGTTGGCCACCAAAAGGGTGGAGTCCTGGAAGGACGGGGTGTTGTGATGTATCCCCCGGTAGGTTCCGGCAGGCAGGGTGCGGGCGGTGAAATAGGGATATTTTTTATAGAAGCCGCTGGCTCTGGCTTCGGCGTCGAGATTGATGAGGTCGATCTTGCTGATTTTTGCGGCCAGGGTGATGGCGCTGCTTGGAGCGGCGGTAAACAGCCAGAATGCGTCGAGTTGTTTGTTGGCGAGGGCAAAGGGTACCTCATCGTACCCGATATGAACAGGGGTGATGGCGTCCCAGACGCCCAGATGCTTGAAGAAAAGCTCGCAGTTGGCAAAAGATCCTGAGCCGGGGCTGCCGACCCACACCCTTTTTCCCTTGAGATCCTTAACGCTTTTTATGCCGGAGTCTTTGCGGACAACGAGCTGGGCCGGGGCACCATAGAGGGAGGCCACGGCCAGGGTTTTGTCATAGGTGAAGCTGTCGTCTTGCAGCAGCCCGTTTCGGCCAAGATAGGCATGGCCGGAGTAAACCAGGCCGAAATCGGCCTGACCGGCATGGACTTCGCGGAGGTTTTCCACGGAGCCTGCGGATGACTTGGTCGTGACGCTCAAGCCTGGGAGGTCCTTGACCTCTGGACATGCTTCGATGGCTTCGGCTACCTGTTGGAATGTGCCCCCGAACGGGCCGCCCCGGAACACCATGTGTTTTTTTAGGGCAAAGGCTGAAGGGGCTGGGAAAAGAACCAGGAATAGGCCTATGCAGAAGATGAGCTGTGCGGGGCGGATAGGTTTTTTTGCCATGGGTAAGGTGCTCTATTGAGAAGGTGAGGGCCTCGGTAATGTTGGCCAGGGGTGCTTCGTCAACGAGTTGCGCTGGGGCACGTTGGTTCTGCCATCCTGCAAAATAGTACTGCTCTTTTTTTGTCGGCGCAATATTGTTGGCCGACATCCCCGCCAGAAAACGATTGGGAGAACTATGAGTATTTTTGAAATTGCCATGCTGGTCTGCTTTGGCGCGGCCTGGCCATTTTCCCTTTACCGGTCCTACAGATCACGGACCAATGCCGGCAAGAGCCTCTTTTTTTTGGGCGTGGTTTTTCTGGGGTATGTCTCTGGAATACTGCACAAGATATTTTTTAGCCCTGATCCGGTGATCGGTCTGTATATCCTGAACGGGATTATGGTGGCGGGAGATATCTTCCTATACTTCCGAAACCGGAAGCTTGATCGCATTGGGGAATGAGCGATGGATTCAGGAGGCTGGGAAGATCGGGTTTCTGTGATCGCTTATGGGTTTACAACTCCAGTTGAACGCCAACCTCGATGACCTGGTCTGAGGGGATGTCGAAAAATGCCGCGGCATCCATGGCGTTGCGCGCCAGAAAGAGAAAAAGCTGTGAGCGCCAGCGCCACATTTCCGGGTTTTCACCGATGGAGAGTTTTTCCCGACCCAGGAAAAAGCTGGCCTCTTTCATGTCCAAGTCCACCCCTTTGCTGCGGGCCAGGGCGAAAATGGTGTCGATCTTTGGTTCTTCCATGAAGCCGTAGTGGGCAATGATGCGGTAGAGACCCGCACCCATTTTTTCAGCCTCGATTTTTTCGAAATTCGGCACCCGGGGGATTTCTTCGGTGCGAATATTGAGAAAAACCACCTCGGAGTGCAGAATCTTGTTGTGCTTCAGGTTGTGCATCAGGGCGGCGGGGACAATGTCATGGCCCCTGGTCAGGAATACGGCCTGGCCATTGATTCGCTGTGGGGGGTTGTTTGCCAGCATCTCCTTGAATTTTTCTAGTCTCGGGGTCAGGCTCCGCATCTCTCTGCCGAGGATTTCACGGCCCTGTTCCCAAGTCAGCATTACCAGAAAAAAGAAACCGCCAATAGCCAGGGCGAACCAGGCGCCATGGAAGATCTTGCTCATGTTTGCCCCGAAGAAGGGGAGGTCAACCGCAAAGAAAAGGGCGGTGAGAAGCCCGGCTGTCAGCCGGTTCCAACCCCAGCGTTTGCTGGCCACCACAAAAAAGAGGGTGGTGGTGATCAGCATGGTGGCGCTTACTGCCACGCCATAGGCGGCGGCCAGTTTGCTTGAAGATTGAAAACCCAGGACAAGGCCGATGGTGCAGAGCATCAGGGCCCAGTTCACCGGCCCCACATAAATTTGGCCCATGTGGGAGGAGGAGGTGTGGGTGATCCGCATTCGGGGGAGGTATCCCAGCTGAATCGCTTGGCGGGTGAGGGAAAATGAGCCGGTGATTACGGCCTGGGAGGCGATGATGGTGGCAAAGGTCGCCAGGAGCACCATGGGGATCATGCCCCAGTCCGGGACCATGGCGTAGAACGGGTGATGCGCTTGTTCCGGTCGGACAAGCAGGAGCGCGCCCTGGCCAAAATAATTCAGAACCAGCGCCGGAAAAGCGACCAGAAACCAGACCAGTTGGATGGGCCGTTTGCCGAAGTGGCCCATGTCGGCATAGATTGCCTCGGCCCCTGTAACCGCAAGGAAGACAGCGCCCAGCACGATGAAGCCGTGGAGTCTGTTTTCGATAAGAAAACTGAGGCCGTGCCATGGGAAAACAGCGGCCAAAATTTGCGGGCAGTTCACGATCTGGGCAATGCCGAGAGCGGCAATGATGCCGAACCAGAGAAGCATGATAGGCCCGAACAGGCGACCCACCTTGGCCGTACCTCTTTTCTGGAGAAGAAACAGTCCGGCCAGGATGATAATGGTGGCCGGAATGACATAGGACTCAAGCAGCGGGGTGATGTTGTTCACCCCTTCAACGGCGCTTAACACCGAGATGGCCGGGGTGATCATGCCATCGCCATACATCAGGCATGCGGCAAAAAGGCCGATTCCCACCAGGGCCCACTGGGGGGTGCGGGGTTTGACATTTTTGGGTTTGATCAGGGCGGTCAGGGCCAGGACTCCGCCTTCGCCTTCATTGTCCGCCCGGAGGATGAAGCCGAGGTATTTGACGCTGACAATGAGCAACAGAGCCCAGAAAATGAGGGACAATACGCCAAGGATATTGTCGGTGGTCACTGCGATGCCATATTCGCCATGAAAACATTCTCGCATGGCGTAGAGGGGGCTGGTGCCGATGTCGCCGAAGACGACGCCCAAGGCAGCCAACGATAAAGCCGTCAGTTGTTTTCCGTGTGTTTCCGTGGATGGAACGTTCATACAGTACTCTTCCTTTACGTTTCAATAAACCGGCACTATTGGCGATTGTCTGTAAAAGAGCAACAAAAAAAACTCCGTTTCGCACCCTTACTGGGCTTTGCGCTTTGCCTATGCGCCTTTCAATGCTATGCTGTTGGCATCGTGTTTTAGCCCCATGGGGCGTGGTGTAACGGTCTGTGCAGCAAGCAGTGCGGTCTGGCCCTGCCGACGTGGTGAGCTTTTTAGTTTGAAAAAACCGGAGCGGAACAGAGGAGTAGCAGTCCATGCCCGATGGATACAGTGCCGTCTTTGCTCTCTTTGCCCTTGTGGCAATTGTCATTTTTTTTCTGGTAAGGGTGAGCAGATCCAGGGATTTGCCAGACGAAGAAGGCGATGACGACACAATTGGGATTTTCGGACGGTTCCATCGCCAGGACGATTTTTTTGTGGTCGATGGAACCGGTAAGACCATTCTCATGCAGGCGGTTGCCCAGGGTTTTGAGGAGGGCCTTGACCATGTTCTGGTCAAGGCCAGTGCCGAGGCGGTCAACTCTGCCACGGATGACGGCACCACCGCGCTCCACTGCGCCATTGCCCCAGGCAATCCGGTCATTGTCTCCAGGCTGTTGGACTTTGGCGCGCAGCCCAATGTTGCCGACCATGACGGCAGGACGCCGCTTTGGCTTGCGGCTCATAAAGAAGATGCCCGGATAGCCGCCCTTCTCCTTGATTACAAAGCGGATCCGAATTGTCGGGTGGGAAAAAATCGGCTGACCCCGCTCATGGCAGCGGCCAAAAATGGGCGGATTGAGGTTGTCAATCTGCTCCTTGACCGGGGAGCTGACCCGCGCCTTGTCTCGGAAGATGGCAGAACCGCAGCCCAATTCGCCAGGGAAAATTTTAAGGCGAATATGGTTGACCAGGTCGCGCACAACCAGAAACTTGCCGCAATGGTATTGCGGCTTGAGGCCAAGTTAAAACCTCGGACTTGAATGGCCTCTACCCGGTTAAATCCTCGGGTGTTGTACCCCTCCCCGCTTTTTGTGAAGCTCTCGTCTTCGATTGTTTTGCTCAAGCAAAGAAATTTGCTTCTCTACCTTGTAAATTTTTCTGGTAAGTTGCCCATGTTTTTGGCGCTTGACAAAGGCTAAGTTTTCCCGTATTTGAGAACTAAATTTTTTAATTATATTCTTAATCTTTAATACTGGCATCGGCAGGGGGGCTCCGGCAAGTATTATTATGATGAATATTACTGCCCATGGTCCGGAAGGTGCCGAGGATGAAGGAAAAGAAGAATCGTAAGTACTGGCAGATAGCCCTTGCGCCTCTTGTGCCGCTTGTGGTGGCCGGGGGATATTTCTGGCCGTATCTGGGGTATATCGCGATAGTCATGTTGCTGTTCATGCTTACCCTTGCATTGTTCCGTGGCCGTTATTATTGCGGCTGGTTCTGCGCCATGGGTTCTTTTCATGAACGGGTTATTTCCCTCGTCAGCCGCAATAAGAAGATGCTGCCGGTTTTCAAGACGCAATGGTTCAGATGGACTGTCTTTATCCTGATGATGGGTTTGTTGACCTCGCGGCTAGTGCAGTCCGGCGGAGATCCGGAGAAGATTGGCGCGGCTTTTGTTATGATGTGGAGCATCGCCACCGGGCTGGCTATCGGGATTGGTATTATTTGGAAACCACGCTCCTGGTGCAGCATTTGTCCCATGGGGATGTTTCAGGGGCTTATCGGGCTTCGGGTCTACCGGCTACAGATTGGAGACGGGTGTCGCGAGTGCGGTTTGTGCGAAAAGGTCTGCCCCATTGAGACCAATCCCGGCAACATGCGGAGCATCGGAATTGTCAGAAGCGGTGATTGCCTGCGCTGCGGAAACTGCGTGGTAAATTGCCCAGCCAAAGCCCTTTCTTTTGCGGGGCAACGCCAAGCGTCCGGCAAAACTGTCGAGCCCCCTGCAGAGAAATAAATCTTTCCGTTATTTTTTCCTAAGAAAAAAGTCCGAATCGTCATCCCAGCCGATTCGGACTTTTTTTATTTAATGCGGGAAATACTTGGCCATTTCCCCTGCATAAAACCGGATATCTAGCCCTGCAACAGGCTCAGGACGTTCTGTTTGTTCATGTTCTTGGTCTGGGCCAGGGCAAATGATTTTGCCTCGGTCAGAACCTTCATGGTGGTTAAATTGATGGTTTCTTCCGCCAGATCCACATCGGAGGTGGTCGAGGCGGCGGACAGCAGATTGCTGCCGGTGGTGGCAAGGTTGTTGATGGTGGAGGCGAGCTGTTGCTGGGTGGAGCCGATGTCGGCCCGGGAGGCATTGATTTGCCCCAGGGCAGCATCGGCAATTTTGATGGCGGTCTGGGCGTTATCCTGGGTCAGGACATTAACCTCGGAGAGATTGCCCAGGGTTGGGCTGCCGAGTTTGTCTGTTGTTGCCGAGGGAATGGACAGTTTGGTGGTTTGGCCGCTATTTGTGCCCGTTTGCACCTCTTTGCCGGTAAAGGCGCCGGAAAGCAACTGCTGCCCGTTGTATGTTGTTTCCTGGGCTATTTTGTCGAGTTGGGCCAGGGATTTGTTGATGTCGTCCTGGAGAGCCTGACGGGTTTCCGCAGTCTGGCTGGCATTTGCGGCCTGCATCGCTTTTTCGCGGATGGATTGCACCAAGGCCGTTGACTGGCCCAGGGCGCTGTCCGCTATCTGGGCCATGGATATGGCATCGTTGGCATTGCGCAGGGCCTGTCCAGTTCCTCGTGCCTGACTGAGCAGGCTGTCGGCGATGGTCATTCCGGCGGCATCATCCGCCGCCTTGTTGATGCGCCGTCCGGAAGCGATTCTTTCCAGGGATGATGAGAGGTTTTTTTGGCTGCGCCCCAGTTGGCTTACGGCTAAAGAACTACTACTGTTGCTGTTGATCGTGATGGCCATGGCGTGCCTCCTTGTATACCCCATACTATGCGGATGTGCCGCTGGAAGTCAAGGGGGAACAGGACAATAAATACATGAATTTGGGGAGATGAGCGTTGTCAATCCTGTCAGACGCGTGTGGAGTCTGATGTCGGACAAAAAAGAACGGGTTCAGTCCGTCCCTGCATCAGAAGGCTGATCTGTCTCATCTTCTGTCTGAAGCCCCTTTTTTTCAAGCAAAAGCTGTTTTTTTTCTTCCTTTTTCTTTTTCTTTGCCAGCTCACGTTGTCGTTTTTCATATTGATAGTTCGGTTTTGCCATGTTGCCACCACTTTTTGTAGAGGGTTAATCTGTATTGACCGTTCAGGGGTTCACCGCCCGGAGAAATACCCGCAAGGGGGCTGGGTAGCCTTCCACGGTCAGGGCCGGGTTGCTGGGGTCGAGAAAATCCTCGTAGGATTCAAAGGTCATCCATGCTGTTTTGCGCTGTTCCTCGTTGCTCATGGGGTGGCTGCAAAAGATTTCCACCTCGGTAAAGCCGGTGCGCATGAGCCAGTTTTGCAGGCAACTGGCCGTGGGCACGAAATAGGTGCCCGGCACCTTGGCGTAACGCTCCTCCGGAAAAAGGGCCATGGGTTCTTCGCCCGGAATGGCCTGGGATTCTATAATCAGCACCCCGCCGGGCCGCATGGCTGCCCGGATTTCCCGCAGCATCTCCACCGGCGAGATGCGGTGGTAGATGATGCCCATGAGAAACACCACATCAAAACAGGACGGGAAGAGGGGGATATCCTCCACCCCCATCAGCTCAATGAACAGCTCGTCGGCTCTGGCCAGGCGGCGGAGCGTTTTGAAACAATAATAATGCTGGAGAAATGGCTCCAGACCGACAACGCAGCGCGGCTTATGCGGCAGCATGCGAAACATGTAGTAGCCGTTGTTGCAACCCAGGTCGGCCACGACCTTGCCGGTAAGGTCGGGCAGGGCGGGCAACAGCCGGTCCCATTTGCGCCAGCTCTGCCATTCCGCATCGATTTCAACCCCGAACACATTGTAAGGTCCCTTGCGCCAGGGCATGAAGGACCGCATGGCCTCATGCACCAGGCGACGATCCGCTTCGTTCAATTCATCGGCCTTGCCGATGGTCACCGCATTCTCGCTGAAATCGGTGAACTGCGCCTTTAGATGGTGCAAGGCCTCATAGGGCTCGCGGAAGCGCAAAAAACCTTTCTTGGGCTGGGCCAGCCGGGTGGCCGTGTTTGCCCGCCGGGCGCGGATGGCATCCTTGTCGGCGGTCTTCAGCAGGTCGAGATAATCGCGCATGGCCAGGAAGCGACAATTATTTGCCGGACGGCACTTTGATTTTCTTGTCCTCTTTCAGCTCTTTGTTCTCGCGGAAGAGCAGGAAGGTTTTGCCGATGATCTGGGCGATCCGGCTTTTGGACTTCTTGGCCAGTAATTCGGCGGCCTCAACCCTGGCGTAGGGGCAGCTGTCCTGGATCTTGACCTTGACCAGTTCGTGCGCGGTCAACACTTCTTCCAGCGCGGTGGTGAGATTGTCGGTAATGCCCTCCTTGCCGACCATGACAAGGGGGGAAAGGTGGTGTCCCAGACCGCGCAGGTGGCGGCCCTGTTTGCCAGTGAGGTACAGAGTCTTGCTCATGGTTTTTTCCTAAAAGAGGTTGGAGATAATTTTTGAGCCGCCGATCCACATGCCGATTACGGCGCCAATGGCAGGCAGAATAAAGGCCAGAAAAAGCCGCAGCAACCGATTGCGCCACCAGCCGCGAAAGGTGGCCATGTCCTGGAGAACAGTTTCAAATTCAATGACCAGCGGCGGTCGGACCATGACCTGGATAAAGGCCGTGATGTGTCCCACGCCGAGCACAGGTATCAGTATCCTGAGGGGTGCGCCAACAAAGGCGCCCAGAATGGTGAGCGGATGGGCCAGCGCCAGGCAAGCCCCGATGGCGGAGGGGGTGCCGGTTGCCAGAATCCAAAAGATCAGGTTGTCGCCAGCCACTGCCGACCCTTTTTTAATGGCAATCAGGATCAGGGCTATCACGATAATGGCTGAGAGGGTCCATCCAATAATCTTCCAGATCGGGGGCACGGTCGGAATTTGGTTGATGGCTTCCATTTGGCCGCTGCGGTCCTCGCCAAGCGCCTCCTTAATTCCCGCCACATGCCCGGCTCCCACCACAGCTACCAGCCGTTTGCCCTTGGCTTCTTTTATTTTTTCGGATAGATAGGTGTCCCGTTCATCGATGAGCACCCGTTTGAGCTCGGGCATGGCCTGGCCCATTTCATTGAGCAACTCGGAGAGAACATCGCTCTCTTTCAGCTCCCGCAGCTTGTCCTCGGTGATCTCTGTTTTCTCGAACATGCTGGTGAGGA
>Ga0315272_10000488_pt1 | contig 19905 bp, 17 predicted proteins | sample C3_middle_MG_FD_203918 | JGI IMG/M metagenome (GOLD analysis project Ga0315272, IMG submission 203918) | Sediment microbial communities from Yellowstone Lake, YNP, Wyoming, USA - C3_middle | ecosystem: Environmental > Aquatic > Freshwater > Lake > Sediment | place: USA: Wyoming | collected...
CAAGGAACATGCTATTGCATATGGATGGTGCACGTATTGCCAATGCTGCTGTTGCTCTTGATCTACCCTTTAAGGCTTTTACTACGGATGCTGGTGTGGATGTTCTGTCATTTGGAGGTACAAAGAACGGCATGATGTTCGGGGAATCAATTTGTTTTCTCAAACCCGGGTTATCTGCTGATTTTAAGTATATTAGGAAACAGGGTATGCAGCTTGCTTCAAAGATGAGGTATATCTCTGCCCAGTATATCGGTTATTTTAAGAATGATCTGTGGAAAAAACTCGCTTCACATTCGAATGCCATGGCGGCAATTCTTGGTGAAAGACTAAGCAGGATAGAGGGCATCACTGTCACGCAAAAGGTGCAGTCAAATGGAGTATTTGTCATTATGCCGTCAGATGTTGCAGAAAAAATGAGAAGCCATTTCTTTTTTTATCCCTGGGATGAAAAGCGATCTGAATGGCGTTTAATGTGCAGCTGGGATACAGGCGAGGAGGATATAGAGAAATTTATTCTGATCCTTAAAAACGAATTGAATACAAATTAACTCTGTGTCACTCTGTGCTTCTCTGTGCAACTCTGTGTAAGTTCTTAAAAGCAGTTACACAGAGTTCCGATAGCTATCAAAACACGAAGAAGACACAAAGAACCACAGAGTTCAAAAACAAAAGGCTGAATCTCACGATCCAGCCTTTTTGTATAATTCGTAAACTAGGATATTACTTAAGAGTAAAGGTTATCGGAACCATATACCATACAGGTACTGCTTTTCCGCCCTGTTTTCCTGGTTTAAATGCAGGAAGTGTGTTAACAACCCTGATAGCTTCTTTATCAAGTTCAGGATCAACACCCTTGAGTACACTTACCTGGCTAACACCACCTTTAGCAGTTACACAGAATCTTACGATAACCCGGCCCTGGATATTGTTTTCCTTGGCAACTTCAGGATACTGTGTATGTTCACCAATATATTTCAGTAGTTCAGGGTCACCTCCTGGAAACATAGGCATCTCCTCAACAACAACGAATGGAACTTCTTCCGGTTCGGCTTCCTGAACTTCTTCTTTCACTGTCTGTTGAACTTCAACTACCTCTTTGTTGGTAACTTCAGTCTGAGCCTGATCAGCTGTCATAAGCTGTTTAACTTCTTCAGGTTTGATGGAGTCAACAACTACCGGTGGAACATATCTCTGCTGCTGAACAACGTCAGTTGGGGGAGGGGGAGGAGGAGGAGGAGGTGCAACCTGTTCGGCTGGCTGATCCAGATTCTCCAGTTTGATCTCAACCTGGCGCTCGGCACGTTTTGTTCTGCCTTCCAATGCTTTCGCATTGAGATACGGAGTAATAACTGCTGTTCCTATCACAAGGATACCTATCAGTAAAGCGATACTGACATTTCTATTGTACCTTTTGCGTAATTTGTAAGCTCCGTATTCCTTATTCCTGTCTTCAAAGACTATGTCATCAAAAGCAGGAGCATTCATATTATCTTTTGCCATCTTTTTGAGGTTTACGGTTTATTTCTTGGCAGGAGTGGTAACAGTTGAAGCAATTCCAGCTGCAGTTTCTACCATCTTCTCATCATACCAAGCTATCGGAACAAACGTATAACGGGCAATTCCACATATATTCATTTCATCGAGTATATCAACAAAATTCCCGTAAGTTGCTTTCTTATAAGCTTTAATAAGAACAATCGGACCGGTGTCGTCATCGGTTTTCAGTTTACTGATAGACTTCTGGAGAGAATCAGGAGAAATAATCACTTTAGCTTTAGATGCTTCAGTTTTAAAATCATCTATTTTCTTAAACAGTGTCCTGTTTCTTTCAAGAAGCAACGGACGAATACCATTTGCACTGAAATCTGTCTCATTAAGAGGAGGCAGACTGTTATAATCCTCTGCTTTGATAGTTCCCGGATAGTAATAAATCTTATTATTAGGACCAAGAATAATGTTCAGAGTACGGCTCGCTACGATTTTTGGAGGTGTAAAGTTTTTGTCTTTAATCTTCTCAGGAAGATTTATATTCATAACTTTTGCCTTACTGAAAGCCGTGGTCAGCATGAAAAACGTGATCAGCAGACACATAAGGTCAACCATAGGTGTCATATCGATGTGCGGGGCATGCTTTTTAGCTTTTCTTTTCCCGCCAGCTTTTTCCTCTTGTATTATTTCTGCCATATCACTTCTGTATTTCTGCGAGGTTAATTTTAGCTGCTTCAAGAGATGTGATCAGATTGAACTTGAAAACATTCTTATCAGCCATGATATCAAGGACCTTCTGCACACACTCAAAACTGGTCTTTGCATCGCCTTTAATACAAGCTTCGACATTCGGATTCACTGTACGAGCACAGAAGATCCAGTCAGCAAGCTGATTATCGGTTGAGTCAATTGGAATACCAGTTTCTAACGCAGCTCTCACCTTGTTATCATTTGTATCTAGAAATTCCTTCATCTTAAGTATCGGAACACCCATTGAAGAAGGCATTTTTTTGAATTGCGCCTGCTCTGCTGCCGTAAATTCAATATTGTATCTCTTACCCATTTCAACAAGGATCTTTGGTCTGAACGCTAATGTAGTGTCCTGTCCCAGGGCATTATAGTTGTCAAAATTCATAAATACCTTGTCATCCTTTGAAAGAAGAAGAGTCATCGTATTGAAATCAGGAGTTGGTTTCTCCGATATCGAAGAAGGCGTATCAACAGGAGCTGGTTCAGGCTGTCTCATAGTTGTAGTCAACATAAGGAATGTCAAAACAACCGAGAACAAGTCCACCATAGGCGTCATGTCGATATGGGGCGACTTTGTTGGTAATTTAATCTTTGGCATTGTAGTTTCTTATTTATATTAGTTAACCAAAAGATAAATTTAAAATTAGTTGGTCTTCAGTGAAGCGGCAAAATTCTGTGTCAGACTGAAACCTGCTTCGTCAATTTTAAATGTATAACCGTCGATTGTTGAAGAAAAATAGTTGAATGCTATAATTGCTAAAGTTGATCCGGTGATACCAAATGCTGTGTTAACAAGAGCTTCAGAGATACCTGTTGCAAGAGCAAGAGCATCAGGAGCGCCTGACTGAGCAAGAGCAGCGAATGCACGGATCATACCAAGTACTGTACCAATAAGACCGATCAACACTGAGATAGAAGCCAGGGTTGAGAAAATAACCATGTTCTTTGATAACATAGGCAGCTCAAGAGCTGTAGCTTCTTCGAATGATTTCTGAATAGAAAGAATTTTCTGATCTTTTTCAAGTTCTTTATCTTTCTGAAGGTCACGGTAACGTGTTAGACCAGCTTTCATAACATTGGCAAGAGAACCTTTCTGTTTGTCACAAGCTTCCATAGCTTCTTCAATCTTGTCAGCTGCGAGATCAGCCTGTAATTCACTTACAAATGAATTGAGTCTGCCTTTACCTTTAGCTCTTGACAGTGTGATGCTTCTTTCGATGATGAAAACCAAAAGAACGAGAACGCATGTCATAAGAATAGGAACAATCTGACCACCTTTATAGACGATCCCCAGATAGTTACCTTCAAGCGCCTTACCGGCTGGATTACCGCCTTCGAAATTCACCGGGTTACCCATAACCGTTTTAAATAATACCTCGGCTACTATAAACGCTATTAAAATAGCACTAGTTGCAAAAATATTCTGCAACGCATCTTTTAACGAACTTCCTTGTTTACTCATTTTTATCGATTTGTTTAGGTTTAAGATTTTTACGATTTGCAAATATATATTATGAATTGTTTTTTTCCAACTGAGTAAAGAATAATGTTAATCTTTTAAAATAGTTTAGAATTAATTGTAATAACTCACCTTTATTTAAGACCGTTCAATATTTCTTTACCCTATTCTTATTTTGTTATATACGTACCTCACAGTATATTAATTCATTCTACTGATTAAGAGTAACATTGTAAACTCTTGATTTTGTAATAGGAATCTCAACCGACTTATATCCTTTTGCATTTATAATCAAAGTTTCAGAACCCTGAGGGATCTCAAATTTAAATTCGCCCTTGCCATTAGACAGGTTCTCTGCTGCCGTATCTTTTACCCTGATAGAGGCATAAGGTATAGGCTGGCCTGATCCGTTTGTTATAGTTCCTTTAATCTCATTCGGGTTAATACCTTTCTTAACAGATGCTTCAAATTCACGAACATATGCAATCTGGCTTTTTGCATCAGCATTTGTCGGATCAATTGCAAGAATTTTGTTGTAAGCATCAATAGCACGTGCAAGGTATGGAAGCCTGCCTTCGTTGGATTTTTCCTGAGATGTAGACCTAATCTCTACACCACCAATACCTCTGTAGCCCTTGATTTTATTTTCCTTGTTATTAGGATCAAGATTAATCATCCTGTTGTAGTAATCCTTCGATCTGCTGTAATTATTATTCATCATATGATAATAACTCAGGTAGTTGAATGCTTCCATCATTTCTGACTGGTTCTTTATGGAGTCGCTCTTGGCTGCCTCAATAAGTTTTTCAAACTTAGGTTTGGCAATTCCGAGTTTCAGATCAGGATCCATTTTTGAATATGTTCTTGCTTCCATTAAAAAAGCAGGTACATAATTAGGCGATTTTGCTTCGATAGCAGAGAAGAGTGAGTCAGCTGATTTGAATTTTTCAGCAGAGTAATATGCTCTTCCGATTCTCATAAGATCTTCATCATTCTCTTTTGCCGGATCAAGAAGTTTTGTCCATGTTTTAGCAGCTCCGTCAAACCTTTTATAATTGTAATAGTTGGTTGCAATTTCATTCAGAACGCCTCTGTCTTCAGGATTATATGCGAGAACTTTTGCATATTCAGTAAATGCTCTGTCAATTTCAGCATCAGCCTTGGCAACATTAGCCTCAGATGCAGCAACTTTTGTAGTCAGATCATCGATACCAGCTTTTACTTTTGCTTTATCAGCAGCAACTGTTGTGATTGACAGTTTTGCTTTTTCCTTATCGAGCTGAGCTTTTAGTCCATTAAGTTCGTCAAGCATTTTCGGATAATTCTGGTTCTTTTTCAGAAGGATCCTTGCCATGTAATAATAGTCTTTCTTAATAATGCGCTCAGGTGCAACTGTTTTAAAGAGAGTCTCCATGTACGCAAGTGCCTTGTCATAATCCGGAGGATTCTTTTCGTAGCAGGAGTAACCGGCAATACGGTTCATATAAGTTCTTGACTTATCTACCAGGAATATCTCTTCAACATTCTTTATAACGTTGTCGTAATCCTTTGCATAGAAAAGAGCGTTAACGTATCTGGTTTTGGCCGGAATGTTACCTGCGGTAAGATCAAGGTATTTCTTGAAGTTCTCTTTTGACTGCTCAAATCTCTGAGCAAGCAGGTAAAGCTGACCCAGTTCGCGATATGCCGGAGCATAGTTGGCATTCAGCTGTATGGCCTCATCATAATAAGGGATGGCTGCCTGCAAAGCGCGTCCTTTAACATAGATATTACCAATTTTCATGTTAGCGGTCGGAGACTGAGGATCAGCCATCTGTGCAAGTTTGTAATAGGAGATGGCTTTTGAACCGTCGTTAAGGAGAATATATATATCGCCTGCAATCAGATAAACATCTTTATCCTTATTGTTGATTTTTATGGCTTCCCTGATAAGAGGCAGTGCAGCTGACGTATCCACCTTATTGTCCTTTATATATGATTCAGCTATTTTTGCGAGTGCAAAAGCATATTCATTAGCTGGAGGAACAATTTTCTTAATGTTTTTATATGGAAGAAGGAAACTTTTTGCTTTTGCACGCATCTCAGCTGCAGTTTTAACATCTCCCTGGTAAAAAGCTACCTTAGCCAGACCTATATAGTTGAGCGGGTCAGATGCGTTTGCATTGACACCTTTCTGATAGACTTCTTTGGCTGCCTTTGCCGCAACTGTCAATGAGTTGGATATTGTATCAGCGAAATAATCCAAAAGATAGTTTTCTCCGAGAAAGAAGTAGTTTTTACTGTTGGCTGGTTCTTTCTGAATTAACTCCTGGAACATTGCCTGGGCTTTATCATACTGTTCACTTCTTGTCAGAAGTGTGGCAGCAGCCAAATCCTGCCCCTTTATATTAACTGAAAAAGCTGTTAAAAACCCTGCCAGAAGAATTGCTGGTCTTAAAATAAAACGTTTCATAGCGATCATTATTTGATGTCAATATTAGTAACTATTCTTATATTCTTCAAATTTTATAAATTTCAGATTTTAATATTCCCTGTTTTTAATGCCGGAATGTCACTTTCTGTCTACCAATCTCAATTTTTAATCCTTATATTCTATGCAAGGCTTTCCTCTTCTCAACCTCAACCTTTGAGCCTCCGAAGCTTTAGCGAAGGAGGCTGAAACTCAAACTAGTGCTTTATCTGAACAAGCCTTATAGGCATTGTTGCAGGAACCAGTCCCGATTTTAAGACAATTCTTTGTCCCTGTTCCGCACAGGCCCAATTAATAAATCCTGAACCCAATCCTGCGAAAGTCTCTCTGGATATCAGGTAAATTTCCCTGACGAACGGATACGACTTGTCGTAGATGAATCCCTGCTGCGGACGATAATAGCTTCCGTCATTGATAAACTGTTGTGAAACAGCCAGAACATTGATTTTCTTAATAAAACTCATACTGAGGGAATCATCTTTATCGCTGATCCAGTTGACACTTATTATACCAAGTGCGTTAGGGTTCCTCGAAACATAATTGATAACCTCAGCATTGTTGTTAACAGCAAAGAAATTCTTCCCGAGGCTGTCTTTAACATCAAACAGCTCCTTGAAGTACCTGATATTACCTGATTTGTTATTATCAAATATAACGTTTATATCTCCAAGCCTGGATTTCTCATTAATATCTTTCCAGTTTTTGATCTTTCCAAGAAAAATATCCTTGACACTGCTGTATTTTATAAGTGTATCCTTGTTATCCCTGTTTGTTATCAGTGCAAGGGCATCATATGCATATGTGGTTGTCCTAGCTATTATAAGCGTATCACGAAGGTATTGAATCTGTGACTCGGTAAGCTTTTTGCTGGTAACAATATTTTTTACAGAATCATTCATGAAATCATTCATGACATCATACTCCGGTTTAAATACGGGTTTTATTTTTGCTCCGGAATAAAGATGTGTGAAAGTATATGTCTCAGTCTCAATAAGAGGCTGAAACGACTCATCTGATACAATCCTTATATTTCCTCTTGTCGGAGTTTCGTTTGTGGCCTTTTTACCCACAGTATTACATGATGAAAGAAGAACAAGCATTCCGAATACGGGAAGCATGTAAAAGAATCTTTTAAATAAATTTCTGTTCACTATACCTGTGGATGTTAAACATTTATTCCGGCACGCAATAATAATAAAATTTTGAATAACTGATACTCTGTTCATAATCCTAAATTTAGTTAAGGTTTCAATATTATCAATTTATCCACTGCAAAGTATGTGCCAAGCCAGAATGGAAGACTGAACAATTTATATTTAAAATTTATCGGAAATAAACTGAATTAGTCATTATCATCTTCTTTGGTAAAGAAAACCTCAACTATTTTGACGTATGCTCTGTATGCCCTGTAAATACCGTAAAAAATGAATGTCGATCCCATAATTACCTTTATTGGCTTATCAAGATAGCTCAGATTCGGAAAGAAAATAAGGTAAAAACCAACCCCCAGGTAAAATAATACCATAAAAACCGAAAAAATAGCCGTTACCTGTTGCATTAACTTATCCCCGTTCATCACATTTATATTTTAGATATCAAATTAACAAAAATTAGATTTATAATCAAAATTAAACTAATAATTTCGTTATAAAAGGTGAATTTGATGAATTGTCTCTTTATATTGATGAAAGTCAAACTCATTTTAACAAAAGTGAACTATCCCCGTAGCTGAGAAACCTGAAACCATTTTCTATTGCAAATTTATAAATATCTCTCCACCGATCACCTGTCCAGGCTGAAATTAACAGCAGGAGGGTACTACGCGGCTGATGAAAATTTGTTACAATCCCGTTGGTCAGACGAAATTTATATCCCGGAACAATCATTATACTGGTTGCTGACTGAAAGAATCCGGAATTATTTTCATCGAGATAATTCAGCAGTGCGTTAATTGAATCTCTGACAGTATATGAAGATTCAAGATTATAAGCGTCCCACTGCCCGAGTACGGGTTCATTCAATTCCTTACCCTTATTCATAAGAAATTTCACCCCAAGCCAGTAAAGGCTTTCAAGAGTACGCACAGAGGTGGTGCCAACAGGTATTATCCTGCCTTCATATTCAATGAGCATTCTTAAGGTTTCAGCCTTAACTATAAAGTGCTCGCAATGCATCTCATGGTCATAAATATTATCTGCTTTAACGGGTTGAAATGTTCCTGCCCCCACATGAAGTGTCAGTTCTGCAGATTTTATGCCTCTGTTACTGATTTTTCTCAATACGCCCTGGGTGAAGTGTAATCCGGCTGTAGGTGCAGCAACTGAACCGTTAATCTTTGAATAAACGGTCTGGTACCTTTGAGAATCTTCTGTATTATCATCCCTGTTAATATATGGTGGGAGAGGTATGTGGCCGGTTGCCTCCAGAACTTCTCCAAAACAGATGGTGCTGCTGTCCCATGTGAATCTTATTCTGGAAGTCTCGCCCGTTGTTTCCAGGCGCTCTGCCCGGAGATGGAGCAAGCTGCCGTTTCTATCAAAGCGCATCATCAGCCTGCCTTCTTTCCACTTTTTAAGATTTCCGACAATGCATTTCCATTCTACAGGTTCTGTGGAACTGAATGAGAGGCTGTAATCAAAAGGAGACAAGGGTTCAAGACATAGTATTTCAATTAAGGCTCCGGTCTCTTTCTGAAAAAGCATACGGGCTCTGATTACCCTTGTATTATTAAACACCAGCAAAGAGCCTGATGGCAGATATCCGTCAATATTCTTAAATATATCCTGAGAAATTGATTGGCCTTTATAAACAAGAAGTTGTGATTCATCCCTTTCACTTACGGGATACTGGGCAATGCGATCATCGGGCAGATCATAGTCGAAGTCGAGTATGTTGATATCTTTCATCATAGTTAATGTTGCAGGGTGCAAGATGCAAGGTGCAAGGTGCAAGGTGCATGGTGCAGGAAACCTACATAGTCTTTAACCCTGCAACCTGCAACCTGCATCCTGCATCCTGTTTCCCGGGTAAAAGTAGCTATTAAAAATAATCTGAAATCAAATATGGAGTAATTTCATACCTTTGCACCGCAGCAGGCTGTTCCATCGTGGTTCCCTTCGGCTATGACGAGGGGCGCCAAGGAAAGTCCGGGCAACACAGAGCACCATACTTCCTAACGGGAAGATATCCGCGAGGGTATAGTATTGTAACAGAAAATAACCGCCTGCCGAATGTCTGGTGAGGGCCAGCCTTTGCCAAGGCTTCGGCTGGCAAGGGTGAAAAGGTGAGGTAAGAGCTTACCGGTCCCTGTGGCAACATGGGGAGCCGTACTCCTTATGGGTTGAAAGACCATGTATACCGGCGAACAGGACTGCTCGTTCGATGCCGGGGGGTAGGTCGTATGAACATGATAGTGATATCATGTCAAGATAAATGATGGAAACCGGTTTTAAATTCTTTCACAGAAGCCAAAACCGTACAGAATCCGGCTTACAGGCCAGCTGCAAACAGAAAAGGCGGGAAACATCCCGCCTTTTTTAAGATATTGATCCAATACAAGCCGATCGGATTCAAACCATTTACTTGATTTTGAAAACGCTGTCTTCCATAGGAACGTCAACTTCAACCTTTGAAAAGCTGATCAGGATGTCCATTCCCTGTGCTGATGTACTGGTTTTCATAGGGATCATAACACCGTTTGTTTCGGTATAATCTGAAGGATATGATTCCATTGTAATACCCTGGGAAGTTGTAGCTGTTTTAACCAGGAAATATGAGCTCTTATCAATAAACATGTCGATAACTGTGCCGCCTTCAACCGTTGCCTGAAGTTTATAAGCAGGTTTATCTTTCACGTTTTCTTCACCGGCAAGGGTAAGTTGGCCATTCTTCATATATGTATCCATATAATTCTGGAACATACTGCTTCTGAGTGTCTGTTTAACCTGATCGGGAGTCATCTCAACAGGATCCATAGAACCTGCCATAGGATTAATGACATAACCTTTTTCTCCGTCAAAAACCTGAACCATATCCTGACCATTAATTGAAGTGACGGTTTTAATTTTGTTAGGGTTTTTCATCCACATTACCATTGGAAGTTCCATACCCATAACAGACATGTTTGCAGTAATTTTTATCGATTTAAGATTTACCACGTTATCCAGTTTATTGGCTGCAGTATACTTCTTTACGATTTCGTCAAGAGATTGTGCGCTAACGACAGTCATCATAATTAATCCTGTCATAAGGAAAATTAACTTTTTCATACAATTGGTATTAATAATTAGTAATAAAATGAATTTATTGTTTTTCTCAATGCAGTGAGCTTATTTAAAAGATCTTCCATTCCTGAGAGCTTAAGCATATTTGCGCCGTCTGATTTTGCCACTGACGGATCAGGATGGGTTTCAATAAAAATACCATCGGCTCCGACACTTATAGCAGCCTTCCCAAGGGTCTCAATCATATCAGGTCTGCCCCCTGATACTCCCTTTTCCTGATTAGGTTGCTGAAGCGAGTGGGTAATATCCATTATTACAGGCACTCCGATCTTTCTCATTTCGGGTATGTTCCTGAAATCAACAACTATATCCTGGTATCCAAACATATTACCCCTGTCGGTTAGCATTATATTATTGTTCCCTGACTCTCTTACTTTATCAACTGCGAATTTCATTGAAGCACCTGACAGGAACTGGCCTTTTTTGATGTTGACCCATTTTCCCGTGAGCGCTGCGGCAGTCAGCAAATCAGTCTGACGGCATAAAAAAGCCGGAATCTGGAGAATATCAACATATCCGGCAGCCATTGCGGCTTCATCAGGATTATGAATATCTGTTATAACAGGAACTGAATATCTGTTCCTGACTTCTGAAAGTATTTTCAACGCATTAATGTCGCCTATACCGGTAAATGAATCTCCCCTTGATCTGTTTGCTTTTCTGTATGATGATTTGAAGACGAAGGGGATCTGGTATTTTTCAGATAACCTCACAAGTTTTTCTGCAGTTTCAAAAACAATTGCTTCACTTTCAACTACACATGGACCTGCAATCAAAAGAAAATTTCCTGATGAGTTAAAATTTATTCCGGGAATATTTATTCCAGTCTGCGGCATATAATAACAAAGTTAAAAAAATTATTTGTATTAAGATGAGAGTGATTTTATTCCTGGTTACTTTTTGGTGTAATTATAGATATCCTTCCACATGACGGAGAGTCTTTTTCTTATTTCTTCCTCTTTAGCATTTGTTCCCGGATCGTAGAAGACTGTGCCTTTTATCTGATCGGGCAAAAAGTTATCAGGGATAAAATTGCCCTCGTAGCTGTGAGCGTATTTGTAATCCTTCCCATAACCTATATTCTTCATCAGTTTTGTCGGCGCATTACGGATGTGCAGTGGGACAGACAGGTCTCCTTCTTCCCTTACTTTATTTATAGCATCATCTATTGCCATGTAGGATGAATTACTTTTCGGAGAGGTGGCAAGATAAATTGCTGCTTCAGACAAAATAATTCTTGATTCAGGCCAGCCTATCACATTAACAGCTTCAAAGCATGCCTGGGCCAGGAGCAAGGCATTGGGGTTGGCCAGTCCTATATCCTCTGCTGCCAGAATCAGCATCCTTCTGGCAATAAACTTAGGATCCTCACCTCCCTCAACCATCCTGGCAAGCCAGTAAACAGCCGCATTGGGATCGCTGCCCCTGAGTGACTTAATGAATGCCGAAATAATATCATAATGCTGCTCTCCATTCTTGTCATAAAGTGCCAGATTCTTCTGAACATGCTTTAAAACCATTTCATCTGTTATAATGATTTTTTCAGGAGATGACTCACTGGCTTCCGAGCTTACGACAAGTTCAAGCGCGTTATACAGTTTTCGGGCATCACCTCCTGAAACACGGACAAGAGCTTCATGTTCAGCTATTTCAATGTCATACGCTGAAAGATATGAATCCTTTTTCAATGCTTTATTCAGCAGTTGAATGAGTTCCTCCTCAGTGAGTGGTTTCATTATATAAACCTGGCAGCGCGAAAGGAGCGGAGATATGACCTCAAAAGAGGGATTCTCAGTTGTGGCACCGATCAGTGTTATTGTACCCTGCTCAACAGCGCTTAGAAGAGAGTCTTGCTGTGACTTATTGAACCGGTGGATTTCATCGATGAACAGAATAGGATTGGGCTGATTAAAAAATTGCTGGCTTTTAGCTTTTTCAATTGTTTCCCTGACATCTTTGACTCCTGAATGAACAGCGCTAAGATGAAAAAAAGGTCGTTTTAATGTATTGGCAATAATGCCTGCAAGCGTGGTTTTTCCAACACCGGGAGGACCCCATAAAATAAATGAGGGTATATTTCCCGATTCTATGACCTTCCTGAGAACTGCGTTTTTCCCCACAAGGTGTTCCTGCCCGCAGAACTCGCCAAGCTCCCTCGGTCGCAATCTTTCAGCCAGGGGTTGATTTGCAAGCATATTAGAAAATTTGCGTAAATGTAGTAAAAACAAATTTTGTTAATGCAGATTTTCTTCCCGGTATATTATCTTTACCACGAAGGGACACAAAGTTACCACAAAGTAACACAAAGGGATTTCCCTCCTTCAGTTAATCAGAAATGCTATTTCAAGTAAATGAATAAATCTTCACTATTCCCGCTGTTTCTTGTTTTCTGCACCTGTTCCACAACTCAGCCTGACAGAGGCAAACAACAATTTAAAGAAGGCCCTGATATAATTACCGATAGCGGCATGGTAGTCTCTGCACACCAGCAGAGCTCCCGCATCGGAGCTGCTATTCTCCGTAAGGGAGGTAATGCCGTAGATGCAGCAGTTGCAACTGAATTTGCGCTTGCCGTATGCTTTCCTGAAGCTGGTAATATCGGAGGCGGAGGTTTCATGCTTATCAGGACAAGCGATGGCAAGACTGATGTAATTGATTATCGCGAAAAAGCTCCTGCAAAAGCATCACGCGACATGTATCTCGACAAATCGGGATCAGTGATAGCCGGACTGAGTATGGACACACATCTGTCCAGCGGTATCCCCGGAGCTGTGGATGGAATGATTACTGCCCACACCAGATACGGGAAACTGCCCTTTAAAGATGTTATTCAGCCGGCAATCGATCTTGCTGCTAATGGTTTCCATATATCAAAAGGACAGGCTAATGACCTCAATTCAAACAGAAGTGTATTTATTAAAAGGAACCTGAGACGACCTGCATTTGTAAAAGATTCCTTATGGAAGGAGGGGGATCTGATGATCCAGGAAGATCTTGCACGGACATTACAAAGAATCCGTGACAATGGACGTGATGGTTTCTATACAGGACAGACAGCCAGTCTGATTGTCAGGGAGATGGAAAGAGGCGGCGGAATTGTTTCTGAAAAAGATCTTAAAGATTATAAATCAGTAACAAGGTCTGCATTAACTGCAGAATACAGGGGCTTCAAAATTATCACAATTCCGCCGCCATCAAGCGGAGGTATCATATTGATTCAGCTTCTGGGAATGATTGACCCGTATCCGTTCAGGGACTGGGGATTTAATTCAGTAAAGACAATTCATCTTGTGGTGGAAGCTGAACGAAGAGCATTTGCAGACAGATCCCAATTTCCCGGTGATCCCGATTATGTCGGAGTCCCTGTTAACCAGTTGCTGAGCAGAAAATACCTGCATGAGCGTATGCTAACTTTCAATCCTGAAAAGGCGACTTCATCAAGTGATCTCAAACCTGGTTCCCCAGAGGGATATACCAGCGAGGAAACAACTCATTATTCGGTAATTGACGCAGCAGGCAATGCCGTTGCGGTCACTACTACACTGAATAATACGTTTGGGAACAGTATTGTTGTTGACAGTGCCGGATTTTTACTGAATGATGAGATGGATGATTTTTCTGTAAAACCCGGATATCCTAATATGTTCGGACTCGTTGGCGGCGAGGCAAATGCAATCAGTCCGGGTAAAAGAATGCTTAGTTCAATGACCCCTTCGATGGTTGAAAAGGATGGAAAGCTTATTCTTGTGTTGGGATCACCAGGAGGATCCACAATTCCGACCACAGTTTTTCAGGTTATTGTCAACGTGCTTGACTTCGGAATGCCTGTCAGCCAGGCAGTCGAAGCAGGCCGATTCCACCACCAGTGGCTTCCTGACTGGGTTACTTTTGAAACAGCCTCAGCTGACAGTACTTCCTTTCAAAAGCTTCGTGAAATGGGATATAATATTAAGGTCAGGTCCGCTTTAGGCAGTGTAAATGCTATCATGGTACTGAAGGATGGCAAAAGGTCAGCAGGGGCGGATAAAAGAGGCAATAATTCAGCCTGTGGCTACTAACTCTCTTTGTGGTTCAATAATTTTTACTTAAATTGCCTCAGATTTATTTTCTTTAAAAAAAATAAATTAATACTTTTAACAATTGAATTTGATATCTTCGAAATAATCGGGTTGTCGTTATTGTATTAGAATACATTCAGATTTATTCAGTTATGAAAAAAACTCTGCTTATTGTAGTTATTATCCTGGTTGTAATAATTGCCCTTCCTGTAATTAATCTGATCCGATGGAACGTTCAAACAAAAAAACCGTTGGATATAATAATAGTCGACAAAACCGTTCCGACACTGGAGCGTGATCACCATAAGTCATTTACCTGGATTCTGGATAATGAAAGATTTGTTAAAAAGGAAGATCAGTCCAGCTATTCCTATACCAAAGATTATTACGGCTTTTTTCCACAGAGGCCGATTCGTGATAAAAAGTGGGACAAGGTTGATTACCGTCTTTCTGACGTAATAAGCCTCGCTGATAAAAATGATGCTATTTATTTCACAGATACTTACGGAGTGTTTTTTAATGACTGGTTCAGAGGCATACACAAGAGCAGGAGATCAAGAAGGATATATGGCGGATTAAACAATAATGACTTCCTTTTGCTTAAGGAGATGAAAGACAGGAATAAACTGATAATCATGGAATATAATTCCTTCGATTATCCTACTGCCCAGTTTGATTCCTTTCGCACCCAGGAAAAACTTGGAATAACATTCTCAGGCTGGTCAGGCAAGTATTTCAGTTCTCTCGATACCACTTCATCTGACTTTCCTGTCTGGATGACATCAATGTATCGTAAACAATATAATGCTCCTTGGAAGTTTAAGTCAGCAGGTATAGTAATATTAAACGAAAAGGATATACTTGTACTGGAGGTTGGAAAACAACTTAAAAGCGGATTGCCGAAGATTATTACCGGAGAAGCTGAAAGCAAAAAATATGGCGTAATTCCTTCTGTTGCTTTCGATCAGTGGTTTGATATAATTGATCCTATGCAGAATCAGGTAATATCCAAATTCAAAATTGATGCAACTCCTATTGGTGATACCCTGCTTATTAATAATGGATTGCAGAATGAGTTTCCTGCTGTTGTTCAGGATCCGGTATCGAGCAGAACCTTCTATTTCTCAGGGGACTTCGCTACTTATGATCTGCCTTTCAGCACCTCATATTTCAAAGGGATAGAAAAACTTAAGGGAATCTTCTATTCTGACAAGCCTGAAGATACCAGGAGATTCTTCTGGCTGTACTACCGGCCGCTTATGAATGGTATATTCAGCGATTACTATGCTTCTCTCAATAAAAAATGATATCATAATCAATGCACAATATGAATACAGGTCATCCGACCTGTATTTTTTTTTGTTATCCATACCGGAGTCGCTTTTCAAATACGGGTGTTTCCGGAGATGAAGATTAATTACATTTTGTACATTTACCGATTATGAAGATTTCTGTAATACAACCAGATATTGTCTGGGAGAATAAATCCGGTAACTTTCAGAAACTGAATCAGCTTCTGAAGCCAATGTTCAATAATACCGACCTGGTTATTCTTCCGGAAATGTTCAACACAGGCTTCTCAATGAGACCTGCTGAACTGAGTGAATCGCCGGGAGAGGAGACATTCATCTGGATGAAGGATATCTCAAAATCAGGAAATTTCGGAATATGTGGCAGTTATATAATAAAGGAGGATAATAAATTCTTCAACAGATGGGTATTCCTTTCACCTGAGGGAGAATCGTGGCAATACGACAAGAGGCATCTTTTCAGCATGGGAGGGGAGGACAGGCTGTTTTCATCCGGAAAGTCGAAATTGATTTTCAGTTTCCGGGGAATCAGAATTGCTCCGTTCATTTGCTACGATCTGCGTTTCCCGGTCTGGAGCCGAAACCATAATGATTACGATCTGGCTATCTATTCTGCCAACTGGCCGGAGGTGCGGCAGAATGTATGGACTGTTTTGCTTGCAGCGAGAGCCATTGAGAATCAGTGCTTTGTAGCTGCATCTAACCGCATAGGCACAGATGGTGAGGGTATTCAGTATTGCGGAGAGTCAATGATAATTAATCCACGAGGGGAGCTGACAGGGTTTGCAGACAGGAATAGGGAGTGTATTATTACTTCTGTAATTTCTTTGCCTGATCTGATAAGTTTCAGGAAAAAATTCCCTGTCGGGAATGATGCTGATGACTATATCATAAAGATCTGAATAATTAATAATTGTTTTTTCTAATTAATACAGCATATCATAGCCTGTAGATATGATGCAGGAGCTACTGATGAAATGCATCGCGAAGCTATAACCGGTTCGGTAATCTTCTTTACGCTTCCCTGTTTTTCCTTACAGCAATACAGACACTGTTTCACTCCGCTGAAATGCATACTGCCTTTTCTCACAGCATCACGGCTTGTTTTAAATTCACCCAGAAATATTCTTTTACTATCATCCGGCAGAAATGGACAACCCTCTTTATGCACTGCATGAAGATCATTTGTCTGTGGTCGCACTGATATATAATATTTGCATCCCATGTTAAGTAATTTTAAAATTAGTACTTCTTCCAAACCCTGATATACTATGTCGTTTTGCGGGTATGACCTTACATCAATTCACTGAAATATTACTGTTTTATCAGGTTAAGAGGTAAATTGTTACCATACTTTTTAATTTTTCTGTCTTTTTGATAGTGAAAATCCTTGTTTTCCCTCCAATTTTATCCTCATTTCATAATTTCTGATGCAGCCTTCTGAAATAATCACTGTTTCAAAAAGATTCTGCCTGTTCATGAAAGTCCTTGAAAAAATGCATCTATATATGTGTTTGTATATCAGTGTAATAAATGCTGCTGCTGGTTATTCTGAATTAAGAATATGTCAATAGCCGGGTAACATTTTGACACATATCCTTATAAAGCATCAGATTCTAATTTTTAACTTAAATTATATTACCATGAAAAACGTATTTAAATCAGCAAAATCAGACAGAAGTTTTGATCTTTTAATTTCTGAAATTTCGGAAAATGAAGTTTTAACCATTCAGGGGATGAAACAAATTCGCGGTGGAGATGCTGAAGGGGATGGAAGTATCCCTATAATAGTTACCAAGTTCTGAATTTAGCAGAAATTTAATAAAAGACAAAAGAGTGCATTTCCGAATTGGGAATGCACTCTTTGAATTAACATGGCATCTGGAATAGCAAATACAATCTGAGCAAAAAAAAACTAGTTATTTTCTGAGATTTTATAAGGTGTTCTATAAAATATGTAATTTATTTATTGTCACTTAAGTGGGAATAAGAAGGATTCATTAATGGATTATGTATAAATCTCATTCATATTATATTTATATCTTAACAACTGCAAGAAATTCAGTCTTATACACAGGCGTCACAAATGACTTATATCGAAGATGTATTGAGCACAAGCAGGGGGGAAAATCTGGATTTACAAAAAGGTATAATGTCAACAAACTAGTTTATTATGAGATATATGAGAATATTGAAATTGCTATTACCAGAGAGAAACAAATCAAAGGGATGTCAAGGGATAAAAAGATCAACCTTATTAATGATTTTAATCCGGACTGGAATGATCTATTTTGCAAAAAAACAATATTAAAGCCTTTGAAAGCATAGTTTACTAGGATTGGTATAGCGACAAAACGATTCCTCGCGTTGCTCGGAATGACACCCACCTTTTTAAACTGACTTGTCATTCCGAGTCTCCATACAAACTTTTGCACATCAGGGATTATGACATCCATAAGATAATTAATTTAGCAGGTTTCTTACACAGTTTAACCGTGATTCGTATTAGTGCAATTTGCCTGTTCCCGAGTATGGTTCCAGAAGATAAAGCCATCAGGTTTGGTACTTCCTAATTGCAGGAATGTCCGATTAGTAGCTTTTCAATTCCTAAAGGCCTTCTGGGTGTAAGACTTTTACTAACTTAAATAATGATTATATGGAAAAAATCAGAGAGAATGCTGCCGGCATTGACATTGGCGCAAAAAAAGTATTTGTATCTATTGAAGGAAAGGAGGTCAGGTCATTTTTTACGTTTACTGAAGATTTTGAGAAATTGCGGGACTATTTGCATGAGAATAATATTGAGACAGTAGCAATGGAGGCTACCGGAGTTTACTGGAATATTTTATACGAGTTAATTGAAGAAGCTGGTATTGATGTATGGCTTGTTGATGGCCGGCAAACCAAACAGGTGCCCGGTCGCAAGACTGACGTAAAAGACTGCCAGTGGATACAGCAACTGCATAGTTATGGCTTGTTAAATAAATGTTTTGTTGCAGAGACTGATATAAAAGAACTTAGGGCTTATCAACGGTTAAGAGAAGACCACATACGTTCTTCTTCTATGCATGTAAATCATATGCATAAAGCATTAACTGAAATGAACATAAGACTTGGAGAAGTTCTAAGTCAGATTCATGGCTCCAGTGGGATAGCTATTATAGAAGCAATCCTAAAAGGAGTGCGCAATAAAGAGGCACTATTAAAATTATGTAATGTCAAAATAATAAAGAACAAGAAAGAGGAGCTTTTAAAGTCTTTAAATGGCAGATATACTAAACATGGATTATTCGCTTTACAGCAGGCATTCGACTCATTTAATTTTTACCAAAATCAAATCCACCAATGTGATGTGATGTTAAATGAGGTAATAAAAAGAATTGGGAAAGGAAAACCAAATCAGGAAACTGGAACTACAAGAAAGCCAATCAGGCATCATAAACCTGAAATAGATAATCTAGGAATGTCTTTACTGAAGATATTTGATGGGAAAGATGCTACAAGATTATCTGGAATCACCGATTATAGTTGGATGCAATTGCTATCAGAAACAGGTACTGATTTATCCAGATGGCCAACAGAAAAACATTATACCAGTTGGCTCGGACTAGCTCCTGGACAGCATTCATCCGGTAAGATGAAAAAAAACAAAAAGAAAAATGGTCATCCAAAAGCAGGCCAAATCTTTCGGCAAATAGCTCAAAGCCTATTAATAAGTAAGAGTATTGCTCTTGGGGCTTTTGGAAGGAGATTAAGATCAAGAAAAGGTTCCTCAATAGCCATTAAGTCAGTAGCACGCAAATTAGCTGAATTATATTGGCGGATCATGGTAAAGGGAATGGAATTTGTGGAACAAGGGATAAAAAAATATGAAGAACGTCTATTATCACAAAGACATAAAACACTGGAAAGGTTAGCAAAAGAATTAAATGTACAAATAGCTAGTAATGTATGAGTTGCGTGGAGATGTCATTAGTAGTCTCCATACAAACTTTTGCACATCAGGGGTTATGACATCATTACCCATCAGGGCTTCCTCTCACAGGAAAGGAGATCCCTCATCCATTCACTCGATATCTGTTTGTTA
>Ga0315272_10000490_pt1 | contig 19897 bp, 18 predicted proteins | sample C3_middle_MG_FD_203918 | JGI IMG/M metagenome (GOLD analysis project Ga0315272, IMG submission 203918) | Sediment microbial communities from Yellowstone Lake, YNP, Wyoming, USA - C3_middle | ecosystem: Environmental > Aquatic > Freshwater > Lake > Sediment | place: USA: Wyoming | collected...
TCATTGATCCATCCTCCCTCATGTGCATACATAACAACCGCTATCAAAAAACCCAACGCACAGAGTTGGAGGATAGCGCCCCGGCCAACGATTGGCCCATCAGGAGAAGTGCAAAAAAATTAAGGGACCGGTGCGCGGCCCCTCTTCACACATCTTCAGGTAATCTCACAGGGGGTTCTGGCGCCTCCCCAAACAAGAAAAAAACCAGAACCGAATGAGTTCTATAGCACGTATTGGGGCAACTACTCAAGCTTTTTCACGATTTTACACATAATGACAACAAGTTAAGTGGATGTGGCCAGCCATTGTCCCAGGAGCTTGCGCAACAGCTCTTTTTTCACCGGCTTGGCAAGGTAGTCGTCCATGCCCGCCTCCAGGCATTTCTGCCGGTCTCCCGCCATGGCGTTGGCGGTCATGGCGATAATCGGCAGTCGCTTGTCTGCCTGGGGCTCCTGGTTGCGGAAGGCTCGCGTTGCTTCGTAGCCATCCAGCACCGGCATCTGGCAATCCATGAGCACCAGATCGTAACGCTTCTCCGCCAGCGCGGCCAGAGCCTTTTCCCCGTTCTCGGCAAGATCGACGGTGAGCCCCATGGCGGCGAGCATCTTGCTGGCCACCATCTGATTGACCTTGTTGTCCTCCACCAGCAGAATATGGCCCTGTAAGGCGCCCTCCGCCGGTGCTACCTGCTCTTTCTGCGCCTCGGTCTGCGTTCCTTCGGCCGCCACGGGGAAATCCAACTCGCACCAGAAGACGGAGCCTTTGCCCGCCTCGCTCTCCACCCCGATCTTGCCGCCCATCATCAAAACAAGCTGACGGACAATGGCCAGGCCCAAACCGGTGCCGCCATACTTCCTGGTGGTGGAGCCGTCGGCCTGGGTAAAGCTCTGAAACAGGTCTTTCTGTTTTTCCGGGGAGATGCCGATGCCGGTATCGCGGACTTCAAGCCGCAACATCACCCGGGAAGCAAAGGCGGACAGGCATAACACCCGGACCCGAACCTCGCCCTGATGGGTAAACTTGATCGCGTTGGTCATGAAATTGGTCAGCACCTGCCGCATCCGGGTCGGATCGCCGAGAAGCACCGCGGGCAGCTGTGGGTCGATCTCGGCGACCAAGGCGACATTATTGGCCTGGGCCTGGCCGTTGAGCAGGGTCACCAGGTCTTCCACCAGTGTGCGCAGACTGAAGGGAATATCCTCAAGCAGCAGCTTGTGCGCAGCGATCTTGGAAAAATCGAGGATGTCGTTCAGGATACCCAGCAACGCCTCAGCCGAGGAATAGGCGGTTTTCACGTAGTCGATCTGGGCGGCATCCATCTTCGTGTCCTGCATAAGCTGCAGGGTGCCGAGGATGCCGTTCATCGGCGTCCTGATCTCATGGCTCATGTTGGCGAGAAACTCATCCTTGGCCCGGCTGGCTGCCTCGGCGGCGTCACGAGCCAGAACCAGTTCGCCTTCCGTGGCCTTGCGCCGTTCGTTCTCGGCAATGAGTTCCAGATTGAGAGATTCGCTTTCCTCGCTGGCCTGCCGGAGGTGCGCCACCAGAGCATCGTTGGCAAACCGCGTCTCCAACGCCGAGACCAGGGCTTTCTGCATCTCGGTGGCGGAATTAACCAGCACCAGGAGGTAAAAAAGGACGATGATCCCCATGACCAGGTACATGTAGCCGCCCTGTTCGAAGAGCCGATAAGCCAGGGGGAGGAGCGGCAAGCAGAGGTACCAGTAGTAGAGCTTCCGCAGAGGCGACAGGATGGGGATGGCCCCGGCAGTGACACCGGCCCCAATAAAAACAATGCCCAACTGCTCCAGCGTCGCTCCGGGAGGGAAAAAAAAGAAGACCGCCAGCCCCCAAAAAACTCCGGTGAGAAAAACCAGGCCGACATAGGCCTTCACACAGGATGAAGAAGCCAGGTCATAATCCCTGGCTTCTTTCCGGTAACATCGGGTGGCGGCAAGCCTGAGAAAAAAAAGGACCGTCGTGCCGAGCAGCCAGCCGGTCAACAAGTTCTGTGGAACAACCTTCTCCAACATGAGAAAAAGCGCCCAGGACAAAACATAGGCGGCTGTGCTGCTGGAATAACCCGAATCGAGCACCAGCTTGATCAGCTTGTCCGTCACCGGCCCGCAGTAGTCTTTTTCCTTGTGGCTGTGATCCAGAAAAAATTTGAGCATGACTGATGCTATACCCTGTCTCTCAGACGATTTCAATGGTTCCTGGTTTGCCCGCCACCACCTCGCCGATGATGCCGAAATCCAGGGGATAATCCCGCTTGCCCAGCCGCTCGGCAATGGAATTGATCCCCTCGGCAGAGGCGGCAATGAGCAGCCCGCCCGAGGTTTGCGGATCGACGAGGACCATCTCCATAGGGTCAAGTTCCTCCAGACTGCTTTTCATATGCGGCGCGTAGAAGGCCTTGTTTTTGTAAGCGCCTTCCGGGATGATGCCCATGGAGGCATGATGCAGGGTCTCCGGCAGGATTGGCACCAAGCGTGAGTCTATGCGGATGGCCACGCCCGAGGCACAAGCCATTTCGTAAAGATGCCCCACCAGGCCGAAGCCGGTGATGTCGGTGCAGGCGTGCGCCCCCACGGTCTGCATGAGCTGGGCCGCCTCCCGGTTCAGGGTGGCCATGACCTGAGTGATCATGGCCTCGGTGCCTCTTGCGGCCACGCCGCCTTTGAGGGCGGTGGAGAGGATGCCGGTGCCCAGGGGCTTGGTAAGGAGCAGGAGGTCGCCCACCTGGGCCCCGGCATTGAGGATCACCCGGTTGGGATGCACCACCCCGGTTACGGAAAGCCCGTATTTCAATTCGGCATCTTCGATGGAGTGCCCGCCCACCAGCAAGGCCCCGGCCTCCTTGATCTTGTCGAGCCCGCCGCGGAGAATCTCCTGCAGGACGGACCTGCCCAACTCCTTGATGGGAAAAGCCACCAGGTTCATGGCCAAAAGCGGTTTGCCGCCCATGGCGTAGACATCGGAGAGCGCATTGGCCGCAGCCACCTGGCCGAACTGGTAGGGGTCGTCGACAATGGGGGTGAAAAAATCCACCGTCTGGATGAGGGCGGTATCGTCGTTGAGACGGTACACCCCGGCATCCTCGCCCGTTGCCGCGCCCGCGATCAGGTTCGCATCGGTGGGCAGGTCAAGGCCGCACAATATCTGGTCCAGGTCCCCCGGACTCAATTTGGCGGCTCAACCAGCGGCTTTGACGGTGCTGGTCAGTTTCAGTTTGGTCATTGTTCCTTCCATGATGGTCTATAAAAACTGCCCTTCGGCAGGGCTCTGGCCGAACGGTTTTTCAGCCATGAATCAATATTGTGGCGGCGCACGCCGCTCCTGTCTTTTCCCCATTGTCACGCAGCCGAGCACCGGAGAGGCTGCCGAAAAAGGAGTTTGCACTGTTTGAGGCGAAGCCGAGTTTGCAAACTCCCGGCAGCATCGAGGAGCACAGGGCATCCCGCCTTAGGCGGGACAAGTGGCGGGGTGCCCTTTCTTTGGTTCGTTTCTTTGGGCAAACAAAGAAATGAACAGAGACTGTGTTACCGGAATACACGCCTGAAGCACATTCCGAGTTATTACGAATCCGTCTTCCGCGAAATCTCGCAAAAAACCCCCTCCGCTTCCTTACAAAAAATCCGGGCAATGGCGATCCCGGCTGCATTCAAAATACCCTGCACCGCTGCCAATTGCGCCGGGGCAAAGGTTATGGCCATGCCGCAATCCCCGCTGATTTCCCGGGGCACCGGCACCACATCCAGTGAGATGTTGCCGGCTTTCAGCAACTGTTCCGCCTTGAGCACGTAGTGGATGGAAAAAAAAATGGCCACATACGATCCGGTCGGGTGGCACTCCTGGCTTGCTGTTTTCATGGGTCAAATCCAGACGCAGATACGTCAAATCTCTTCCATTTCCTCTTTCGAATCCCGGCCCAACAGGGACTGAACCGCCTCCGCGCAGGGCTTGTCCTCATAGATCATGGCATACACCTGCTCCAAAATAGGCATCTCCACCCCGATCTTTTTCGCCAGGGCCATGGCGGAGCGGGTGGTTTTCACCCCCTCGGCAACCATCTCCATTTCGGCGAGGATTTGCTGCAAGGTTTTGCCCTGACCAAGCTTGAGACCAACCTGCCGGTTCCGGCTCAGATCCCCGGTGCAGGTAAGGACCAGATCGCCCATGCCCGCCAGGCCGGAAAAGGTGAGGGGCTTGGCGCCCATGGCCACCCCCAGCCGGGTGATCTCGGCAAGCCCTCGGGTGATGAGGGCGGCGCGGGTGTTGGTGCCGTAACCCAACCCGTCGCAGATGCCCGCCGCTATGGCGACGATGTTCTTGAGCGCCCCACCCAGCTCCATGCCGATCACATCGGTGCCAGCGTAGACCCGGAACCGTTCGGTATGAAAGATATCCTGAAAAAACCTGGCCCCCTCGATGGTGGGGGCGGCGACGGTCACTGCCGTGGGGATGCCGGCAGCCACCTCCTTGGCAAAACTCGGACCGGCCAACACCCCAAGCTGCCCGCGAAAGCCGGGGTTTTCCGTTACCAGCACCTCGGCCATCACCTGGTTCATGGTGCGCAGGGTCTCGTTCTCGATGCCCTTGGTGGCGGAGATGATCGCGGCATTCGGTGCGAGATGGGGAGCAAGAAGGGTGAACACCTCCCGGTAGACATGGGAGGGAACCACCATGACCACCACTGCTTTGCCGGAAACAGCCTGGGCCAAATCAGCGGTGGGGCGCACCGTAGTGGGCAAGGGAAAGCCGGGGAGGTAGGTGGTGTTCTCCTGATCCCGGAGGAGGGCGGCAACATGGTCCAGACGATGGGCCCAGAGATCCACGCTGAACCCCTTGTCGCCAAGGAGTTTGGCCAGGGCGGTTCCCCAGCTGCCGGCGCCGATCACCGCGATATTTTCAGGATGGGTCATGGGTTGATCCTGTGGGTATTGTCGTATCTTATGCGCTTGGTCCGTTGGGGTGGCACTCAGATACTACGAAAGCAAATGAATATTGCCCACAACCCACCCGAACAAAGAACCCGCAGTGCGAAGTAGCTCTCGTGCGGCATCAGGTGCTAGCGCGGCACCGACAACGATATTTGTTAATGTACCCATCGCGAGCGTAATCCAGTCCTTGCGCCCTAAGCGATGTGATGCCTCCTCCAGGTGTTGTAATCTTGTGGTAATAAACTGAACCTGGCTATCGGATTGTTTGGCGTTAGAAATTAGAAACTCTCGAAGTTCGTTTACCGCGATCGATATCCGCGACTGCTCAGCATCTGAGAATGGAGAATTCTCCAAGTCGTCAATTTTCTCCGCGATTAACTTTTTCTCCTGTTGGGACGCAGCCCAAAGATCTGGTTCTGCGTACTCTCTCCGAACAACTGAAAACCAAATCTTAAATTTTTCAACAACAGTCGACCAGCTGGTCTGAGTGTTACCAAAAAACTCTACAGCTGCTTTTGACGGGCTTGGAAAATAACAAACACTCCAACTGCCTTGGGATAACTCAAAAGTAAAATAGGAGTCGGTAGGAATATGAGTTAGTCGTAATCCGTTACCATTATCGATTTCATACCATTGAAAGTCTGATGGCTCTAAGCCACCCTCCTTGATCACCATAAAGACTTCATTCTTCTGCGACCTAAGAAGTACTGGGTCTGGCATTCCCTGCTCCATTTCAAAGACACACAACAAGTTGTTCCAAAGCTCTGGCTATCAAAAAATCACGAGAGCTAGAACCATAGGTGGCGGCTGGCTAGTTTTATTCCTCAGCCCCGCCTTCCACGTCCTCACCTTCCTCATCATCAGAAATAATCTCGGCCATGCGATCAACCGCCATAACCTTTTCACCCTCGTCCAGCTTGAAGAGGCGCACCCCCTGGGTGTTACGACCTATAACCCGCAGATCGCGCATGGAGATGCGGATGATCTTGCCGCCGTTGGTGATCATCATCAGCTCGTCTTCATCCGTCACCTGCAGGGCCCCGACCACCAGGCCGTTGCGCTCGCTGGCCTTGATGGCGAAAACCCCCTTGCCGCCGCGTTTGATCAGGCGGTATTCATCCACCTCGCTCCGCTTGCCGTAGCCGTTTTCCGTGACCACGACCACCGAGGAACCCTCATGCACTACATCCACGGAGACCACCTCGTCACCCTCGGCCAGGTTGATGCCCTTGACCCCGGTGGCGGTGCGGCCCATGCTGCGGACATTCTGCTCGTTGAAGCGGATCGACATACCCTTGCGGGTGACGACCATGATATCGTTGGTGCCGTTGGTCAGGACCGCGCCGAGAATCTCGTCATCCTCGCGGATGGTGAGGGCGATCTTGCCGCGCCGGATGGGGCGGCGGAACTCGGAGAGCACGGTTTTCTTGACCACGCCCTTCTTGGTGATCATCATGATATGGCATTCCTGGTCCTCGGGGATATCGAAGGTGGAAACCGGCAGGATGGCGGCAACCTTCTCGCCCTCGGTGAGTTCCAGGAGATTGACGATGGCCTTGCCCCGGGCGATGCGGCCCGCCTGGGGAATCTCATACACCTTGCGCCAGAAGACCTTGCCGAGGTTGGTGAAGAAGAGGAAGGTGGCGTGGGTGGAGGCCGTGTACATGTTAGAGACGAAATCATCCTCGATGGTGTTGGCGCCCTTGACGCCCTTGCCGCCGCGCCGCTGGGAGCGGTAGAGGTCAACCGGGTTGCGCTTGATGTAGCCCTCGTGCGTGACGGTGACCACCATCTCTTCCTGCATGATCATGTCTTCCGGCAGGATCTCGTCCGGGGCCTCGATGATCTCGGTGCGGCGCTCATCGCCGTACTGCTCGATGATCTCGGTGAACTCGTCGCGGATGATCTTCATCACCAGATGCTGATCGGCCAGCACCTGCTTGAACCAGGTGATCTGCCGCATCAGCTCTTCGTACTCGCTGACGATCTTTTCCCGCTCCAGGCCGGTGAGCCGGTGCAACCGCATCTCCAGGATGGACTGGGCCTGGATCTCGGAGAGGGAGAAGCGGGCGATCAGGCCGATCTTGGCTTCCTGCGGGTTGGCGGATTGCTTGATCAGCTCGACAACCTCATCGAGGTTGGTGATGGCGATCTTGAGCCCTTCCAGGATATGGGCCTTTTCCTCGGCTTTTTTGAGATCGTAGGCGGTGCGGCGGTAGACGATGGTTTTGCGGTGCAGGAGGAAGTATTCCAAAATCTGCCGCAGATTGAGGATCTCGGGCCGGTTGTTGACGATGGACAACAGGATGATGCCCATGCTCCGCTGGAGTGGGGTCAGCTTGTACAACTGGTTGATCACCACCTCGGCAATGGCGTCCTTTTTCAGATCGAGCACGATGCGCATTCCGTGACGGTCGGACTCGTCGCGCACCTCGGCGATGGTCTCTATCCGCTTCTCCTTGACCAGCAGGGCGATCTTCTCGATGAGGAACGCCTTGTTCTGCTGGTAAGGAATCTCGGTGATTATGATGGATTCCCGACCGCTCTTGCTCTTCTCCACATCGGTCTTGGAGCGCATGAGGATGGAGCCGCGCCCGGTTTCATAGGCCTCCCGGATGCCGGCCCTGCCGCAGATATAGGCGCCGGTGGGGAGATCCGGACCGGTGATATGGTCCATGAGCTGATTGACCGTGATGTTCGGGTCGTCGATCATGGCGATAAGGCCGTTCATCACCTCCACCAGATTATGGGGCGGAATATTGGTGGCCATGCCCACCGCGATCCCGGACGAGCCGTTGATCAGCAGGTTGGGAATCCGGGAGGGGAAAACCACCGGCTCCATATGGGAGTTGTCGTAGGTGGGAATAAAATCAACGGTTTCCTTTTCCAGATCGGCGATGATCTCCTGATCGATCTTGGTCATGCGCGCTTCGGTATACCGCATGGCCGCAGGGGAATCACCGTCCACCGAACCGAAGTTGCCCTGGCCGTCGACCAAGGGATACCGCATGGAAAAATCCTGGGCCATGCGGACGATGGTGTCGTAGGCCGCGGTATCGCCGTGGGGATGGTACTTACCGATGACATCACCGACAATACGGGCCGACTTGAGGTGGGGACGGTTGTGAAAATTGCTCAGTTCCCGCATGGCAAAAAGGGCGCGGCGATGCACGGGTTTGAGGCCGTCCCGCACATCCGGCAAGGCCCGACCGATGATGACGCTCATGGCGTAATCGAGGTAGGATTTCTTTAATTCCTTTTCGATGGAGATCGAGGAGATCGGCAAATTTTGGATCATTTCTTCCGACATATTAAAAATCCTTGTTCAGTGGATGGATAAATCTTGAACTTGTCTCAGCTACAAAAACAGCCCTAAATATCGAGGTCCGCGACCTCAAGGGCGTGATTCTGAATGAACTCGCGCCTCGGCTCCACCTTGTCGCCCATCAGGCAGGTGAACATATCGTCGGCCAGGGCCGCATCGTCGATACTCACCCGCAGCAGGGTCCGTTTTTCCGGATTCATCGTGGTATCCCAGAGCTGCTCGGGGTTCATCTCACCGAGACCCTTGTAGCGCTGGAGGTTGCTGCCCCGGAAGGACTCCTGCCGCACGATGGTGAGCAGCTCCTGCCAGTTGGGCACCGCAATCTCCTTGTTGGCGGTCTCCACGGTGAAATCGGTGGTGAGATACTGTTTGATCTGCCCATACTGGCGCATGGCGGAACGGTATTCGCCGATCAGCGGGATCTGCGGGCCAACGGTGATCATCATGTGGGCCTTGTCTTTGATGGCCGCATCGAACTCCCAGCAGCTAGGACGCCAGCGGCAGGGACGAACAGCGCCGAGGATGAGATCCTTGTGGTGCAGCTCTTCCCGAAGGTGCTCAACAAGATTCTGGTCTTCAAACTGATCCGCCGAGCTGATGTTGTTGTCCAGAAGAAAACTGACCATCTCTTCCCAGAGGTTGATGCGGGTCAGGTACTCGATGATTTTCTGGTAGCTGGAAAGGTTTTTCAGCAAGCCGATGAGATCCTCGCCCGCCATCTTCACCTTGCTGGCGCCCACGGTCACCTGGACACTGGTGCTGGCCTGGGCGAAGAGATACTGGTTGAGCTCGTTTTCGTCGGAAAAATACTGTTCCTTCTTGCCGCGGCCAAGGCGGAACAGGGGCGGCTGGCCGATGTAGATGTTGCCGTTTTCCACCAGGGGCAGCATCTGCCGGTAGAAAAAGGTGAGCAGCAGGGTGCGGATATGGGCCCCGTCCACGTCGGCATCGGTCATGATGATGATCTTGTGGTACCGGAGTTTTTCCAGGTCGAACTCATCGCGGCCGATGCCGGTGCCAAGCGCGGAGATAATCTGCTTTATTTCCTCGCTGGAGAGGATCTTGTCGAACCGGGCCTTTTCCACGTTCATGATCTTGCCGCGCAGGGGCAGGATGGCCTGCACGGAACGGTCCCTTCCCTGTTTGGCCGAGCCGCCGGCGGAATCGCCCTCAACCAGGAAGATTTCGCGGTCCTTGGGGTCTTTGGACTGGCATTCCGCCAGCTTGCCCGCCATCAGCAGATCGAGACCGGAGCCTTTTTTGCGGGAGAGTTCCTTGGCGCGCCTTGCCGCCTCGCGGGCACGGGCCGCGTCCACCACCTTGGTGAGAATCTTTCTGGCAATCTGCGGGTTCTGTTCCAGGTAGATGGTAAGCTTTTCGTGACAGACCGCTTCGACGATGGATTTCACCTCGCTGTTGCCCAGCTTGGTCTTGGTCTGCCCCTCGAACTGCGGATCGGGAACGCGGACGGAAACCACACAGGTCAAGCCCTCGCGCACATCGTCCCCGCCCATCTTCTCCTTCATGTTCTTGGGCACCACGTCGTCACTGGCGTAGCGGTTGATGCACCGGGTCAGCGCCCCTCGGAACCCGGCGACATGGGTGCCGCCTTCCTTGGTGTTGATGTTGTTGACAAAGGAAAACAGCCGCTCGGAGTAGCCGTCGAAATACTGAAAAGCTACTTCCACTTGGACATTGTCCCTTTCCCCGGAGATAAAAACCGGGTCGGGATGGATGTGGGTCCGGTTGCGGTTGAGGTATTCGATATAGGAGACGATGCCGCCTTCGAAGTGAAAGATATCCTCGGCCCCGGTCCGCTCGTCGTGGAGGAGGATCTTGACCTCCTTGTTTAAAAAGGCCACTTCCCGCATGCGGGCCTGGATGATGTCGTATTTGAACTCCGTGGTTTCCTTGAATATCTCCGGGTCCGGCATGAAGGTGATCTTGGTGCCGGTCTTATCCGACTCGCCGAAGGTTTCCATGTCTCCCTGGCGGATTCCATAGTGGTAGGTTTGGCGATGTATCTTGCCGTTTCTTTTTATCTCGGCTGTGGTCCATTTGCTCAGGGCGTTGACCACCGATACGCCCACCCCATGGAGCCCCCCGGAAACCTTGTAGGTGTCATGGTCGAACTTGCCGCCCGCATGCAGGGTGCACATGACCAATTCCAGGGCGGAAACCCCTTCTTCGTGCATCTCCACCGGTATGCCGCGCCCGTTATCCTCGACACTACAGCTGCCGTCCGCATGAAAAATTACTTTGATGTCCGTGCAATGCCCGGCCAGGGCCTCGTCTATGCTGTTGTCCACCACCTCGTAGATGAGATGGTGCAGCCCCTCTTCCGCCGTATTGCCGATGTACATGGCCGGACGCATCCGGACGCCTTCAAGGCCGGAAAGAACCTTGATCTGATCCGCTCCGTAGTTTTTCTGTCCTTCAGTCAAAATATAAGCCCTCTTCTAGGAGTTTCTAAAGATGAATATCTACTGGATGTTTATGACTATATTTTGTTGAAATCACAAAAAGACGCGATTACAACGGTTGCCTATTATTGTAATTTTACTTGTTGTCTCGGACAGGTGAGGCCTTTATATTTTCATGGGCATGATAATGCTTAAAAATCCAGGATCATCATCGCCTTGAATCATACAGGGGCTTTCTTCCGAATTGATATAAGCCTTGATGGTGTCACTGGACATAACCTGCATGGTTTCAATAAAATATTTCCCGTTGAATCCGAGCTTTAAAGGAGAATCATCATAGTTTATAATAATTTCATCCTTGGCGCTGCCTATATCCATACTTTGCGAAGAAAGAATAAGTTTGTTTGTTTTTATATGAAACTGCACAGCGTTATAACGATCTTCTGTAAACAAATTCATTTTTTTCATTGAATTCATGAATGGCAGTCTACTCAACTCTATATATTTTTCTTTTTTAATCATATTGATAATATTTTTATAATCTGGGAAATCTCCATTCATCAAACGGACAACGATTATTGAATGGTCTGTTTTTATAACAGCTTGTTTTTCTTCAAAAGCTATTTGTATTTCTGCCGATCCTTCCGTGAATTTTCTTATTTCCTGCATACCCTTGCGGGGAATAAGAATTATCTTCTCCATCTTCAACCCGCTCAGGTCGCTTTCCACCGTTGTTTCGCACAGGGAAAGCCTGTGTCCATCCGAGGAAACCATACGGAGCATGTTTTTGTTGTCGGCAACATCTTTTTCCACCAGAACACCGGTGAGATTGAATTGGGATTCGCCTTCCTGGGCCACGGAAAAAATCGTTTTATCGATGAGTTCTTTTATCCTGTCGCTTGACAGGGAGGTGAGCATGTTTTCATCGTATTCAGGGAAAGCCGGGTATTCTTCGCTGGGCATGCCTGCCAGTTTGTAATCAGTTGAACCCGCGCTGATCTTCGCCCAGTTATTTTCCAGTATCTCAATATGGATTTGATCCGCGTTGGATTCCCGCACTATTTCAAAAAGTTTTTTTGCAGGAAGGGTAATGGATCCTGAAGAAAGTATTTCCGCCGGCAGGCTGTTTCGGATGCCTATTTCAAGATCCGTGGCTGTCAAGAGAATGGAGTCTGTTTGCGACTCAATCAGGATATTGGAGAGAATGGAAATGTTTCCCTTTTTTCCGGTCACATTTTGTAAGGAAGCAAGGCCTGTTAAAAAATCATCTCGAGAGATATTAAAAATCAGGGACATAATGGGCACCCCATATAGTAGTAGTTTTTAAAGTTTTTAAAGGATTATTTTTATTAGGGTTGTTGATATGTTAATAAGCGAAGCAACATACTGAATAAATTAAATTTTTTTAAAAAAAGAAAAGACTGACAAAAAAAGGAAAAGAGAAAAAAACAAGTTATCAACAGGTTTTAAAAACAGAGTAAACAAACCGGTGGGACATAGGGTTGAGAAGGTGTTGATAAAAGAATGTAAAAACCTCCGGCGAATCAAGAGAAGAAAACCCCGTTAATATATCGATATTATTATGAAATATTAAAAACACAACAAACCGCCGGTATTTTGCCAAAACAACTACAAAAAGATAGTGTAAAATCAAAAAAAATTCAATGATAATAAATAAAAAGATGCTGTATTATGGCAATTTTAGGGCCGCCCAAACAGCCCTGTTTGCAAGGCTAGCTTCCAGCAAGAAGGATAAAATTTCACCAAATGGAAAATATTAATAATAAATTATTAATATCAGTGTGTTATGAAATATTTTCAGAGGCAATCCACAGCCGGACTTTTCCTGGGGCTGCCATGGCGGTCGCCTGGGGGCCTCCCGAGAAAAGAAGGCGGGTGATTCAGACTTACGGCTACACCACATACAGCCAAGAAAACCCGGTTAACACGGACACGGTGTACGACCTTGCCTCCCTGACCAAACCCCTGGCCACAACTCTGGCCATCCTTGTGTTGTTGAAAGAGCAACGAATACAACTCTCCGAACAGGTCTCGGATATTTTTCCCCAAACAGGAACGTCCATGCACGGGATATCCATCAAAGATATTCTTTGTCACAGTGCAGGGTTTCCAGCCCATCAGCCCTATTATCTCGAATTTTGCAGGCTGGAGGAGGAAAAAAGAAAGGAGGAGCTTCTCGGTTTGCTTATAAGGGAGCCACAGGCCTATGAACCAGGCAGCGCATCCATCTACAGCGATCTTGGCTTCATGTTGCTTGGCCTGATTGTGGAAAAGAAAAGCGGCCTTGCCCTCGCCGATTTTTTCAGGGAAAAAATTGCAGAGCCGCTGGGGCTTGCGAAAAAAATATTTTATGGCATGGCAGAGCCTTGGGACACGGGAAAAACACCCGCCCCCACGGAAGATTGCCCCTTTCGCAAAAAAATTCTCTGCGGGGAGGTGAGCGATGAAAACGCCCACGCCCTGGGCGGGGTGGCCGGGCATGCAGGCTTGTTCGGCACCATCGACGGGGTTTTGGAGATGGGGGTGCATCTGCTGGATCAATGGCAGGGCCGGGAGGAGCACCCAAACTACCTGGCAAGCGATCTGCGCCGATTTTTAACAAGGCAGGACATCCCGGGTTCAACCTGGGCTCTGGGCTTTGATACGCCCTCAAGCACCGGCTCAAGCGGGGGCAGATATCTGGCGCCCACCAGTGTGGGCCATCTCGGCTTTACCGGAACCTCCTTCTGGATAGACCCAACCCGAGACCTGGTTATGGTTCTTTTGAGCAACCGGGTCCATCCCAGCCGGGAGAACACCCGAATCAAACAGTTCCGGCCTCTTTTTCATGAGACAGTGATGGAGAGCCTGGGCTTGGTTTAAATCAGAATTTTTTCTGCTCCGGATACAGGCGCAGGACATCCTCTTCACTGGCCTTCATAACTCCGCGCTCACTGATCAACCCGGTGATAAGACGGGCCGGGGTGACGTCAAAACCATAGTTCACGCAGGCCGTATCCTGCGGGGCAATGGCGATGGTGGACATTTCCGCCGCCTCATTTAAGCCCCGGATATGGGTGATCTCCCGACCGCTCCGCTGTTCAATGGGTATCTCGGCCAGACCGTCGCAAATTTCCCAGTCAAAGGTGGTGGAGGGCAGGGCCACGTAAAAGGGAACCCCGTTGTCGCGGGCGGCCAGGGCCTTGAGATAGGTGCCGATCTTGTTGGCCACGTCGCCGCACCGGGTGGTGCGGTCCGTGCCGACAATGACCATATCCACCAGACCGTGTTGCATGAGATGGCCGCCGGTGTTGTCGGCGATCAGGGTGTGCGGCACCCCTTCCTCTTTCAGTTCCCAGGCGGTGAGCTTGGCCCCTTGCAGCCAGGGACGGGTCTCATCCACCCAGACATGCACCGTAATCCCTTCGGCATGGGCGGCGTAGATGGGTGCGGTGGCGGAACCGTAATCCACAAAGGCCAGCCAGCCCGCGTTGCAGTGGGTAAGGATATTCACCGGCGCGCCGTTTTTTTTCCGGCTGAGCGCGGCGATGATCTCCTTGCCGTGCTCCCCGATTCGGCGGCAGAATTCCGCGTCCTCGTCGGCTATCTCACAGGCAACGGCAAAGGCTCTGGCATGTTTTGCGGCAAAGGTGGTTTCCTCTGCGATGGCGGCAAGCTGCCGGTTCACGGCCCAGGCCAGGTTGCTGGCGGTGGGCCGGGTTTGGATCAAATCCTCTGCCGCTTTTCGCATAAACCCGGCAAAGTCATGCTCCGGCGCGGTCAGGGCGGCAAGGTGCATGCCGAAACCGGCTGTGGCGCCAATGAGCCCGGCGCCGCGCACATGCATCTCCCGGATGGCCGCGCAAACCTCGGCAACCGTGCGCAGTTCCTCGACCACAAAGCGGTGGGGCAGATGGCGCTGGTCGATAATCTTGACTGTGGCGGGGTCTGTGGCAGACGGCCAGATGGTTCGGTAGGGTGTTCCGGAAACGTGCATGTCAGCCTCAGGCGATCAGAGAAAAAAGGTGAACAGATAATATGATATGAGACCCATACCAATGGCAGCGTAGATCAGCAGTCAGGACGGGCAGTCGATTTCCCGCTGTTTTTTGAGCATGAAGGCAAAGGTCAGACCGGCAACAACAAGAGCGGCGAGGCTGGCAAGGGCATGTGGGCTCATGGGCGTGTTTCCTTATGGTTGTGATGACGACAGGGTAAACCGGATTTTTTCTGCTGCCAAGAATTTAATAATCCTCCTTGACCCTGGCCAGAGTCAGCACCATCACCTCGACTGCCCCGGCTTTTTTCAGAACCCTGGCGCATTCGTTCACCGTGGTGCCGGTGGTGAACACATCATCGATGAGCAGAATCTTTTTTCCCGCTAGCCGCTGCGGTTTTACAACGGCAAAGGCGTTTTTGAGATTGGTGCGGCGGGCTGCTCCATTGAAACTGGTTTGCGGCTCGGTTGGCCGGGTGCGGATCAGGAGGCTGGCCGTGACCCGCCGGTCTTTTGGGAAAAAGGCTCGGGCCAGGAGCAGGGCCTGGTTGAAGCCGCGCTCCCGCAGACGGGTTGGATGCAAGGGCACAGGTACGATCAAGTCTACCCCCTCCACCTCGGCCAAAAGTGGCAGATTTTTGGCAAACCAGGCAAAGCTCGGCAGGCAGGCGGTCTTTCCCTGGTATTTGAAGCGGTGGATCACTTTTTTCAGCGGCTCTTCGTAGAGAAAGAGCGCTCTGGCCCAATTGAAATGCCGGGGGGTTGCGAGGCAGGCCCCGCAATGATGGTCTCCGCCTGTTGCCACAAGATATACCCTGCCGCAACAGGGACAGAGCGGACTTTGGATGCAAGGGAGCATCTCCAGGCAGTCCTTGCAGAACAACAACTTCGGCGCGGAGCCCAGCGGCTTTTCACAGGCAAGACAGAACGAGGGCAGCAGGAGATCGAGGAGGGCTTTAAAAAATCGCTTCATTCTCGGCCATGAATCTCTTCAGCACCATAAGGCCATCCGGGGTAAATTGTTCTGTGGCGGCCATGAGTTGCACCGCATCCACCCCGAGGAAAAATCCATCCTCCACCTCTTCGGGCTGGAGGACAAACGGACCCTCTGCCATGCAGGAAAAGACCCGGCCCCAGACCCGGTTGTTGTCGGCTTCATGGTAAAAATCGAAATGGCGGGCAAGGACAGCCTTGCGCACGCCCAGCTCTTCGGTCAGTTCGCGTTTTGCGGAAAGCTCGTAGGATTCCCCGGCCAGGACCACGCCGCCGGTGGCCACATCCAGGTAGCCGGGATAGATATCCTTGCTCATGGTCCGCCTCTGGACAAAAATTTCTTGGCGCCGGTTAAAGACCAGGATGTAGCAGGCCCGGTGGATGAGGCAGCCCTCCCGCATCACCCGTCTGGAAACCTGCGCCACTTCCTGATTCCGCTCATCAACGATCAGGACTATTTCATCTGCGGGATTCATTTTCTCAAGGGCTCCAGTCTGCTGCTTTGCAAAAAAAGTGAAACTCTTATACCATGAAAAGCGAGCCTGGGGCAGGGAAGAAGAATCTTTTCCGCTGCCGGAGCAGGCCATAAGCCAAAGGATAATTCGGTCATGGAAAAAAAATTCCAGTTTTCTCTCAGCTATCTCTTCATCGCCCTGGCCATTTTCATCCTCCTCCAGAACTGGCTTTCGCCGGAGATCAACAATGTTTCCTACAGCCAGTTCAAGACGCACGTGGCGGAAAAAAAGATCAATTCCGTGGTCATTTCCTCAACCCTGCTCAAGGGGTATGAAAAGGTCGAGAGCGACAAGAAGGAGCCGATGTTTCCCAAGGCTCTCTTTGTGACCCCGCGCGTTGATGACAAAAATCTCGTGGAGTTTCTGGAAAAATACAATGTAGACATCATCGCGGCCAACGAGAACACTTTTCTGCGTACCCTGCTGTCCTGGATTCTGCCCACCCTGTTTTTTGTCGGGATCTGGATGTTCATGATGAAACGCATGGGGCAGGGTGCAGGCGGCATGATGACCCTGGGCAAGTCCAAGGCCAAGATCATTGCCCAGACCGATCTGGGGGTGGATTTCAAGTCGGTGGCCGGCCAGGAGGAGGCCAAGGTGGAGCTGGCCGAGGTGATCGAGTTTTTGAAGACCCCGGAAAAATTCACCCGTCTGGGCGCCAAGATCCCCAAGGGCATCCTTTTGGTCGGCCCTCCGGGCACGGGCAAGACCTTGTTGGCCAAGGCGGTGGCCGGGGAGTCCGGGGTGCCGTTTTTCTCGATCAGCGGCTCGGATTTCATCGAGATGTTCGTGGGCCTTGGCGCGGCCAGGGTGCGCGACCTTTTTGAGCAGGCCAACGCCAAGGCGCCCTGCATCGTGTTCATCGACGAGTTGGACTCCCTGGGCAAGGCCAGGGGCAGCGGCATGATGGGCGGACACGACGAGCGGGAGCAGACCCTGAACCAGTTGCTCGCCGAGATGGACGGCTTTGAGGTGAACAAAGGGGTGGTGATCCTCGCCGCCACCAACCGGCCCGAGATTCTGGACCCGGCCCTACTTAGGCCTGGCCGCTTCGACCGGCATATCCTGGTGGACCGGCCAGACCTCAAGGAGCGGGTGGCGATTCTGGCGGTGCATGCCAAGGGGATCAAGCTTGCTGTGGAGGTTGATCTGGAGATCATCGCCCGCCGCACCCCGGGTTTTACCGGAGCGGATCTGGCCAATCTGGTCAATGAAGCGACCCTGCTGGCGGTGCGCAAGGGCAAGGAGCAGGTGGAGGCCACGGAGTTTGAAGAGGCCATCGACCGGATCGTGGCCGGTCTGGAGAAGAAAAACCGGGTGCTCAACGAGACGGAAAAGAAAACCGTGGCCTATCACGAAACCGGGCACGCCCTGGTGGCCACCTTCCGTAAGACCGCGGAAAAGGTGCACAAGATCAGCATCGTCCCAAGAGGGATCGGCGCCCTGGGCTACACCATGCAGCTCCCCACCGAGGACCGTTTTTTGATGTCCAAGACCGAGCTGCTGGAGAAGATCGACGTACTTTTGGGGGGCAGGGCCGCGGAAAGGATCATCTTCGACGAAATCACCACCGGCGCCCAGAACGACCTGCAACGGGCCACGGAAATCGCCCGCAGCATGGTGGCCATGTACGGGATGAACGAAAAACTCGGCCAGGCCACCTATCTACAGCCGGCAAACCAGTTTATGCAGCAGGGGCTGTTTCAGCCGAAGGAATTCAGCGAGCAGACCGCCCTGCTCATCGACGAGGAGGTGCGCAAGATGCTCGATGAGCGCATGGTGCTGGTGGAAAAGACTCTGGTCGAACAGCGCCCTCTGCTGGAAAAGATTGCGAAAGTGCTGTTTGAGAAAGAGGCCCTGGATGATGAGGAGTTCAAGGCGTTGCTGGCGGAAGGGGTTTGATCAGCGGAAGCTTACCCCGCCATCCCCGCCAGCACCTTCTTCACCACATTGCCGTCCGCGCTCTTGCCGAAATGCTTCATGATCGGGCCCATGGCCTGCATGGCGCTCTTGAACTGGGCAAGATCGATGTTTTCCCTGGCCCAGGCGGCGATCTCTTCTTCCGTGGCCATCGTGGGCAGGTATGCCTCCAGAATTTCGAGATACTCTGAGCTGGCCTCTTTTTTGTACTCCAGAGTTTGTCGTTCCGATTTGCACAACCCCATGATCAGGCTGATGATGTCGTCGTCGGTGATCTCATCGTCCCGTTTGGCCCGGGTGCTCTTTTTGCCGCTTTCCAGGGTGATGGGCATGGTGATCTTGGTGGGGAATTCGCTGATGATGATGCGCAGCGCACCCTTGACCGCCTCGTTTTTGCTCAGCATGGCGGCCTTGAGGTCGCTTTTTAGTTTGGCCAGCAGGGTCACGCCCATGGCCGCATTCCAGCCGTATGGTTTTTCAGTGCTCATTATTTTTCCTTATCTGGGAGGGTTGTTTAGCGGAAAGTGATCAGCAGGATGGCGCCAAGCAGCAGGAGCATGGGGCCGTTGGCGACATAGACCACATAAACCACGGGGTATCTGGAGCCGAGCATCTCCCTGAGCCGGGTCCGGTTGCAGAGCCTGGGAATCCAGAAAGCCACGGAGATGGCAAGCCCTGCAATGGTGAGGACAAGGCCGGTGCTGGCAAGAAAGGTGTGCATGGCGCGCTCCCAGGCCTATTCGGCTTCAATTTCCGCGATGCGGGTGGTGATGATGGTCAGGCAGGCGGCAGCCCGTATCATGCCTTGCTCGTTGCCCTTCTGCTCATAGTACATCTGGCCGAGTTCCAGGGATTCTTGGGCAAGCCGCAGGTTTTTGAGCTGGGCTCTGGCTGGGTCTGTCTGCCAGAGGGCGATGGCCTCTCGTGCCTGGTCTTCGTTGTTGATATTCATGATGCGGCGTATTGTACAGCTTTTTGTTGTTTGCGGAAATCGTAAAAAACGCCGGTCCGACTGTCGGTCGTCAAGCGTCGGGAGAACGGGGAAAAGCGGAGACCCCCAGGAAAATAAGGTGGAGATGAGGTTTCCAGGGGGGCTGGTGTCGCGTCTCGGGAGGTTACACCTTATAAAAACTTTCTTTTTCCGCCCCGCATTTGGGACAGACCCAATCGTCGGGCAGGTCGGCAAAGGCGGTGCCCGCCTCGATGCCGTGTTCGTAATCGCCCTCTTCCGGGTCGTAGACATAACCGCAGGGGCATTCATACTTGTCCATGATGGCTCTCCTTTTTTTAGGTTGATACGAAAGGGCGGATCAGGCCAAGGCCTTGTTCTTGAGGGAACAGTAATTATCGTTGGCGAAAAATCCATGGAAAAAAAGCGGGCGGGAATTTTTTATGGGGCGGAGATGGGGGAGAAAAACCCACCCCGTACAAGCTAGTGTTTATAGCCGTCCTGGTGGCGGTTTTTCTTGTCTTCCTTGTTTTCATACATGGCCTGGTCTGCCCGGTGGAGCAGTTCGTCGATGGAGCAGGGTGCCAGATGTTCATGGCGGCCAACTCCGATACTGAGGGACAGCGGGTATTGCCGGGTTGTCATCCGGTTGGTTTTCTCGATATTTTCGTTTAGGCGGTTGAGAACGGTTTCCTCGTTGCCCAGCGTCGAGTTGTCTGAGGTGGGTCGTCAATAGTGGACACGAAAATCCTACGCAGCTTTTTGCAGTTGATAAAACCGGCGCTCATAGGCAGCCGGGGAAAGATAACCGAGTTTTTTCTGTTTTCTTTGG
>Ga0315272_10000491_pt1 | contig 19891 bp, 17 predicted proteins | sample C3_middle_MG_FD_203918 | JGI IMG/M metagenome (GOLD analysis project Ga0315272, IMG submission 203918) | Sediment microbial communities from Yellowstone Lake, YNP, Wyoming, USA - C3_middle | ecosystem: Environmental > Aquatic > Freshwater > Lake > Sediment | place: USA: Wyoming | collected...
GTGTGGAACTGACGGCCAAGGCGGATAGAGAGCCCGGTTTCCTCGCACGCCTCCCGCACTGCCGCCTGCTCCAGCGACTCCCCGTAATCGACAAACCCGCCGGGCAAAGCCCAGGCAACAGGCGGATTCTTACGCTTCACCAGAACAACGCCGGTGCCTAGAGTGATGATGATATCCACCGTGGGCACCGGATTTCGATAGGCCGGTATCGCCTGACCGCAAGCGGGACAAGGCTTCACCAGGCGCCCTCCCCGTGACACAGGGCGTGGATGGTCCGCCAGCTCTCCACCTCGGGCAGCGCATGCTTGCCCTGGTTCCAGGGCTGACGGTAGACAATGGGCTGAATGCCTTCTTCCTGGGCAAGTTGCAGGCAGGTCTGGGCCCGGTCATCCACAAAAAAGGCAAGGTCCATTTCCCTGATGTGGGCGGCCTTGCTGTCGTGTTCCCCGGTTGCCACCAGCCTTACCCGACCGTACACCTGCGGACCCAGTTCTTTTTTTAGCCAGCGGGCGATGGGTTTTTTTAGCGGACGGGCCGTGATGAAGGTGAGGGGGCCATGCTCGGCAAATCCGGTCAAGACCTGCCGGGCGTGACGCATAAGTCGCAGACCGCAGGCAATGGGCTCTTCCAGCAGACGGCCAAAAATCTCCGCCACCATGGCCGGATCAAGGTCCAGACAATCCTCCACCTGAAACTCGGTGATCTCCTCCGGACGGACCCTGGCCCCATAATCGGTCTGGGCCAGACGGATAAAGGCCTCCATGGTATCGGCAACCACGCCGTCTATGTCAAAGCCGATACGGCTTGGGTGAATGTGCATGCAGCATTCCCTGATCCACGCATATATATGTTGCGAAGAAGAAGACAAATCGGGTACATCTTCCCGCCACAGCGTAGCTATTTTGGTTAGTGTAAACCAAAATCCGGCAAAAAAGGCAAAAATTCTTCTCTTCGGATGCGAAAAACCGCCTTTTGGGCCGGGAAGGTTTTCTTGACAAAAAAAACGAAAAAAAGCATAGTTGCTCATTCATCTATAGACGTCGTCTGAAAATAACTATAACATCAGCGCCGCTTGCACCACTACCACCGGCGTAAGGCGCCGTGCCGAAATGATCATCCCCCCGTACTGTGGTTATTATTTCGTAACGGCCCCTAAGCCGTCGTGCAAAAATAACTGTAATATTGAAATGCCGTAACCGGCATAAGGGGCCGTACCGAAATGGTTACAGTCATGATTATTTCGTAACGGCCCCTAAATTTAAATGGAGCACCAGACTTTCATGAAGCTACCTCCCCTTACCATCGGCAAGTTCACCGCCCCGGTACCCCTTGTTCAAGGAGGCATGTCCATTCGCGTCTCCACCTCGGCTCTGGCCATACCTGTTGCCGAGTGCGGCGGCATCGGCACCATCGGCGGCTCGGCCATTCCGGTGGAGGAGCTCCAGGCTGACATCCGCAAGGCCAAGGCGGCAACCAAGGGGATCATCGCGGTGAACATCATGTTCGCCATGAAGAATTTCTACAGCCTGGTCCAAGGCTCCATCGAAGCCGGGGTGGACATGATCGTCACCGGGGCCGGTTTTTCTCGGGACATCTTCAAGATCGGCAAAGAAACCAACACCCCCATTGTCTCCATCGTTTCCTCGCCCTCCTTTGCCATCCTCGCCGAGAAGCTGGGCGCTGCGGCCATCGTGGTCGAGGCCAAGGAGGCCGGCGGTCATCTAGGCACCAACGTCGCCCTGCGCGAGCTTTTCCCCGAGATCCGCAAGGTGGTCACCAAGGTCCCCCTGATCGCGGCCGGCGGCATCACCAACGGCTATGAAATGGCGGAGATGATGGACAAGTACGGGGCAGACGGCATCCAGATCGCCACCCGCTTTGTCCTCACCAAGGAGTGTTCGGTGGCGGAAAGCTTCAAGCAGGCCATGCTCCACGCCAACCGGGAAGACATTTCCCTGATCAAATCCCCGGTGGGGTTGCCCGGTCGGGCCATTAAGACCCCCTTTGTCAAGCAGCTCCTGAGCAATGCCGACCTCAAGGCCAAGGAATGCAAGTACAAGTGCCTGAAAAAATGCGACCATGTGTATTGCATCAGCGACCGGCTCACTGCGGCCTGCGAGGGCAACATGGAAGATGGCCTGGTTTTTTCCGGAGAAAACGTCTTTAAAATCAAGGATATCCTCACGGTCCGCGAGGTCTTCGACCAGTTTGTTTCCCAGGCCGAATCCATGTACAAAGAACCTACGGCGACGTATTGAGCAGGAGTACAGCCACCTTACCCTCCTGCCCGGAAGACCCCATGGACCACCCACCCCCTGATCTGGCTGACCTACCAGAACCCCTCATCATTCCGCGGGCCGAGCATCCCATCTCCCGCAAGGATATCGACCGCGAGGCCCTGAAGGTGATGCACCGCCTCCGCGACGCGGGCTTTTCCGCTTACCTGGTGGGCGGCGCGGTACGCGATCTTTACCTCGGTAAGACCCCCAAGGATTTCGACATCAGCACCAATGCCCGGCCAGGGCAGCTGCGCACCCTCTTTCGCAACAGCCGGATCATCGGCCGCCGCTTTCGCCTAGTACAGGTTTTTTTCTTTGGCGGCAAGATCGTCGAGGTCTCCACCCTCCGCTGCCGCAGCGAGTTTGAAGAGGGAGAGAAGGAAGAGGACGAGGTGCTGGCCCACAACAACACCTTTGGTTCGGAAGCGGAAGACGCCTTCCGGCGAGATCTCACCATCAACGCTCTGTTCTATGAGATAGAGAACTTCACCATCATCGACTACACGGGCGGGGTGGCGGACCTCAACAATAAAATTGTCCGCATTGTCGGGGAGCCGGACCGGAGGATTATCCGCGATCCCGTCCGCATGATGCGGGCCATCCGCCACGCAGCCAGAAGCAATTTCACCATCGAAGACCGCACCTGGCAGGCCATTGTCACCAACCTCGACACCCTGCGTCTCTGCCCGGATTCCCGGGTTCGGGATGAATTTTTCAAAGACCTGAACAGCGGCGCCTGTGCTCCCTGGTGTCGGCTTGCCGTTGCCAGCGGACTCTTCTTCCTCCTTCTTCCGTGCTATGATGGGATCATCAGCCGGGAGCCGGAAAAACCCTCAGGCCAAACCCGCCTCCTCTTCGCCCTGTGCCAGGTGATCGATCGGTTGCATGGCGAAGGCAGCCCCCTGCCGGAGCACCTCCTGCTCGCGGTCCTCTTGCTGCCCTGGGCCCAGGCGCGCTTCGACCTGGTAAACCAGGCTGCCGAAGGACGCGAGGCCTTTACCTTTTCCCGCACCCTCCGCGCCGAGGTTGATGCCCACCTGGAACACCTCAATGTCAAGCGGGCCTCCAGGGAGGAGATCACCTCGCTCCTGGTCAATCTCCCGGCCTTTGTCCGACACGGCGCAGAGCAGACCTGGCCCGCCTGGCTGAAACGCAAAAGTTATTTCCCCGATGGCCTGCTGCTGTTTCAGCTTTACCAGGAAGCCCTTGGCGGCTCACCCGCCGATCTGGCGGTGCGGCCCGAATCTGCCGCTTCCCCCCACCACGCCCCCAGAAGCGGCAAGCCCAGGACCGGCAAACCCCGGTCGCCCCGGTCAGAAAGCCGCATCCCTGCGTTTTCCGGCAAAAAGGGCGGGATCTTTGGCCTCAAGTAGGACGGATCCTACCGCCAGTGCTTGCTTTTAAAAACAAGGCCTTACTGTGAACCAGCCGCCCGACATCGCCAAACTCCAAGCCCTGCCTCTGGCCAAACTCATGCGCCAGGCCCTGGCCACCAAACTTGCCCGACGGGGAACCTCCTTTTCCCTGTGCAGCATCATCAATGCCAAGTCCGGCCGATGCAGCGAGGATTGCCATTTTTGTGCACAATCGGCCCGTTACCAGACCGAGGCGCCGGTCTATCCCCTGCTGGACAAAGCCAAAATCCTTGCCGCCGCCCATGAAGCCAAAAAAATCGGGGCCAGCCGTTTTTCCCTGGTAACCAGCGGCCGAGGGTTGACAAGCGAAGATCTGCCCCTGGTGCTGGAAATCATCCGCGCCATCCGCAAGGAGGTGGGGATCAAGGTCTGCGCCTCTCTGGGGATCTTGGGTGAGTCCGAGCTTGGGCAGCTCAAGGAGGCCGGCGTTTCCCGTTACCACCACAATCTGGAATCCTCCCGGGAATTCTTCCCGCAGGTCTGCACCAGTCACAGCTTCGGTGACCGGATCGCCACCATCAAGGCCGCCCAGGCCGTGGGCCTCTCGGTTTGCAGCGGCGGCATCTTCGGCCTGGGAGAATCCGAGGCGGATCGCCTGTCCATGGCCATGAGTCTTGTCGAGTGCGGGATTGATTCGGTACCCATCAATATCCTCATCCCCCTGGCCGGTACGCCCTGCGCCGGACTTGCCCCCCTGCCCATCACGGAAATCCTCCGCTCCATCGCCCTCTACCGTCTAATCCTGCCCCAGGCGGCGATCCGCCTGGCTGCCGGCCGCGAATCCGCCCTGGCCGATTTTTTGAGCTCCGCCTTCATGGCCGGCGCCGACGGCATGATGATCGGCGGCTATCTCACCCAACGGGGCCGCTCCCCGGAGGCAGACCGGCAATTCGCCGAAGAGATCAAACAATTATGGTCGATCTGAAGGACTGGCTGAACCAGCAACGGGAAAAGGGCGGGCTCCGCAGCCTGCGCCCGGTGATCCGTCGGGGCAAAGGACGGCTCACCCTTACCGGAGATGAAAACCAGGAGCTAGTCGATTTCTCCTCCAATGATTACCTGGCCCTGGCCGAACATCCGGCCCTCATTGCCGCCGCCCACGCGGCCCTGAACCGGTTTGGCGCAGGTTCGGGCGCCTCCCGCTTGATGAGCGGCGATCTCGCCGTACACCATGAATTGGAAGAAGCAGTGGCCCAGCTCAAGGGCAAGGAGGCCGCCCTCACCTTCGGCTCCGGCTACATGGCCAACACCGGCATCATCCCCGCCCTGGCGGCCCGCCACGACCTCATCTTCAGTGATCGCCTGAACCATGCCAGCATCCACGACGGCTGCCGTCTTTCCGGCGCCCACCTGCTGCGCTTCCGGCATAACGACCTCAATCATCTCGAAGAGTTGCTCAAGGAAAACCGGGGGGCGGGCACGGCGCTCATCGTGGTGGAGTCCATTTACAGCATGGACGGCGACCGCTGCCCGCTGCGCGAACTGGTGGCGCTCAAGGAGCGGTTCGGCTGCCTGCTCATAGTGGACGAGGCCCATGCCACCGGCGTGTTCGGCGCAAACGGCGGCGGGATTATCGAAGAGGACGGGGTGGGCGATGGGGTGGATCTGGCCATGGGCACCTTCGGCAAGGCCCTTGGCAGCTATGGCGCGTATGTGGCGGGCAACAAGGAGCTGATCGAGTTTCTGCTCAACCGGGCCAGGAGCTTTATCTTTTCCACCGCCTTGCCGCCTGCGGTTGCCGCGGCCTCACTGGCCGCAGTCCAACTCGTCCAGCAGGAGCCAAATCTGCGCCGCGAACTGCACGGGAAAATCGATTATTTCAAGGGGCTGCTGCGCACCGGAGGATACAGCGCGGACCTTGGCCCCTCGCAGATCATCCCCATCCTGGTCGGGGAGAGCAGGGCGGCGCTCAACAAAGCCGGTTTGCTCCAAAAGCAGGGGGTCTTCGCCACGGCCGTCCGGCCACCCACCGTGCCCGAGGGCACCGCACGGCTCAGATTTTCCATTACCCGCCATCACAGCACGGCGGATCTCACCCAGGCAGCCAAGGCGCTGCTGGAGATCATGGCATAGATCGCGTTACTTCTATTTTTGGTGGGCAGGGGGAGGAAAAGCGAAGGGAAGAAAGAAAATTTCCGGGCTGGGAAGACCCAGCCCGGAAATGGAACAGCGACTTACTTTGCAGCAGGAGCAGCAGGAGCCTCGGGGGCGGCAGCAGGAGCAGCAGCCTCAGGAACAGCAGCAGGAGCAGCGGGCTCAGCAGCAGGAGCAACGGGAGCAGCGGGAGCAACCTGCTCTACCGGCGGAACTACTGCGGCTTCTTCAGCTTTCTTACAGGCAACCAGGCCGGTAGCAAGGAGCAGCATCAGGGCAAAAGCAACGGTCATTTTAACTGATTTCATGTTCTCTTCCTCTCTTTGTGTTTTAATAATTGCGACAATGCGCATTATACTTGGTAGTGATCGCACCTGGATCACCCAGCCAACTCTTCCCTCGGTCAGGGGGTGACAAATATGACTTTTATACATCCGCTCCTCGCCTGAGTAAAGGAAAAATATACGCCCCCAAAGAAAAAAACGCCCTTTCCCACTTATTTTTGACAAAAAGGACAGCAAAAAGTCGCCCGCCCACCCAAAACAGTGCGCACCACCGGTTGACCGCAGCGCAGGCAGGGCTGCCCCTGCCGCCCATACACCGTAAGTTCCAACTGAAAATACCCGGCCTCGCCGCTGACATTCTCGTAATCGGAGATGGTGGAGCCACCCATGGCAATGGCTTTTTTCAAAATGAGCCGACTTTTCCTGACGATGCGCTGCCAATCCAGCTTCGACAGGCGATTTACCGGGGCCTGCGGATGGGTGCAGGCGGCAAAGAGGGTCTCGTTGGCGTAGATATTGCCAAGGCCCACCACCACCCGATTGTCCATGAGAAAAATTTTCACCGGCTGCCTCTTGCCCCGCGCCTTTGCCAGCAGATACTCGGCGGAAAAATCATCGGAAAAAGGCTCCGGCCCCAAACCGGCAAAGGGATCGCTCTCCCGCAGCTCTTTTTCCGAATAGACCTCGACACAGCCGAACCGGCGCACATCGTTGAAGCGCATCTCCTTGCCGTTATCCAACAAAAAACGGAGATGATCGTGCTTGCGGCGGGGGCTGTCGCAGTCAAAAATGCCGATCTTGCCGGTCATGCCGAGATGGAACAGCATGATAGCCTTGCCGGTTAGGCGCAGGAGGATATATTTGGCGCGCCGCTCCACCCCCAGGATGAAGGCGCCCTCGACCTGACTGTACATCTTGGCCCTGGGAAAAGGCTTGCGCAGCCTCTTGTTGCTGAAGGAAACCGAGAGAATTTTACGCTTGAGTACCAAAGGGGCAAGCCCCTGGCAGATCACTTCCACTTCCGGCAGCTCGGGCATGGCACAACTCCTTTCTCAGCCTGCGGCGTCGGGCTTGATTTTCCGAATCAGCCTGGGGATGTAGAAGGAGCCGACAAAGAGCGCCAGGGAGAAGGCGGTCTTCCAGCTCAGCAGCTGCCGCCAGTCGCCGGATCGCCACACCTCGGCCAGGGTGGCGAAGAAGAAGGTGAGGACAAAGCCTCCGGCGATGATGCCGAACAGGGTGCCGAAGAAATACTCTTTGAACGTCACCCTGGTCAGACCCATGCCGAAGTTGAGGGGGGTGAAGGGGAAAAAAATCAATCGCAGATAGAGCACCGTGGCAAAGCCGTTGGCCGCGATCCGGTCATCGTATTTTTTCAGCCGGTCGCCGATCAGGCCTGCGGCAAAATCCCGGCCCAGGTAGCGGCCGATGAAAAATGCCAGGGAAGCGCCGAGCATGGCGCCCAGCTCATTGTAGAGAAACCCGTACAGAGTGCCGAACAGCAGGGCGCCGAGGCCGGTGAACAGGGTGGCAGGCAGAAAAAGACAGATGCCCCCGGCATAGAGAAGCACGAAAACCAGCGGCCCCCATGGGACAAAGGAGTTCACCAGGGTTTGCAGAGAGTCGGGCGAGATATATTCCCGCACCGGGGTAAAGCGAAACAGGGTGATCATTGCCGCAAGAAACAGGACAAAGGCAATGGCCTTGCCAAGGCCTTTTTTGGGAGTCTCGCCTGGTTTCATCATGCACCGCCCAACCGTATTTCCGCCTTGCCCCACAGCGGACACTGCCCACCGATACATTCCCGGTTCACGGAAAACTGTCGGCAGACAAAATCAGCCTCGGCCAGGAGCGACACCGGCAGCAGGCGGTGGGAAAGAAGCGCCGCTTCCCGCAGAGCCGCGACAGTTTCCCGCTGGCAACAACGCGCTCCTTGGGTCAGGGCGATCTCGCCCAACACCCGGGAGGTGATCTCCTGCACCTGCTGCCGAGCCTTGGGGGTGAGCGGCGTGGCCGCAAGCAAAACACTGAAGGCGATGCCAACCCCGGCTGCGGCCCCGCAATTGCCCCAGAAGCCGCAGACCCCACCGGGCACCTTGCTGCCTCGCTCAATGCCGGTAAGGATGTCTTCCCGGCTGATCCTGCCGCCCAGGTTCCGGTAGGTGGCCAGGATGATGCCCGGCACCATGGCATGGTGCTCCGGCCCGTGCAGGGGAATGGCCGGGTGGCGACGGATGGTATCCAGCAGGCGCAGCATGTCCTGCTCTTTCGTTTCGATGCAGAGCAGCCGGATGGCGGAAAGGCCGTCCTGCTGGTGGCAGGCATCGCAGATATAATGGCCCTCAACGCAGACCGCATTGGTTTTCTTGACCCCGCCGCAATAATGGCAAGCCGCCTCCCGATCATGGGCGAGATAACCGATCTCCTTGCCGCAGGCCATGCAGCCCGATGGATGCCGAGTGCCAGCCGGCTTGGGCAAGCCAGGCAAAGCAACAATCTTCCCCGCCAATGGTTCATCCTGTCCGCCGCCGCAACAGCCGCTGGACTGGAGCAGGGGGGGCTCGGCCCCGGTTTGCGGCGCGCAGCAGCTATTCTCCAAGGCCAGGTTGACCACCGCCCCCTGGGCATCAAGAACAAACAGGGAATCACCCAGGCTTTCCGCCTCGCTTAAGGCCACGGTCGTACGCTGACCCTTGAGCAGCATGACCCCGCCCTCCGCCCACACTGCGGCAAACGGCCCCCGGTAGATGACCTCCACCTGCCGCGCCGCTTCCGGTTTGTAGGCCCGGAAGGTCAGGGAATAGAACCGGGTTTCCCCTTCGATCCGATAGGGGAAGCGCTTGACCAGGCTGATTCCGGCAAAACCGGCACCCCGGAGCATGGCCAGCAGATCCTCCTGCCGCATCGCCCCGCCCAGGCATTCGCCCCGGAACCGCTCATTATTTTTGATAGCCACCGGAATGGTGTCGTCGGTGACAATATCGGACACCACCAGCCTGCCGCCGGGCTTGAGTATCCGAAAGATCTCGTGCAGGGTTTGCCGCTTGTCCGGGCTCAGGTTGATCACGCAGTTGGAGATCACCACGCTGGCCGTGGCATCCGGCAGGGGGATGTCTTCGAGAAAGCCCTTTTTGAACTCCACATTGTCATAGCCCAATCGGCTGGCCACCGTTGCCTTGGCCAGCTCGGCCAGGTGGAGCATCTCCTCGGTCATGTCGATGCCGATCACCCGACCGGTCGGCCCCACCTGGGCCGCAGCCATGAAGCACTCGACCCCGCTGCCGCTGCCCAGATCCACCAGCACCTCACCTGTTTGCGGCTCGGCATCCTTGACCGGGCTGCCGCAACCATAGGATTTCTTTCGGGAATCCGCCGGAATGAAATTGGCCAGGGCCTGGTCCGGGGCAAAGGGGTTGACAATCTCCTCGTTAGGGATTCGCGCGGCCCGGCCATAAAACTCGCGCACCGTGGCATGCCCCTGGTCATCGGCCAGGGAGACCACGCAATTGCAATGGGTGAGCGCCACCTCCCCGCCATCCGGGCAATCGTGGCGCACCTCGCCCATCCGCAGGAGAAGCTCGGCCTTTGCCAGGGCAGGATATTGGCGGGCCTGTCGGCTGATCAGCCAGAGGGCCAAGCCGTTATACAGCTCCACATAGGGGTCGTGCCCCACCAGCTCGCCCCCGGCCAGATAGCTGTGATCGAGATCGCCGCCGCCCACCAGAAAACGCAAGGGGTTGGCCCGGTAAGACTCGCTTGCCGCAAGGGTTGCCTTGCGGATCTTTTCCAGCACCGGACTCTGCCGCCACACCGCCTCCAGGCCATCGGCCAGGGAGCCGCAGGCCAAGTCCGCGATACCCACCAGGGCAGGGGAGGGGTAGATAATCCCGTCCGGCCCCATGGCCAGCGACTCCCAGGCCGCGTTGGACAGGTCGTGCCGGGTGCCTGGGGTGCTGAACACCTGACTGCGCAGGCTTTCCACATTGTCGATGCGCACCCCGCATTTTTCCGCCATCTCCTGAGCCCGGATCAACTCGGGGAGAATAAGGGCCGGGGAAACAAACTGCTCCGAGCCGCCCTTGCCCCGAACAAAATGCCAGAGCAGGTGGATGTTGCCGATCCCCTGGTCGGCGGCAAAGGCGACAATCTCGGCCAATTCGCCCACATTGTCCCGGTTCACCGCCACGGACAGGGTAAGGGGAAAGCCCATATCCTTGAGCAGGCCCAGGCTTTCCAGCAGCCCGGCAAAGGTGCCTTTTCCCCGCAACGCCTCATGCTGCGTGGCCAGGCCATCGAGGCTGAGCTGGAGATGAAACCGTTCCCTGGGCAAGGATGCCAGCTCAACAAAATGCTCTTTGATCAACAGGCCATTGCTGAGCACCACCACATGGATCTTTGGATCGGCAAGCAGTTGGGCCGCCATCACGCCGAAGCCCGGATAGACAAAGGGCTCGCCCCCGGTGAAATAGAAGAGGGTGCAGCCCAGCGCCTTGGCCTCGGCGATCCCTTGGGCCAGGGCTTCCGGCGAGAGGGTCGCAGCCTGGGCCGGGGAAGAGGAAAAGAGACAATGCCGACAAGCAAGATTGCAACGGTCGGTGAGATGAAACCAGCATTCCTTCAGGCTGTGCAGGGTGAGCAATGGATGACGGCCTGGGTACGGAGAGGCGGATGCGGCAGCAAGCTGGGAGACAAGCCGCTGGGCCGCAAGCATCCTGCCGCCCAGGTCCTTTTTGGAAGACGCGCTGTCGGCAAAACCTTTCCCCTGTTGCAGCTCCTGCAACAGGCAATCCGCCGCGTGATCCGGCACAAACCAGTCCGGCCTTTCCGGCTGCACATACACCGGGGTTCCGTCCTGCTCCAAGCGTTGCCATTCTTCCAACATGCTCTGTTCTCCTGGGATTCCCAACTGGAATTTAATGATTTCCTTCAATATACAGCACAAGCGCAATGGGCAAAACAAAAATCTTAGCGTCTGGGCGCTGTTGCGTTATAACTAGAGGCATTGAACCAAAGGAGGAACCATGGCCGAAGAGCGAACCGCCCTGCGCACAAAGATCCTGGCCGCTCGCAACAGCCTGCCCCCGGAAGAGCGGCAGCGGAAAAGCCGGACCATCGCCGAACGCCTCCTGGCCCTGCCGGAGTTTGCCGGAGCCCGCAGCATTTTTGCCTATGTCAGCTTCCGCAGCGAGGTGGAAACCCTGGACCTCATCGCCCGTTGCCTCAAAAAGGGCGCGGTGGTGAGCGTGCCGTTGACCCTGCCTGCGGAGTACCGGCTGCTGGCCCATGCCATCACCGATCCGAGCCGGGATCTTGTCCCTGGCTACTGCGGCATTCCAGAGCCATTGCCAACCCTGCCCCTGATGGACCCCGCTTCCATCGAGGTGGTGGTGGTTCCGGGCAGTGTCTTTGACGTTCACGGAGGACGGTTGGGATACGGCGGCGGCTATTATGACCGCTTTTTGCAAAGCGCGGCGCCCCAGGCCCTTAGGATCGGCCTGGCCTTCGACCTCCAGGTCGTTGCGGCAGTACCCCTTGAAAGCCACGATCAGCAGCTCGATTATCTTATCACCGAAACCCGCACTATTCATTTGGAGAGAACAACGCCATGCCCCGAAAAACAGCGGTCCTAAAAGACCCGCTCTTCCTGGAACACGATCCGGGCTACGACCATGTGGAAAGCCCGGAACGCCTCGGGGCCATCTACCAGGCCCTTGCCCAAGAGGATACGGAGGCCTTTTTCTTTCCCGAATGCGAGCCTGCCGGCTACGCCGACCTGGCCGCAAACCACACCCCTGAGCACATCGACCGGGTGGCCGAGACAGCGGGTAAGCAGTTCGACGTGCTCGACCCGGACACCCACACCTCGCCCCGTTCCTACGAAGCGGCGGTGCTGGCGGCAGGCGCGGTGATCACCGGCCTCAAACTGGTTGCTGGCGGCCAGGCCGACAATGCCGCGGCCCTGGTGCGCCCGCCCGGCCACCATGCCGAGGCGGACCGGGCCAAGGGCTTCTGCCTGTTCAACAATATCGCCGTCGGTGCCCGCTACGGCCTGAAACATCTGGGCATGAAGCGGATCTTCATCCTCGACTGGGACCTGCACCACGGCAACGGCACCCAGCACTCCTTTTACGACACCGACCAGGTTCTCTACTGCTCCACCCACCAGTACCCGCTGTATCCTGGGACCGGCTCACTCAAGGAAACCGGCACAGGCAAGGGCAAGGGCTACACCCTCAACGTGCCGTTGCCCGGCGGTCAAGGCGACCAGGACTTTGCCCGGATTCTGGATGAGCTTGTTGCCCCGGTTGCCCGCCAGTACCGCCCGGACTGCATCATGGTCTCGGCCGGGTACGACACCCATGTCTTGGACCCCCTTGGCGGTATGGCCGTTACCACCACTGGGTTTGCCTATATGACCAAGGTTATGGTCGATCTGGCAACGGAGCTCTGCGAGGGCCGGCTGGTGCTAGCGCTAGAGGGAGGCTACAATCTGCAAGCCCTTGCCGACGGCGTGCTGGCCAGCCTCCATGAAATGACAGGGGAGGGGGGGCTCACGCCCGCCGCGCTCACCGCCCTGGCCAAAGCAAAAAGGCCCCTGCCCGCACTGGATGCAGCCCTGACTGCGGCAAAAAAATACTGGACTTTTTAAAGGAAACTCTGTGTTATAAAGAGAGTGGTTGCAGCCTTTTTCGGGCCACGACCGTACACTCCACCCTTAATTTCTGGTTACGGACTCACCATGGCACAGGCAAAGATCCTCATCGCGGACGACGACACCCTGGTTCGGGAGGCCGTCTACAAAATACTTTCCATGTTCGGCCACACGGTCGTACCCTGCGCCAGCGGCGAAGAGGCCCTGGCAAACCTTACCGGAGATTTCGACCTCGTCATTCTCGACATCAACATGCCCGGCCTGGACGGCTTTGAAACCCTCAAGCTCATCAACGACCGCAATTACGGAATTCCGGTGATCTTCCTCACCGGCGCGGGCTCCATGGAGTACGCGGTCAAGGCCATCAACCTGGGAGCCTACGACTTCATCCCCAAGCCCATCGAAGATCTGGACATCTTCAACATCAAGGTCAAGCGGGCCATTGAAAAACGGATGTACGTCGTTCAGGAGAAGGCCTACAAGGAAAATCTTGAAACCGAGGTACGCAACAAAACCCGCGAATTGGCGGAAAAAAATCGCCAGCTGGAAGAATACAACGAAGATCTGGAAGTCTCCACCCTGAACACCATGCTCACCCTGCAAACCGCCCTGGAAGAAAAGGACATGTACACCGCAGGCCACACCACCCGGATCACGCTATACGCCATGAGCATCGCCCAGGCCCTGCGCCTGGGCCAAGAAGAGATGACCGTGCTGGAGCGGGCCTGCAAGGTCCACGACATCGGCAAGCTGGTGGTGGACGTCAGCTACATCCGAAAACCCGGGCCGCTCACCGATGAAGAATGGCTCCTGATGAAAAAACATCCGGAGATCGGGGCCAATATCATCACACCCCTGGCCTTCATGCAGCAAGAAATCTTCATTGTCCGCCACCACCACGAACGCCTGGACGGCAAGGGCTATCCCGACGGCCTGGGCGGCAGCGAGCTGAACCTGTTGACCAAAATCATCACCGTGGCGGACAGCTATGACGCCATGACCTCCAAGCGGAGCTACAAGCAAAACCTGGAACTCAAGGATGCTATCACCGAGCTGCACCGTTGTACCGGGAGTCAGTTTGATCCCGAGGTGGTGCGGGTCTTTGTCGAGGCGCTCGAACACCAGGCGAAAAGAGGGGCTCACTGACCCCCTCTCCACCCCGCTTCGAAATGGTCGGACCCAGCACAGCCGGGGAAATGACATTGACTTGCCCGGCTGAATGCGTTACAAAACAGAGCATGAAAATTACCCCGGAAGAAGTACGATATGTCGCCAAACTGGCGAGGCTTTCGCTGTCGGAAGCAGAGGTGGAAAAAACCACCCTGCAACTGGATGGCATCCTGAGCTATGTGGAAAAACTGGGCGAGCTGGATACCACCGCCGTTTTGCCCACCACCCATGCCCTGGATATCCGCAACGCCTTCCGCGAAGACGAGACCCGCAAATCCCTGTCCCAGCAGGAGGCCTTGGCCAACGGCCCGGCACAGAACGGCGAGGCCTTCGTGGTACCCAGGGTTATTTAGAGCTTGTCCTGTTTGTCAGGGTTAGCAGCTTTGGGCTTTGGCCGGAAGCCATGCAGGCTGCCCATATACGGACCTCCTTTCCGGGGTCCGTTTTTATTGGCGCTCCTCTTAGAAAATCAGCAGTGGTACGGTACATTATGGAACTCCACGCCTTCACCATTCATGCCTTGCAGGATCTCCTCGCCCAGGGAGAAATCTCCTCCTTTGAGCTGACCCGTTCGGTGCTCGACCGAATCGATGCCGTGGAGCCCAAGGTCAACGCCTATATCACCCTGGACCGCAACGGCGCCTTGGCCCAAGCAGAGGCGGCGGATGCCCAGCGTAAAAGAGGCGAGGGAGGAAGCCTCTGCGGCATACCGCTTTCCATCAAGGATGTCCTCTGCACCAAGGGGTTACGCACCACCGCCGGCTCCAAGATCCTCGAACCCTTCATCCCGCCCTACGACGCCACGGTGGTGGAAAAGCTGCGGAACGAGGGCGCGGTGATCCTCGGCAAGGTGAGCATGGACGAATTCGCCATGGGCTCAGCCAATGAAAACTGCGCCTACGGGGTGCCCAAAAATCCCTGGAACCTCGCCCACGTCTGCGGCGGCTCCAGCGGCGGCTCGGCAGCCTCGGTGGCGGCGGACGAATGCATCGCCTCCCTGGGCTCGGACACCGGCGGCTCCATCCGCCAACCCGCTTCCCACTGCGGAATCGTGGGGATCAAGCCCACCTATGGCCGGGTCTCCCGGTTCGGCCTGCTGGCCTATGCCTCTTCCCTGGATCAGGTCGGGCCGCTCACCAAGGATGTGCGCGATGCCGCCATCATGCTCAATGCCATCAGCGGCCATGACCCGCGGGATTCCACCTCGGTCAACCAGCCGGTGCCGGATTATACCGCTGCCCTTGCCACGGATTGTAAGGGCCTCACCATCGGCATCCCTAAGGAATACTTCGGCGCTGGGCTTGACCCAGAAGTAGAGCAGGCGGTGCGCAAGGGGATTGCCCTGCTCACCGAAGCCGGGGCCAAAACGGTGGAAATATCCCTGCCACACACCGAGTACGGGGTGGCAGCTTACTACATCATCGCTCCAGCCGAGGCCAGCTCCAATCTGGCCCGCTACGACGGGGTCAAGTACGGCTTCCGCGACCACGACCAGCACGAACTCTTGGAGATGTACCGCCACAGCCGCTCCAAGGGCTTTGGCGAAGAGGTGAAACGGCGGATCATCATCGGCACCTACGCTCTGTCTTCCGGCTACTACGACGCCTACTACAAAAAGGCCTCCCAGGTCCGCACCCTGATTATCCAGGATTACGCCAAGGCCTTTGCCCAGTGCGACCTGCTGCTCTCCCCAGTCACCCCGGCACCGGCCTGGAAGATCGGGGCAAAGATCGACGACCCGCTCTCCGTCTATCTCTCCGATATCCTTACCATCTGCACCAACCTGGCGGGCTTGCCCGGCATGTCGGTGCCCTGCGGGATAAGCAGCAGCGGCCTGCCCATCGGTCTCCAGCTCCAGGCCAGCCATTTTGCCGAGGAAAAAATCTTCCAGGCCGCCTATGCCCTGGAACAACGGCTCGATCTGGCTGGGAAAAAGCCGGAATTATAGAAGATATGTTCACAACTGGTCGTCACACCGGTGAAAACCGGTGTCCAGCCTGTCCGCAGATACTGGATTCCGGCTTTCGCCGGAATGACGGGATGCCGTATTTAAGGAATTACGCCCATGAAACTCCCTGTTCGCGACAACATCGCAAGCCTCATCCCCTATCCACCGGGCAAGCCGCTGGAAGAGCTGGAGCGCGAGTACGGCATCACCGGCTCCATCAAGCTGGCCTCCAACGAAAACTCCCTGGGTCCGTCGCCCAAGGCGGTGGCCGCCGTAACCGACAGCCTAAAAAATCTGCACCGCTATCCCGACGGCAGCTGCTATTACCTGGCCCAGGCGCTGGCCGAAAAGATCGGCGTTGCCCCGAACCAACTGGTATTCGGCAACGGCTCCAACGAGGTCATCCAACTGCTGATCGCAGCCTTTCTCGCTCCAGGGGAAGAGGTAATCACCAGCCAGCCCACCTTCCTCGTCTATCAAAAAGCGGTCCAGGCCCAGGGCGGTGTCAACCGGGTGGTGCCGCTGGTGAACATGCGCCATGATCTCGACGCCATCATCCGGCAGATCACGGAAAAAACAAGGCTGATCTTTCTCGACAACCCCAACAACCCCTGCGGCACGGTGTTCAGCAACAAGGCCTTTGCCGCCTTCCTCGATAAAGTGCCGGATGGGGTGATTGTCGCTCTCGACGAGGCCTATGTGGATTTTGTCGAGCCGGGCCTGCGCCTGGATGCCCGGGACTATCTCAAGCACCGGGTGCCGGTGGTGGCCCTGCGCACCTTTTCTAAGGCCTACGGTCTGGCGGGCTTAAGGGTTGGCTACGGCCTGATGCATGCCGATATTGCCGACTATCTGCACCGGGTCCGGCAGCCCTTCAACGTCAATCTGCCTGCCCAGGCAGGGGCCTTAGCGGCCCTGGGTGATGACGAGCATTACGAGAAGACCATCGCCTTCAGCCGGGAGGGCATCGCCTGGTTGAGCAGCGAGGTGGAAAAGCTCGACTGCCACGCCTTTCCCAGCCAGACCAACTTTTTTCTCATCGACGTAAAATGCGACGGCAAGAAGCTGTACGAGGCCCTGCTCCACCAGGGGGTCATCGTCCGGCCCATGAACGCCTATGGCTATCCGACCTACATCCGCATCACCGTGGGGCTGCCCGCAGAAAACCAACGCTTCGTCAAGGCGCTCACCTCAGCGCTCTCGGAGATGGACCGTGCTTGACCCCAAGGCCATTATCACCATCGACGGCCCCTCGGGCGCCGGGAAAAGCACGATCAGCCGGGGTTTGGCCGCGAGGCTCCACTTTACCTATCTGGACACCGGCGCCATGTACCGGGCGGTGGGCCTGGCACTTGAACGGCAGGGGATTGACCTGGCCGACACGCCCGCGCTTGCACAATGCCTGGCCAAAATCGAGCTGACCTTAGTGCCCAACGGCGATGACGATGTGCGGGTCTTGCTCAATGGCGAGGATATTTCCCAGGCCATCCGCACCCCGGAAATGGGGTTGGTGGCCTCACGGGTTTCCGCCAACCCGTTGGTGCGGGAAAAGCTCACCGCCCTGCAACGACAACTGGGGGAAAAGGGCTCCATCGTCGCCGAGGGCCGCGACATGGGCACGGTGGTTTTCCCCAAGGCGGCCTGCAAGTTTTTCCTCAACGCCTCGGCCGAAGAGCGCGCCCGCCGCCGTCAGGCCCAATTAGCGGAAAAAGGGCAGATCGTGGAGTATCAGGAAATTCTGGACCAGATCAGCAAACGCGACTATGATGATTCCAGACGTGAGCTTGCCCCGCTCAAGCCCGCGCCTGACGCCATTCTTGTCGATTCTTCCAGCATGGGCCCCGTCGCGGTCATTGATTACATGCTGGCCAGCATTGCCAAATCAGCCCGGTAGGTCGTACCGCCAACAGGAGGAGAGCATGAAGGATGAAACCCGGTCCCTGAAGCGCAGACACCTTGTGTACTACCTTGAGGTCTACGATGATGACGCCAATGAACTTCTGGGGCATCTCGTCGATCTGACCACCACCGGCCTCAAGCTGGTGAGCAAGAAGCGGATTCCCACCAACCGGAAGTACCGACTGCGGATGATGCTGCCGGAGGGCTATTTTTCACAAAAAGATCTCTATTTCGAAGCGCAGAGCATGTGGAGCTCCAACGATATCAACCCCGATTTTTACGACACGGGCTTTGCCGCGCCGGAATTGGACCCCGCCACCCAGAACATCATCCACGATCTGGTCAGCCAGATCAGCTTTAACGACTGAAGAGACGCAGGAACGATGAATACCGTGCTCGACTGCCGGGGGCTGGCCTGCCCACAACCTGTGCTCCGGGCCAAGGAATTGCTCGACTCCCTGGCGCAAGGCGCGGTGGAGGTGCTGGTTGACAACGAAGCAGCGCAGAGCAACCTGGAGCGCTTCGGCAAAAGCCAGGGCTGCACCGTAGAAATTCGCGCCTCTGGAGACACCCGCCACATCACGCTCAGCAAGGGTCCGCACGGCGATGCCGCCAAGGCTGTGGCCTCGGAGGATTACCGTTGCGACCTGCCCGGCAGCGGCTTGGTTATCGCGGTTCCCGCCGACACCATGGGGAGGGGCAACGATGCTCTGGGCGGGGTGCTCATGCGGGCCTATGTCAAAACCCTCAAGCATCTCAGCCCCTTGCCCGCCAAGATTTTTTTCTACAATACCGGAGTAAAAATCACCGCCACCGAATCCGACCTGATCGCGCCTCTCCGCGAGCTGGACGACCTGGGGGTGGAAATCTACTCCTGCGGCACCTGTCTGGATTTCTTCAATCTTAAAGACTCCCTGCTGGTGGGAAAACCCACAAACATGTTCGAAATCATGGACGCCATGGCCCAGGCCCACAAAGTAGTCAGCCCTTACTGAAGGCGGCCGCGCCCCCAAAATTATGCCCGACTCATCTCCCCCCATCTATCTCGACAACGCCGCCACCTCCTTTCCCAAGCCCCCGGAGGTAACGGAGGCCATACACCGGCTGATCCAGGATATTTCCTTAAGCCCCGGCCGCTCGGCGCACCGCTTTTCCCTGGCTGCCAGCCGGGTGATCTTTGAGGCCCGCGAGCTGGTCGCCGATTTCTTCGGTTGCCCGGACTCAAGCCGGGTGGTGTTCACCAGCAATGTCACCGAAGCCCTCAATGTGGGGATTTTCGGATTGCTCGCGCCCGGCGACCAGGTGCTGACCACGGGCATGGAACACAACTCAGTGATGCGCCCCCTGCGCCACCTGGAAAAGGCCCGTGGGATTGACCTTACGATTCTGCCCACCGACCCCACCGGGGCCATCGACCCGGACGATATCCCCAGGCGGCTGAGCGCAAAGACCAAACTCATCATCATCAACCATGCCTCCAATGTGACCGGCGCCGTGGCCGATCTTGAAGCCATCGGCAACCGCAAGGGTGGGGCGCTGCTGATGGTGGACGCAGCCCAGTCCGCCGGGGTTTTCCCTCTGGACATGGCTTCCATGGGCATCGATTTTCTTGCCTTCACCGGACACAAGGGGCTATTCGGCCCCACCGGCACCGGCGGGTTCCTGCTCCGGGAAGGATTCATGCTCCCACCGCTGAAGATGGGCGGCACGGGCAGCAATTCGGAGCAGGAAGAACAACCGCAGATGATGCCGGACTGTTATGAGTCGGGAACCCCCAACACCCTTGGCATTGGCGGCCTGGCTGCGGGCCTGGGATTTATCCGCAGTACCGGCAGGGAAACAATCCGACTCCGCGAGGAGCTTCTTACCCGCCTGCTGCTTGAGGGCTTGAGCCAAATCAAAGGCCTCACCGTGCACGGCCCTCCGGCCAGCGCCAGCAGAGGATCGGCGGTTTCCCTGACCATGGCCGACAAAAGCGTGGCCGATCTGGCCTTTCTTCTCGACCGCAATTACGGAATCATGACCAGGGCCGGACTCCATTGCGCACCCGCAGCTCACCGCAGCATCGGCACCTTTCCCCAAGGCACCCTGCGTCTTTCCCCCGGATTTTTCAACACCGAGGCAGAGATCCAGACGGTGCTCGCCGCACT
>Ga0315272_10000492_pt1 | contig 19891 bp, 19 predicted proteins | sample C3_middle_MG_FD_203918 | JGI IMG/M metagenome (GOLD analysis project Ga0315272, IMG submission 203918) | Sediment microbial communities from Yellowstone Lake, YNP, Wyoming, USA - C3_middle | ecosystem: Environmental > Aquatic > Freshwater > Lake > Sediment | place: USA: Wyoming | collected...
TCTTTCGATTTTGCCATTCAGCTTCTTTTTCGTGGATGTATGCGCTATCCTTGAGCATTACCACAAGCAGATCGGCAGTCGCGTCTGTGCAATATATCTTGCCTCGGAATCCTCGTTTGACAAGAAGAGGCAAACGGCCGCAATGGTCAATATGGGCATGACTCAAAACAACAAATTCGATTTGGTCCACAGCAAAGGGAAATGGCATGAAGTTTTGTTTTTCTTGTTCTTTGCCCCCCTGGAATTGTCCGCAGTCCAAAAGAAATTTGTGTTTGTCCGTGGTGATCATATGGCAGGATCCTGTGACCCCGGTGGCTGCTCCGCTGAATTGAATGTTCATTCTTGTCCTCCTTCTTGAAAAAGCGCCGTTGACAGATATCGTTCTCCCGTATCCGGCAAGACTGTGACAATATTTTTGTTCCGAAATTCCGGGCGTTTGGCAAGTTGAATCGCTGCGTATACCGCTGCACCGGATGAGATTCCGGCAAGAATTCCCTCCCTGGTGCTGAGCGCTTTGGCCGTTTCAATGGCTTGGTCTCCTGTGACCCGAATGATTTCATTATAGATGTTTGTATCCAGAACCGACGGGACAAATCCTGCGCCAATTCCCTGGATTGCATGGGGCCCCGGTTTCTCCCCCGAAAGCACGGCTGAGTCGTTGGGTTCCACTGCAACAATGTAAACGGATGGATTTTTTCCCCGGAGATATCTGCCGACACCGGTGATGGTGCCTCCGGTTCCCACCCCTGCAACAAAAACATCCACCTTTCCGGAAAGGGCATCCCAAATTTCCGGTCCGGTGGTGTCATAATGCGCTTTTGGATTGGCGGGGTTGTCGAACTGGCCGGGAATAAAAGAGCCCGGGGTTTCTTCCGCCAATTCTTTCGCCTTGGCGATGGAACCATTCATCCCTAAAGATCCCTGAGTCAGCACCAACTTGGCGCCAAACCCGCGGAGCAGCTTTCGTCGCTCTTCCGACATGGTCTCAGGCATGGTCAAAATAGTGGTGTAGCCTTTGGATGCGGCCACCATTGCCAGGCCGATGCCTGTGTTTCCGCTTGTGGGCTCGATGATAACACTGCCGGGACCCAAAAGACCCCTGGCTTCCCCATCTTCTATCATGGCTTTGGCAATCCGGCTTTTGATGCTTCCGCCGGGATTGGCGCTTTCCATTTTTGCATAAATCATAGCTTCCGCGGCAAAATCCAATTGGATGTTGGGCAAGGCCAGAAGCGGTGTATTCCCAATCACTGTATCAATACGTTGACCCATGTTTCCCCTCCCGTCTATGTGTGTTCATGGCTTTAATATACCACACTAAGAGCAGGAAAAACAGAGGATTTGTCCCCACCCGCACCGGTTCTACCCGTTCTTTTTCCATTCCGGCTATTCTGTATAGGCCGTGTCGCAGTAAATGCAGCTGTACTGCCTTTTCTCCCGGTCCGTCAGCTTGAACGCGTGGACAATCTCCTGCTCCACAGTGGTGATGCATCGAGGGTTTTTGCACCGGATTACGCCGGTGAGGGTTTCCGGAAGTTCAAGATGCTTTTTTTTGGTCAGCTGTCCGTCCTGAATCATGTTTACTGTGATGTCCGGGTCGATGAACCCAAGCACATCCAGATTCAACGTGATGTTTTCGTCGATTTTGATGATATCTTTTTTGCCCCGCTTTCTGCTTTGTGCGTTTTGCACAATCGCTACGCTGCAAGTCAGCTTTTCAAGATGCAAAAGCCGATATATTTCCATGCTTTTTCCTGCCGGGATATGGTCGATTACAATCCCGGTGCTTACGCCGTCCACATTCATTAGTTTGCCTCCTTTGTCATATCAAGCAAGGTTAGAATCAATGCCATCCGGATGTATTTACCGCACAACGCCTGAGTGAAATAGCAGGCGCGGGGATCGTCATCCACCTCGATGGAAATTTCATTCACCCTAGGAAGTGGATGGAGGATAATCAGGTCTTTTTTTGCCGGTTTTAGCTTATTCATATCCAAAATGTAACTGTCCTTCAGACGGATATAATCCTGTTCGTTGAAGAACCGTTCACGCTGAACCCTTGTCATATATAGAATGTCCAGTTGATCCATGACCTGTTCCATGTGCTCCACCTGTTTCCATTCCACCCCGGCAGCCCACAAAAGATCCCGTATATATGCCGGAACCCGAAGCTCCTCGGGAGAAATCAGGATAAATCGGTTCTCAGGATACCTTAGCATGGCTTCGATGAGTGAATGCACGGTTCTACCAAACTGCAGGTCCCCGCAAAGCCCCACCGTCAGATGGTCCAGCCGGCCTTTTTCACGTTTGATTGTCAAAAGGTCCGTCAGTGTCTGGGTGGGATGGTGGTGTCCGCCGTCTCCTCCGTTGATGATAGGAACTGTGGTCCTTTGGGCAGCGATCAGCGGCGCGCCTTCCTTGGGGTGGCGCATGGCGATGATGTCCGCGTAGCAACCCACTGTCCTTATGGTGTCGCTTACGCTTTCGCCTTTGGCCGCCGAACTGGAATCGCTGCTGGAAAATCCCAGGACGTTTCCACCCAGTTCCATCATGGCCGCCTCAAAGCTGAGCCTTGTTCTTGTGCTGGGTTCGAAAAACAGGGTGGCAAGTTTCTTGCCTGCACACCGGTGTTGATAAGTTTCCGGATTTTGTATGATGTCCTCCGCCAGGTCCATCATCCGGTCGATTTCCTCGATGGAAAAATCAGTGATGCTGATTAGATTTCTGATTTCCATTCCAGTACCTCCTTCATTTCTTTCTGTTCTATATATCCTTCTTCCACAGCCACATGGGCCAGGGTTTCCAAGTCGCAAAGGCTGACGGCCCGAACCGGCAAAGTCCTTATGCCGTAGTTGAAGATGCTGAGAATTCCCAGGACATCCGCACCTGCAGCTTCCAAAGCCAGCACAGTGTCCATGGAAGAGCCTCCGGTGGAAATCAAGTCTTCGATCACCACCACTTTTTGGCCTGGTATGAGCTTGCCCTCAATCCGGTTTGCCCGCCCGTGGTCTTTGGCCTTTGCCCGGACATACCCCATGGGCAACCCCAGCAAATGTCCCACGATGGCGGCATGGGCGATTCCAGCCGTGCTGGTTCCCATGAGCACCTGACCGTCGGGATAATATTCTCCGATTGCATCCGCAAGGGCCTGCTCCACCACATTCCGCACCGCCGGTGCCGTTAGTATCAGCCGGTTGTCGCAGTACACCGGGCTTTTGATTCCACTGGCCCAGGTAAAGGGTTCGTTGGGCCTTAGGAACACAGCCCCTATGGACAAAAGCTGTTTTGCGATTTCTTTGTTTTTCATCGTCTGCCTCCTTCTATTTTCCGGAAAGATTCTCCCGGACCAATCTTTGGGATTATTCTCCAAGAAAATCCCGTCTGATGCTCAAGTATGCCACCAATGGGTCGGGGGCCCCCGTAATCGGCCTTCCCACAACGATATAGTCCGCCCCCAGGGCTTTGGCGTCCTTGGGTGTCTTTACCCGTACCTGGTCCTGTTTGCCCGCTTCTCCCTGCTCCGCCAGGCGGATCCCCGGCGTCACAGTCAGAAAGTCATTTCCACAAATTTGGTGAATGGCCGGAGCCTCTTCCGGGCTGCAAACCACACCGTCCAAACCGGCTTCCCTGGTCAACAAGGCATAAGACGAAACGACTTCTTCCACCGATCCGGGAATCAAAATTTCTTTGTTCATCCGCCATTGGTCTGTGGACGTCAACTGGGTCACCGCAATCAATAATGGCCTTTGCCTGCCGGCAGTAGTTCCTTGCTCAAGGCCCTCCCGGGCCGCCATCATCATCTTGGCTGTGCCTGCCGCATGGACATTGCACATATCCACTCCCAGGCCTGCCAGAACCGTCATGGTCCGTTGCACCGTATTGGGAATGTCATGGAGCTTCAGATCCAGAAAAATCCGATGCCCCCGCTCTTTCAGAATTTGGATGAAGCCGGGCCCGGTGCCGTAAAAAAGTTCCATGCCCACTTTCACAAAAGGCCGTTCCTCTCCCAGGGTGTCCAGAAATGCAATTGCCTGTTCACGCCCGGGGAAATCCAGAGCAATAATGACTTTGTTTTGTTTATCGTCCTGCCTACTTATATGACGATTCATTCCTTCGTTCATATGATCCCCCTTATCTCTTTGAAATCGTTTATCTGCAATTTGTCCATGACACCCGGCAACGCGGCCGCCACATCCCTGCAGGCGAAAGGATTCACCAGATTGGCCGCACCGATTTGAATCGCGGTGGCCCCTGCCATGATCATTTCAATCACCTCTTCCGCCGTAGAGATTCCTCCCATTCCTATAATGGGGATATTTACTCCATGGTAGACCTGGTTGACCATGCGCAGGGCGATTGGAAAAATCGCCGGCCCGGACAACCCGCCTGTGACGTTGGCCAGCACCGGGCGGCGCCGGCCAATGTCAATGCGCATGGCAGAAAAGGTGTTTATCATGGAAATTCCGTCGGCGCCGGAAGCCTCGCAGGCTTTGGCGATTTCGACGATGTCCGTGACATTCGGACTTAGTTTTATGTAGATCGGCTTTTGGGTCACCGCCCGGACCGCGGCTGTGATTTCAGCCGCCACCTTTGCATCCGTTCCAAACACTGATCCGCCGCCGTGGACATTGGGGCAGCTGATGTTGACTTCCAAAATTGCCGCTTCCTCCGACTGGGAAAGCCGCCTTGCGCAGGCAACATATTCTTCTTTGCTGAATCCGCTGATGTTGGCCAGTATTGGGATTTGGCACAGGGAGGCGAGTCGGGGCAGTTCTCCTGCGGCCACCTGGTCGATGCCGGGATTCTGAAGTCCCACGGAGTTGACCAGGCCGCAGGGGGCTTCGGCGATGCGAGGTGTATCATTGCCGAAGCGGCTGTGAAGGGTGGTGCCCTTCACAGCGATGCCCCCAAGCAGGTTCAGGTCAAAAAGTTCCGCCATCTCAACCCCGTATCCAAAGGTGCCGCTGGCCGGAATCACCGGATTTTTTAGTTCTATATTTCCAAGACGTACGCTTGTATCTACCATAGAATTTCCTCCTTCGAAAGCACCGGTCCATCCACACAGATCCGTTTGTCCCCATATTTGGTCCGGCAGCTGCAGCCCATACATACCCCAAATCCGCACCCCATGCGGCTTTCAAAACTGAACTGACCATCCGGTGCCAGGTCCCGAATCCCATGAAGCATGGCTTCCGGTCCGCAGGCAAAGAGCCTGTCCCAGGTGCGGCCTTCTGCCGCAGCCAGTACGGTGCCTTTGATGCCCTGGCTGCCGTCCAGGGTAGCCACCCCGACGGCGATTCCCAGTTTCTTGAATTCCTCTTCATAGAAGATTTCATCACTAGTTCCAAATCCCATGAGCAGTTCCGGTTTTCGGCCTTCCGTCAGAAGTTTTTTTGCCAGCCCATATAAAGGAGGCACCCCAACACCGCCGCCCACCAGAACAATCCGTTCCGATTCGCCGCAACAGCCGGTGTCGAATCCGTTGCCCAGAGGGTAAAGCAGATTCAATTTCTGGCCTGCTTCCATTTCCGCCAGGATGCCCGTGCCTTTTCCCACAACTTTATAGACCAGGGTCAAAATGCCATGTTCCGCGTGACATACGGACAGGGGCCGGCGGAGATAACAACCTTCCACCTTCACATTGACAAACTGCCCCGGAGAAGTAAATGCCGAGGTGTCACACTCCAGCTTTATTTCGAAGGTACGGGAGGCGACTAGACGGTTGGACAGGATTTTGCAATCCTCCTGAGTAATTGTTAGCGTTCCCATACAATTTTTCCTCCTACGATGGTGCACTGATTGGCGCCGACCACATCCATGCCTTCAAAGGGTGTGCTTTTCCCTTTGCTATAAAACGAGTCCGGGTTGATGGTGTATTGTTGGTCCAGATTCCAGATGCACAGGTCGGCGGGTTGGCCCGGTTCCAGCACGCCACCCGGCAAGCCAAATCGTCTTCTTGGCGCACCCGCCATGGCGTCCACCAGTCGTTCCAGCGACAGTTTCCTCGTCAACACCAATTGGGAATATAGCACCGGAAACGCTGTCTCAAGCCCCACAATGCCGTTGGCGCTGCCGGCAAATCCCTTGGATTTTTCTTCTTTGCTGTGGGGAGCATGATCCGTGGCCACCATGTCTATGGTGCCGTCTGAAAGTCCCTCTATCAAGGCTTGCCGGTCGTCCTTCCCCATAAGCGGCGGATTCATTTTGAACCGTCCGTCATCCTGCCTGTCCTCTTCACTAAAAATCAGATAATGCGGCGCGGTCTCGCAGGTCACGTCAAGGCCTTCTTGCTTCGCCTCCCGGATTAAACGGAGACTTTCTTTTGTGGAAACGTGGCAGACGTGGTATTTGCATCCGGTTTTTTTGCACAACGCCAGGTCCCGCGCAACTTGGTTCCACTCGCTTCGCCGAAAATCTCCGGCAGCCGAAAACGCTTCATCTTCGCAGTGGGCTGCAATCACTTTGCCCAGCACGCTTGCTTTTTGCATGGCGGCTTCCATCAAGTCCCCGGTCTGTACGCCCGTTCCGTCATCGCTGAACCCGGCTACCCACGGCGCCAGTGTTTCCATGTGGGAAAGGGCTCCGATGCCATCCCGTTCCTGGGTGATCGACCCGTAGGGTATCACCGGAATCACCGCGTCTTTGGCAATCGCCTCAAGCTGGATGTTCAAAGCGGCCAGGTTCCCCGGAGCAGGGTTGACGTTTGGCATGGCAAACAAAGTGGTGTATCCGCCGGCCGCGCCGGCTTTGGTACCGGTGGCGATGGTTTCTTTGTATTCATAGCCAGGTTCCCGAAGATGTACGTGGACATCCACAAATCCGGGTAAAAGAAAAGAGTTATCGCAATCGATAACTCTTTCATATTTAATAGATAAATTTTCAAATACAGAATCTGATTCCAAAAACCCTTGACCGGATGGAACGAATGCGGCAATGCGCCCTCCTTCCAGGATGACGTCCTGCTTCTCCCATTGTCTTCCGTTGAAGACATTTCCGTTTCTCAGATAGATTCCCATGTTGAATTCCTTTTTTCCAAAATTTTTCCTAGTTTATCATGGGATGGTTGTTTTGTCAAATGGTTCTTGACGGTTATTTGTGTTTTTTGCCGTTGCTGCTTTCGGGAGGCGCTACGACATCATGGCCTGTACTTCCATTGCCGATGCGGGAATCGGCTGGATTGTTTTTTTGCGGGAATACAAATATTTTTGCGTACCCGTTCCGTGCCGTGCCATCCGTCATGACTGCTGTTATCGTTGCTTTTCCAACGCCAACTACTGTAACAATACCATCCGCGGATACCGTGGCAACCGATTCATCACCGGATGTCCAAGTAATGAGACTGGAATCCATGGTTTTTTCTCCAACCTTGGCGACTAGGGTAATTTGTGTTCCAATTTTTGTTTCTGAAAGTTGGGTTACCGGGGATTTCAGATTGATTTTTGGCAGTTCAACTTCGACGGCTTCGCCTTCATCCATATCTCCAGTCTCTTCTTCGACGACAACATCCGGGGCATCATCATCGCCCTGTACATCCTCAACTACCGGTGTCCCGTTTGGATCCAATTCGTCTGCATAGGCTGCAATAGTTGGTATCAAAGCCAGCGTCAATGCGACTGACAATACCATTATAATTAGTTTTCGTTTCATGAGAACCTCCTTAAATAAAAATGACTATAGATCCCTATAGCCATTGTCGCACTGTCGTTTCATAATAGTCACACAGCGTGCGGCAACCGGCTGGCATCCCTTACGGATTAGCCCCTTGGCTTTGCGTCACGGCCTTTCGACCGCTTTGCCTTTTATTGATTTGTTCGTATAGATTATGGTATCACTCTTCGTGGTCTATGTCAATCAGCTCCTCTGCCGTGTGGTCGCTCTTGTGTCTGGGCAGCGCTTTCAGTTTGGATGCCAGGTAATAGTTCAATGCGGAAATCGCCATACCACCAATGAAAACATACATGTATCCACCGCTGCCGTTGGCATACCAAATATATCCGGCCAGAAGTGGGATAGTCATGGAAACCACATGGTCCATGCTCTGTCCCATGGCAAGGGTCCGGGAAACTTCGGAAGGATTGTGGCACATCTTGCGGACATAAGTGGCTCTAGCCATGCCGGCGGACTCCATTAGTTTGTCGGCGACGTAGGACATACCAACCAGAATCAATGCCACCTGGGCAGGAAACAGTGATTTGGAAAAAGCAAATCCCACGCACGCCGCAAACATCACAAATGCCTCCAGCTTCAGAGCATAAGACTCTCCTCTCCGGTCGATCAGCCGTCCATACCAGGGTTTGAAAAACAGGTTCATGACACAAACCACAAAAAACAAAGCGGTAATTACGGTGACCGGCTGGCCGAAGATATCAATCAGAAGCCATGGGGCGAAGGTCAACGTTATTTGCTTTCTGGCGCCGTTCACAGTCGCCAGGGCATAGTACATTTTGTATTCTTTCTTGAAGACAAAGCGTTTGCCATGATTGTTTTCTTTGATGTCGTTCCGCATGAACAAAAACAAAATGCCAACCAGTATCAGCACAATGCCCGCAAAAGAGAACACCGCGCTGTAGGTGACATGAAAAAATCGATATATGAAATACAAGGTTCCGCTGGCGACGATAATCGCCGCGCTACCAAGTCCCTGAATCTGCCCCAGGCGGGCGCCAAACTGCTCCCCTTTGGCAAACTGCATGGCGATGGTGCTGGATAGTGGAAAGTATAGGTGCTGACCGGTACTGTAAATCAAAAGGGTAACCAGAACCAGGGAAAACACGCCTGGAATCTGGCCAAATGCAAAGAGGCCGATTCCCCCGACGATATTGGCAAGGGCGGCCATTCGGATGTCACCCATGCCGCTAAGCAATCCAATGATGACCACTGTAAGCAAGCCCGGCAGTTCCCGTGGAGCTTCCAATCCGGAACGTTGCAACACGGTGAAATGCAAGTCCTCATACAGCCGGTTGGCAAAGGTGGTACTGTCCACCGCAAGGACAACGCCCATCAGTACGCTTATGATTAAAAAAAGGAACAAATCCTTTGATATGGTATATTTTCCTATGTTGATTTCCTTCATCTCCCGCTCCATTCTGTTCCAACGTTTCACATTATACCTTATTCACCAAAAAAGCACAAAGCCCGAATGAAAAACATCCAGGCTTTGAACCATGCTATTTGTTATATTTCTTATGCCTTATGAGGGGCAAATGGCCTATTCGTAGTTGTGCTTAATAGCAATGTCGATTTTCTTTCGACCCTTCTTCCATTTGATTTCTCCCGGCAGGATGCAATCCTGTACAGGACAAACGTTCAGGCAAAGGTGACATCCGACGCAATTGTCTTCAATCAGGATCGGTTTTCTCTTCTTGTCGTCCCAGTCAATGGCCTGGTGAGCGGCATCGTAGCAAGATAGATAACATCTGCCACAGCCAACGCACTTTTTGTTGTCGAAATGCGGGAATACTTTGAAGTCACGGTTGATTTCTTCCGCAGGAACCAAGTTGGGCAGAGCGGAGCCGATGAATTCTTCGATGTTGTTATATCCTCTTTCATCCATGAAATGGGACATACCGCTGATCATGTCTTCAACGATTCTGTAGCCGTACTGCATGATTGCCGTTGTGACCTGGATGTTTCTGCATCCAAGTGCCAGGAATTCTGCAGCGTCACGCCATGTTTCGATTCCACCGATACCGCTGTACTCGAATTTTCGGCCTTGCTCAGCACACAGTCTGTGCATTTCAGGATCCTGCAACAGATTGGCGGCGAATCGCAGTGCGATTGGTTTGATGGCTGCGCCGGAATAACCGGAGATGGAGGATTTGCCGTTTACAACAGGCATACCGGTCATGTTCTCAAAGTCCAGGTTGGTGATGGACTTGACGGTGTTGATGCCGGATACGGAAGCTGCGCCGCCTCTTATGGCCGCTCTTGCAGGTTCCTCCATGTTCTTTGTGTTTGGTGTCATCTTGGCGATGAACGGAATTTTGGTTGCGCTTGTAACTGCTCTTGCATACTGTTCAACCAAGGCTACGTTTGTGCCGACGTCGGAACCCATGTCATGGGAAGTCATCTGCGGACAGGAGAAGTTTCCTTCAATCAGGTCTGCGCCCGCTTGTTCGCACATTTTGGCCAGTTGTTTCCATTCGTCGTCAGAGCTGCCCATGATTGTTGCAACCATTACTTTTTCGGGATAATCTTCCTTCAGCCGACGCATAAACTCGAAGTTCACTTCAGTCGGTTTGTCGGAGATTTGTTCCATGTTCTTAAATCCAAGCCACGGAGTTCCTTCTTTACGGGTGATATCAAATCTAGGGGAGCATTCGTCGGCAACGAAAATGCCTACGGTCTTAAAGAAGACGCCGCCCCATCCTGCTTCATAGCTTTTTCTGACCATGTCATAGTTGCCGCCAACAGGGGAAGAAGAAAGGAAGAACGGATTCTCACAATGGACTCCCAGATAATTGATTGATAAATCTTTTTTAACTGCCATCCTATTTCACTCCTTTCTCTAAGAATGCGATGATCGCCAGTGCAGAGGCTTTGCCGTCTGCAACAGCTTCAACAACGGTTTTGCCGCCGTTTACGATGTCGCCTGCCGCGAAGTATTTCTTCACGCTGGTTTTGCCGTTTTTCTTTGTTTTGATCATGCCCTTGTCGTCTGTTTCAACGGGAACCAGGTCTGAAACATCTTCAGCACCCTGTCCGATGGCGAATACAACAGTGTCAGCTTCCAGCTTCAAGCCGGATTTTTCGGAGACTTTTTTTCTGCCGTCGAAAGCGACTGCTTCGACTTTCTTGGTTCCAATGACTTCAGCCGGCGCCATGTTTGTGGTGATGCCGATGCCCAGTGACAATGCATACTGGAACTCAGTCATGTTGCCCGGTGCTTCTTCCAGGGTTCTTCTGTAAACGATTTTGACGTCTTCAGCACCCAGGAGTTTTGCTGTGACTGCACAATCCACCGCAACGTCTCCGCCGCCGATGACAACCACTTTTTTGCCGGGATTGAAGCCTTTGGCTCCGGATCTAGCTTTCTTTAGATAATCGTTGGCTGCGTAAGCGCCTTTCAGGTCGATGCCGGGAATCGATGGGAATTTGGATCCCCAAAGACCTGTGCCTAGGAATACGGCATCAAAGCCTTCCAAGTCGGCAGCTTTGACTTTTTTGCCAAGTTCAAACTTGACGCCAAGTCCTTTTACCTGAGCGATGTCATGGTCAACGACAGCCTGAGGAAGTCTGCTGGGGGCAATGCCGTATGTCAGCACGCCGCCGGGCTTTTCTTCACGTTCGAAAATAGTTACTTTGTATCCTGCTTTTGCCAGTTCAGCTGCACAAGCAAGGGAAGCCGGACCGGCTCCAACGCATGCGACTGTTTGCTTCATTTTTTTTGCAGGAGCTTTCAGGGTCTTCATTTTGAAGATTTTTTCCTGATCGATGGCATATCTTTGCAGTTCACCGATTTTGATCGGTTTGTCAATGCCGCATCTGCTGCATGCCTCTTCGCATAGTCTGTCATAAGGACAAACTCTTGCGCAGGTTCCGCCCAGAACGTTATTTTCTCTGATAATTTCAGCTGCACCCTTGGGATTTCGGAAACGGATGGAACGGATGAAATCTCCAGGATTTGTTCCTGCGGGGCATCCTTTGCTGCAGGGCGCGTCGTGGCAGAGCAAGCATCTGGCCGCCTCTTCCATAGCCGTTCTATGATTAAAACCGGCCTGAGCTTCGGCAGTATACTTTGGTTTTTCTACTTTACTCAATTTTTACTCCTCCTTCATTCATTTATTATTCTTGAATCTTTGTCCCGTCGGGACAGATCCCAGCGGGACAAAGATAAAAATAATCGGTTGTGTGCTTTGGCTTACTCAGCGTCCAGCTTCAGAACTGCGTTCAGCATGACAGAAGCGCCTGCTGTGCAATCTTCCGGTGTGGAATACTCATCTTCAGAATGGGAAATTCCAGCTTTTGATCTTACAAAAATCATTGTGGTGGGGATGACGTATGATGCGAATTGGGCATCATGGCCTGCGCCGGAATTGATGGGCTGATGAGCAAGTCCCAATTCTTTTGCGGATTCGTCAACCAGTCCGACCAACTTCTTGTCGAAGTATACGGTGTCTCTCTTCCACTGTTCAGCGATTTCGCAGGTGCATCCGGCCCATGTCTTTTCAGGCAAAGTCTTGATGATGTTCATGACCGCTTCCAGCACTTTGGGGTCTTCATGACGAACGTCGATGGAGAAATCCACGTAGTTTGGAATAACGGTATGGACGTTGGGCAGGCACACCATTTCGCCGGTGGTGTAGACCAGTTCCGGTCTGCCCAGCTTGTCGATCTCAGCATGGAGATAAACCAGGGCCTGGGCTGCAGCAAACAATGCATCATGTCTTTTTGCCATGGGGAAAGTACCGGCGTGGGCGGAGAAACCATGGAATTTGATTCTATAGTTGAACATGCCCAGTACGCACTGCACTACGCCAACCTGATTGCCTGCATCTTCAAGGATTGGTCCTTGTTCAATGTGCAGTTCAAACATGGCTTCATAGTCGTCTTTGTTGAAACGGTTCTTCTTTTCACCTTTGTATGGGCTCTTTGCCAGCATTTCACCGAAGGTTGTGGTCTTGTCCAATACACTCTTTGACTGCATCAGATTTTCTTCTTTGAAGTTCTTGGCAATTGCCGGGGGAAGGTATTCGTTTGTGACAATGCCGGACACAAACATTGCGGGAGGATACAGGGATCCTTCTTCATTGGTCCAGATCATTGCTGTTAAAGGATGTTTGTGTGGAATGTTTTCGGCAACAACTGTTTCCAAAACTTCCATACCACCCATGACGCCCAGGATACCATCATAGTTTCCGCCGTTGCGAACGGAGTCGCAGTGGGATGCCATGACAATTCTCTTTGCATTGGGGTCGGTTCCGGGAATGGTTGCATAGATGTCAGCCATATCATCTGTTGTAATGGTCGCACCGATCGCTTTCATTCTCCTGACAAATTCGTCTCGCGCCATGTGGGCCTCAGGGGAAAGGGAATACCTTGTAACCCCGCCGTGTCCAGCATCACCAAACTTCGAGAATGTCTTGATCTTATCTTCCATTCTCTTCACATCGCATTTGTACATTTCTTTGCCTCCTTAGATATATCTTTATTGACTTAAAAATTAATTATTGGCTATTGAATCGTGATTGAATATCGAATCATGATCGGGTAAGGAATCATGATTGGTTATCTTTTAATTATACACCCGTGTTCAGATTTTTTTCCATTTCAGTGTAATTTTTTTGTCCGGGCAAATATCCCTGCAAAGACCACATCCGGTGCACTTGTCCTCATCGATTGTCAGGCGGCCGTCCACGAAGGAAATGGCTTCATCCAGACAACAGACCACACATTTGCCGCAGTCTTCCCGGCTGCACTCCGAATTCAGGTAGGCACGCTGTGGCTCCACCTTCAGTTCCTCAAAGGAATAAAGTTTGTCCAAGCTGCTTCCGCGGACTTCATCCAGGGAGGAGTAGTGGTGTTTTTTCATCCACCGGTCCAAATTGGCGAGCATCTCCGGAATGATTCCATACCCGTTGATCAGGATGGCAGTCCCAACCTCCGCGGCGGATGCGCCCAGCATGATATATTCCAGGACATTTTTGTAGTTTTCCACCCCGCCGATGCCAAAGATTGGCAGCTCTGTGCTTTGGGCGATTCCGGCGACCGTGGCAAGTCCAAGGGGTCTTATGGGGCTACCCGAATATCCGCCATAGGTGGGCAATATTGGGGTACCTGTATCTACGTTGATGCCAAGAATGCACCGCATGGTATTGATGGCTGTGATTCCTGACGCGCCGGCTTTTTCTACTGCCGCAACCACCTCCGGCAGGTTGTTCATGGATTGGGTCAGTTTCACCATGACCGGGATGCTCACATTGGCAACCACTTCTTTGGTGAAGGCGTAGGTTTTGTTGGGATTGGCGGCGACGATTTCCATTCCTTCGCCCATGGGGCAAGCCAGCCCCAGCTCCAGGGCATCCACCCCGGCTTTTTCAAATTTTCTGGCCAGATATGCCAGCTCCGACGGGGTTCCCGCCGTAATGTTTGCTATGATTAGGCCATCGCCTGCGCTTCGGCCTTCTTTTTTGATTTGCTTGAACTCGTCGATCCATTCTTCCATATCCAGGGCGCTATACATACGGATGTTCTGAAGTCCACGGCCGTCATAAGCGTATCTGGGGGAAAGGTCCGGATAGGGTTCCGCCACAATCGTTTCGGTAACGACTGCCGCGGCGCCGGAATTGAGGGCTGCCCGGATGCCTTTGTGGCCGCGTGTCCAGGGGCCCGCAGAGATAATCACCGGATTTTTTAATTTTAGGCCCATTGCCTCAACGGATAACATATTTTTCTCCTTTTGCCGGTTGGCAAACTGCTTCGTCTTCGGTTTGCGGATTCATATGGTCAGTTACCAGATTTCCTTTAGTCTGCCTTTGTTTCCGCAGGACTTTCTGATTTTGAGTTTGGATTGAAGGGCGATTTCCTGCACTTCATCTTCCTCATCTTCTTCACTGCCTTCAATAATGTCAAACAGCAGTCTTGCCGCCATCAGACCCATCCGATACATTGGCTTGGAAATGGTGGTGAGTTTGGGCTCCACCAATGCGCCGATTCGCAGGTCGTCAAACCCAATGAGTGCAATGTCTTCAGGGATGTGCACCCCTGCGCTTTTCAGTTTGTCCAAAACCCCCAGGGCCATTTGGTCGGTAGAGGCGAAGATGGCGTCCATATCCACCCGGTCGTCCAGCATTTTGGATGCCACCAGGTAGCCGCCTTCGATGCTGTTTTCTCCATGGTATACCAGCTTCTCGTCAAATAGGATTCCGCCTTCTTTCAGGGCCCGTTTGTACCCCTCCAGTTTTTCTTCGATTTCCGGTTTTGGATACTCTCCAAGTGCCAGCCCAATACGGGTTCTACCCAGAGTGATCAGATAGGTGATCGCCTCTTCCGTGGCGGTTTTGTAGTCGGTATACACAATATTCTGTCTATTTATGGTCTTATTTTTGCCAACCAGTACGTAGTTGGCTCCTTGTTTCTTCAATTTGTCCAGGTCGCTGTTCTTAAGGGTGGTCGATGTCAGAATCAAACCGTCGATTTTGCGTTCAAGCAGCGTATCGATGTATTCCTTTTCTTTTACCGGATTGAACTCCGTGTTGCACAGCATGACATGATAGCCCTTTTGGTGGGCGATGGATTCCACACCTTTGGCGATTTCCATATTGGAAGCGTCCAAAAAATCGTGAATCAAAAGTCCGATCATCCCCGTTCTGGTTGACTGGATGTTTCTGGCAAACCAGTTTGGGGTGTAGTTCATTTTCTTCATAACCGATAGAATATGTTCTCTGGTTTCTTCCGTTACCAGCTCCGGGTGGTTCATGACCCGGGAAACCGTCGCTACGGAGACCCCTGCTTTGTCTGCGACTGCTTTGATGTTCAACGGCGACCCTCCGGTTGCCTGAAAATGAAAGGGTTTTCATTGTTCAAGCCAGAAATATATCTAAAACGTTGAAATTTCAAGTGATATTGTTCTGAAACTATTTTCATTTGTAATTCTACCACCATCCACTTTGAAAAGCAACAATAAAAAACCGCCAATAGCAGAATATTCGGCGGTTTTCATTTTTTGTAAAATGCTTCACTCATTTTTGTCCAGCGTGTAAGCCACGCCGAAGACTATTCGTCGGACACGCGGATGGATTTGATGACCTGCTTTTGTTTGGGCTTGTCACGGAAATCCCGGTTCACCGCAACGATTCGGTCTGCCTCATCCAGGCCCTCCGTGATTTTTCCGAAGGCGGCATATTGGCCGTCCAGAAAAGGCGCATCCTCTACCATAATAAAGAATTGGCAGCCGCCGGAGTTGGGGTCGCTTGCTCTTGCCATGGAAAGCACACCCCGTTGGTGCAGCAGGTCGTTTTGGATTCCGTTGCCGGAAAATTCCCCTACAATCTGGTGCCCCGGTCCGCCGGTTCCATCCCCTTTGGGGCAGCCGCCCTGGATCATGAATCCGGGTATGACACGGTGGAAGGTCAGGCCGTCATAAAATCCCTTGTTAGCCAAGGTTTCAAAATTTTCTACGGTTTTTGGCGCAATCTCGGGAAATAATTCCCCACTCATGGTTTCGCCGTTTTCCATCTCAATTACAATTTTTTTCATGTCACTTCTCCTCCTGGTACTATGGTTATTTCCTTATTTTAAACGGATTATGGCTGCTTTGCTCCTTTTCGAGGATATCCCACAGCTCGTCTTTTAGGTAGTCTGGATAAAGTCCGTCCGCCCCGGCCAGCTCTTCCCTCGACAGATAACGGACCTCTTCAATCACCTGGCCGTCGTCGCTGCGCTCCGGGTCGGTTCCCACGCCCACAGAACCGCCCAGGGCGGTGGCCAGAAAAATATTCACAAATCTAGGCGCCTTACCGGGCACAACTTGCTCCACATGCCAGATCATCCGGTCGATGGCAACGTCAAGTCCCGTCTCTTCTTTGACTTCACGCACCGCCGCGTCCAAAGAGGTCTCCCCCGGTTCAATGGCACCGCCGGGAACCGTCCAGACGTATCGTTCCTGGTGATGCTGCCGGACCATTAGAATCCGCTGATCCCGGTCCAAAATAATCACCCTGACTCCTCCTGTCCACATAAGTCGCTCCTATTCTTCCTTGCCCAGCACTTCCAGCTTGACGCGGCGCAATGCCTCGTCCGCCGTCAAATCTTCTTTGTCCTGGCAATCTCTTCGTTTGAATTCGACCATTTGCTCCGCCGCGCCTCTGCCCACAGTGATGCGGATGGGAATTCCGATCAGGTCCGCGTCCTTGAATTTGACGCCCACCCGTTCATCCCGGTCATCCAGCAAGACTTCCAAGCCTGCAAGCTTCAGGTCTTCATAAATCTTTTCTCCCAATGCCATCTGTTCCGCATCGTCTACCTTGACGATGGTGATGATGGCCTGGTAAGGGGCGATGGCCATAGGCCAGATAATGCCGTTTTGGTCATGATGCTGTTCCACAATGGCGGCTAGGGTTCTGGTCACGCCGATTCCGTAGCACCCCATGACAATGGGATGATCCTTCATTTCTTCGTCTTTGTAGAATGCGCCCATGGAAAGGCTGTATTTGGTGCCCAGTTTGAACACCTGGCCCACTTCGATGCCCCGGACGATTTTGACCGGGCTTCCGCAAACGGGACAAGGATATCCTTCCTGAATCAGTTTGATATCTGTGACAATATTGCCGGTGTAATCCCGGCCGTAATTCACATTGAGAATGTGATGGTCCGTTTTGCAGGCGCCAGTGCACAGATTTCGTTGACCCACCAGTTCACTATCCACCACAATGGTGCAGTCATGCAGTCCGATGGGTCCTGTGAATCCACCGACGCAACCGGTGGCCGCACCCATGGAGTTTTCATCCGCGAAGGCGATGGCATGCTCCGGAATTCCCAGTGCGTTGATCAGCTTGATCAGATTCAGGTCCCGGTCTCCCCGAATAAACGCCGCAACGTGGCCGTTTTCTTTGCCATCGTTGTCATAGGTCACAAACAAAAGGGCTTTGATGGTTTGCTCCTTGGTCAGACCAAGAAAGTTGGCCACCTCTTCAATGGTCTTGGTTCCGGGGGTATGGACTTCTTCCATAGCTCTCATATCCTCGTTGGAAGCAGGGGCATCCACCACCTGGGCACGCTCTGTTGTTGCGGCCATGCTGCATTCTGTGCAATAAGCGATTTCGCTTTCTCCCACATCAGACAGGGCTGTAAACTCATGGGAGTTGCTGCCGCCGATGGCACCGGTGTCCGCTTCAACCGCTCGATACGTCAAGCCGCAACGGTCAAAAATCCGTTCATAGGCCTTGTACATGTCATCGTAGCTTTTGTCCAGGCCGGCTTCATCCCGGTCGAACGAATAGGAATCCTTCATAATGAATTCCCGGCTTCGCATCAGTCCAAATCGTGGACGGGCTTCGTCACGGTATTTGGTCTGGATTTGGTATAAGTTCAGCGGCAGTTGCCGATAGGAGGACACGTCGCTTCGGACGACATCCGTAAAAATTTCTTCGTGGGTTGGTCCAAGACAAAAGTCCCGACCATTCCGGTCCTTCAGGCGCCAGAGTTCCGGTCCGTATGCAAACCATCTGCCGGATTCCTGCCAAAGTTCGGCTGGCTGTACGGCGGACATGTGGATTTCCTGACCACCCGACTGATCCATTTCCTGACGGATGATTTCTTCTATTTTTCGAAGAGAACGCCAGCCCAGCGGCATAAACCCATACACCCCGGAAACCAGTTTCCGGATCATACCGGCGCGAAGCAACAGAACATGGCTGTCGATTTCGGCCTCACTGGGTACTTCTCTTAAAGTCCTCATGTGCAATTTAGATAGTCTCATGAATTACGTTCTCCTTTGATTGATATATTTAAACCGTAAGAATGGTTTTGTTCAAATCAGTTTTGGTTCAGGATGCAAATCGCCTCTGCGGCAATGCCCTCTTCCCGACCGGGGATTCCCAGCTTTTCGGTGGTGGTTGCCTTGAGATTGATCTTGTCGGCGGTACAGCCTAAAATTTGTGCCAGGTTTTGAATCATGGCCTCATGATATGGAGCCAGTTTGGGACGCTGTGCAATAATGGTCGCATCCAGATTTGCCAGGGCAAATCCCTTTTCTTCCGCCATGGCGGCCACTTTTTTGAGCAGTGTCATGCTGGAGATTCCCTTATACGCCTCTTCGGTGTCGGGAAAATGTCTGCCGATGTCTCCAAGTCCTGCGGCGCCAAGGATGGCGTCCATAATGGCATGGGTCAGAACATCTGCATCGGAGTGGCCCAGAAGGCCCTTTTCGAATGGAATGGTTACCCCACCCAAAACAAGGGGGCGCCCTTCCACCAGGGCATGGACGTCAAATCCGGTGCCGGCCCGGCATTGTTTCGGCAAATCTTCCGGCGTGGTGATTTTGATATTTGTGTAGGATCCCTGCGCAAGAGCAACCTTGTGCCCCAGCCGCTCCACCAGTTGGGCGTCGTCGGTTCCTGTGAAATTCTGGGATGCGGCGGTTTCATACGCCTTGACAATCAGCTTCGCCTCGAACCCCTGGGGAGTCTGCGCGGCAAAGAGTTTGCTGCGATCCGGCGTTGAAATCCCATCCTCACCAAGTAGCTTGATGGTGTCTTTGACCGGAACAGCAGCCACTGCGGCACCGGTGCTGACGGCAAGCGCCAGTGTGTTTTCGATGACCTGCAAAGTCACATATGGTCTGGCTCCGTCATGAATCAGAATATATTCCGTATCCGGGTGGTCCGCCATCATGGCAGACAGTCCATTGAACACCGAATCCTGACGTTCCTGCCCGCCCGCCAATACCGTTACGGTGGGGGGAAGTACATTCCTGCATTCTACCACATAATCCGGGTGGGTGACAACATAGATAAAGTCAAAAAAACCGCAGGCAGCGCAAGCTTCCACTGTGGTTTTAATAATCAAGTTGTTTCCCGCCTTCAGGAACAATTTAGGAACATTGCCGCCGAATCTTTTTCCAAGACCTGCAGCGGCAATGATTAATCCTATTTTTTTGTTTTTGTACATATTCCTTACCGTTTCGCCGGTTTTCCGAAGATCATTCTTCCGGCGGAAGTCTGAAGCACACTGGTTACGGTCACATCGATGGTAGTACCAATATGTCTTCTTCCATCTTCAACAACAATCATGGTGCCGTCATCCAGATAGGCCACCGCCTGGTTGTTTTCTTTTCCTTCTTTGATCAGGAAAAGGTTCATGTCTTCACCCGGCAACACAACGGGCTTTAGGGTGTTGGCCAGTTCGTTGATGTTCAGCACATCCACGCCTTTGATGGCGGCAACCTTGTTCA
>Ga0315272_10000493_pt1 | contig 19879 bp, 8 predicted proteins | sample C3_middle_MG_FD_203918 | JGI IMG/M metagenome (GOLD analysis project Ga0315272, IMG submission 203918) | Sediment microbial communities from Yellowstone Lake, YNP, Wyoming, USA - C3_middle | ecosystem: Environmental > Aquatic > Freshwater > Lake > Sediment | place: USA: Wyoming | collected...
CTTGGCCCGCATCAGTCCAAAGCGCGGACGGATTTCATCACGGAATTTGGTCTGAATCTGGTAGAAATTCCGCGGCATTTGGCGATAGGAACTGATCTCGCCGGCCACCAGCGTCGTGACCACTTCCTCGTGCGTCGGCCCCAGCACCCATTCCTTTCGCGAGCTGTCGCGCACCTTGAACAGCACGTCGCTGGCGGTTTCATAACGCCCGCTGGCCTGCCAGATTTCCGGAGGCTGAAGGGCCGGCATCAATATTTCCAACGCCCCCGCGCGGTCCATTTCCTCGCGCACGATGGCTTCCACTTTGCGCAGAGCCCGCAGGCCCAACGGGAGAAAAATATATAAACCGCCCGCAAGTTTGCGGATCAAGCCCGCGCGCAGCAGCAATTGATGCGACAAAATCTCGGCCTCAGCCGGGGTTTCCCGCAATGTGGGAATTAACGATTGTGTCCAACGCATAATAAATCGGACTGTAAAATGGGCAAAATGCCGCCCTGTGGAAACAAAAAAATGCGCCACCCGCATTTACTTTCATCTTTGCTGAAATCCGCGCTTGCAAACCGGCCGCCCCTTTGGCAGGGTTTTCACGTCACGATGATTCGTGCGCGGTTAGCTCAGTGGTAGAGCATTACCTTGACACGGTAGGGGTCACAGGTTCGAACCCTGTATCGCGCACCATTTTTTTAACCGCATTTTCCAACACCATCATCGCCATTCGTGTTTCGGATATTTGCGCTGAAGCTCTTGTTTGATCTTGGGGTAATGCTCGCTCCAAAAGCCGGCCAAATCCTGGGTGATCTGCACAGGCCGCATGCTCGGCGCAAGAATATGCAAAGTCACGGGAACCCGGTTCATCGCAATCCGCGGAGTGGTTTGCACCCCAAAAAGCTCCTGAATCCGCAGCGCGATATACGGTTGCCCATCCGCCACATAAACCACTTTGGGCGTCTTTCCATTGTTTAGCGACAGCCGCTCCGGAGCATGTTTCTCCACAAATTCCCGCTGATAATCCGGCAGCCAGGATTGGACCGCGCGTTGCACCTCGCGCTCCTTGATTTCCTTGTAGGAAACAGCGCCCAGGCAGATTTGCTCGATCAAATTGCGCCGTTCCTCCGGTCCAATGGGCGGCAACTGCAGCTCTGGACACCATTTTCCAAGCAGGTTTAATCGCAGGATCCATTGTTCCACATTGTTATCCCAATGCTTCAACACCAATCGTTCCTGCAAAACCTCCTCTGCCAGTATGTGCGCGGCGGCAGCCTCAGGCGGCGGTTCCACGCGACGCGCTTCCAGGGTTAATCCACGAAAACGGATTTGTTCCTCCGCGCACACCCGTTTGGTGGCGGTGTCGTAAAACACCCGAGCATCGGATTCGATATCCTCCGGGAACAACTCCTTCAACCATGCGGTCTCCACCACCGTGGCCAGAGACAACAAGGTGTTTAACGACCGGTCCGCCCCCTCCACCTCCCGAATCTCCGCCGCCACGATCAAGCTGCCGCGCCGCGCGACGCTCTCCCGGGCAAGCACGCCCCGGCGCCCATGAACCAGCTCGCACCGCAGGGTGCCTTCATCCAGTCGCCGCGCCACACGATCGGAAAAACCAATAAGCAGGCACTTCTGAATCGACTCGTCTGGAACCTTGCCGCGCTCCACCGATAATCCCTCCTCGCGCGCAATCCCCAGGAACTGTTCGTGGAGCGGTCCGACCTGCCGGGCCGTCACCGCGTGTATGCCCGCCCTGCGGCACGCATCCATGCGGAAGTTGTTCTTCAAGGCAAAATTCCAGGCCCGCATCCAAATCCAGAAATCGGATGCCGCTTCATTCCCAAATAAATCCTCTCGAAACGCCTCAACATCCCGCCCCGGGTTGCGGATCATCAAATCCCGGCCCTGTGTCATTGCGGCAATCAACGCCGCCTGCCACACACAATGATATTCCTCGGCGGCCAGCAACATCCGGGCGTATCGCGGATGCAACGGAAAGGCCAGGATCTTGCGCCCCATCTCCGTAATCGCCCCCTTGTGGTCCAGGGCGCCCAGATCCGTCAGCAAGGTTTCCGCATCCACGAGGCTTTGCTCCGCGGGAGGCTCCAGCCAGCGAAACTTTCGCAAGTCCCGAACCTCCGCCGCCTTGAGGGTCAGAACCACTTCGCACAAATCCAACCGTTTGATCTCCGGCAATTCCCGCTCCGCACGTTCCAAATGCTCCTGATGGGACCACAAACGGATGCACCGCCCCGGGGCCGTTCGCCCCGCGCGCCCGGCCCGTTGCTCCGCCGAAGCCCGGCTGATCTTCTCCACCAACAAAGTATTGATCCCGCGATGCGGATCGTAACGCGGAATCCGCGCCAGCCCGCTGTCAATCACCAGCCTAACGCCATCGATGGTCAGCGAAGTTTCCGCCACGTTGGTCGAGACCACCACTTTGGGACGATCATACCGCTCCACCGCCGCATCCTGGTCGCCCGGCGGAAGCTCCCCGTGCAAGGGCAGGAGTATGTAGCCTTTGGACTCCGGGCATTGCCGGATCGCCTCAATGGTCTGCTGGATTTCATAACCCCCGGGCATGAACACCAATACATCCCCCTCTCCATTGCAGACCACATGCTTTTGAAAAGCCTCAGCCGCCATCTCCCATACCGGAGGGGGATTGGCATGCGGTCGTGGCATTGCGTATTCCATTTCCACCGGAAACATCCGCCCCTCTGAGGCCACCAGAGCGCAAGGCTTCAGATACTTTTCCAAACCCTCGGCGTTCAGTGTCGCCGACATCACAATAATCAACAAATCCGGCCGCTTGGTTTCCTGAAGCTCCAAAGCTTGCGCCAGAGTGATGTCCCCATACAGATGGCGCTCGTGAAACTCGTCAAAAATCAAGACTTGGATATCCGCCAGCAGCGGATCCCTAAGCATCTGCCGCAACAAAATCCCCTCGGTCACAAACCGGATCCGCGTCGCCGCGCTGGTTCGATTTTCAAAACGAATCTGGTATCCCACCTCCCGCCCCAGTTCCACCCCCTGCTCGCGTGCGACACGCGCGGCCAGCAAACGCGCGGCCAGTCGCCGTGGCTGCAAAATCACCACCTGCCCGGTCTTCAATAACCCGTGCCCAAGCAACATCTGCGGCGCCTGCGTGGATTTTCCAGAACCGGTCGGCGCCTGGAGTATGAGACGGCGCGACTCGCGGAGCCGGGAGATGATCTCCCCTTCAATGTCATAAATGGGCAAACGGTCGGACATGATCACTTTAAATAATTGGGCGTAACAGTCTTGAATAACACGGCCACGTAGAAAGGCGCCGATCAAACAATCCGCAGTTCCAAATCCGGCGCGACGCACCCTAAACCTCCCCCATGGACAGCCGCAACCCAATTCATCCCGCAGTCCCCGTACACGAACGCTTCCGGCAACCGCCCGACCAGCTTGTCAGTCTGACCGAAAACCAAACCTGTAAGGACCGGCCCACTGACCTTAAAATGAAGCTCCGAGAATTCTCTCAACCAGGTCCCCCATACTCTCTGTTTTGTGTTGGCTTATTTTGGGGTGGATTCGCTGTTAGCTGGCCCGACTTTCTCGAATTCGAACCAGGCAAAGTTATTGCCCCAGCCGTAATGGAAGGTCAGCAACTGTTTTCCAGCCTCAGGGAACGTAATGGCGCCGATGTCGGCAAGATTCCAATAGTGCCAGCTTGTGGTGGCCACCGGGAGTTTGCAGATGGCGGCAGGCTGGCCGTTCAGATCGAAGGTGACGGTGTTGGCCTGATACGAATAGAGGGCCTTGACTCGGTAGGTGCCAGGGCTGGTGACGTTCACCGTGTATTTGCACCACTCCGCGTTCGTGGTCCAGCCGATGTAAAACTGGTTTATTGGAGGGCTGACCATGTTGGTGTGGTTGAGGTCCGCCCAGTCTTTCACGTAGGAAAGGTCCACGCCTTCATCGCGGCGGAAGTTCCAAATGTAGGCGCAGGCATGGGCTCTTTGATGGCCTTTTTCCTGGTTCAATTCGCCGCTGCCACGGTTAATGGCATCGGCATCGTGATACGCCACGCCCTCGCCGCCGAGATCATACAAGGCGCACTGCACAATGCCTGGAATGGACGGGATGCCGGTTTTGTGAACGGTGTCTTCAAAAGGCTTCCCCTGATAGTCCGGTGGCATGGCAGCGGATGGGGACGCAACGGGCGCGAGAAATGCCAGACAAAAGAGATGCCAGATCATGCGGTGCCGTTTCGCGGTTGCGCGTGTTCGAATGGATTCGTTTCCAATATGCATAAAAATTTGGCTGTTGGATAATCACAGACTCTTAAATCCCCCGGAAACCTCAAGACAAATCACGGCGCCATGGTCACCCTCCTCACCTTGACGTTGCGATACCGGATTACAGTCTCGTTCATGTCATTGAAAGCACCAATTCCAAGCATGGAATCGTTGTAAAGCCTCATTGCATTGTTGCTGGCGTCCCGGTGCAGGACTTGATTTCCGTTCAACCAGGCATCCGCAACGTTCGCCCGGATTCGAAATTGGAAGGAATTTGTGACGTCATTCAGGGTGGTCTTGAAGGTCGCTTGACGACGCGTCCAGCCATTTGACAAGCTGACGATCTGTCCTTCCGAAGCGTTGCGCTTCATGCGAAAGGCGTACCAATCGGAATTATTGCCATCGGGCAGCCCCATCAATAATCCTGCCTGGAAATCCTTTGTCGAAGAATGAACCACTTCAAATTCTCCAGTGACTTCGAAATCCCGTCCCACTCGTGTCCGGCTATAAAAACCGTGCCCGCGCGGTCCGGACTCCACCTCGAGCGCCCCATCTGGTAACCGCCGTATTTTGCCACCCCAGAATACCCAATTGGAGTCCTGGTCGTCGGCAGGCATGAATTCAATCCATTCGCCTTTGGCCAAAAGTTTCTCCTGCTGAAGGGCCGCAAGACGGCGGCCGCAGAATTCATGTGTTTGCTCATCCGTATCGGGCGCGGCATTCAGTTTTGTATAAAGTTCAATCGCCTCGGCCAGGTCCCGCAGGTCATAGCTCTCCTCAGCCGCTTCAACCTTGGCTCCCGCTTTACCTGTCAGCGCCGCCACCTTAAGGGGCATCAGGGATAAGTCGGTGCCCCACCCGGTAAGATTTTCGGGAACAGGCTTCCAGTTGACGGTCTCCAGTTGTTCACGAGCCACCTTGTTATCGCCCGCCAGAAAGGCCACTGTGGCATAAGTGCTGCGCCAGCCGTCGCGCCATTGCGCCTTCGACGGTTCCGCCAGGTATCCTTCATACATTCTCTTTAAGTGCGGCCAGATGTCGGAGCGTCCATAGATGTGTTTGCCCGGCGGCAGTTGCAGCTCTATTTCAATATCCTTAATGCAGTCAAATAATACGCGAGGCACATCGGTGTCGAAGCGCTTTGTGTCCAAAGCCTGCACGCCAAGAGCGAGCATCGCGGCGTGGCTGCCATACCAGCGCGGACGCAACCCCCACCGCATGTGCCACCAGGCGGGCGAATAGTCGATTTGCGCTGAAAGTGCGCGATCGAACCAGGTTCGCATCTCCCCGACATCCGCATCACCCAAAGATACATAAATCATTTGGGAGGGTGCCAGGCGCCATTCTGGATGCATCTCCCAAGCTTGCGTCAGCGCAGTCCGCGCCTTGGCAAGGTGACTCGCAAAACCATCCCAACCCTCGCGAGTCACTGTGTTCGCAAAACCGTCCCCGCGCACTTTCCATGCCTCTGCAGTCTCGTGTTCGCCCTCGAGCACCAACGCTAGCCACGGATAATCCTTGGCCTGCCTCGCTGCCTCGCAGACAGCATCGCCGTTCCGTTCAAAAAAACTTTTACCCCAGTCAGAAACCAGAATATCCGCAATTTCCTCTTCGTCCCCCGGCTGGAAACTGCCATCCGCCAAGGCTTGTTTGAAGTATCGCAACCCCGCTTCATCCAGTGATTGAGTCCGTGGCGACTCGTTGCCCAGTTCAGTCGCAAGATATACGTTGGCGTAAAACTTGGGATAGGCCTGGTGCTTCGAACTCGCGAAACCCGCCACCGCCAGCTCCAAACGCCGGATGGCCTCATGCATCTCTATGGTATTCACCCCGGCCACCATCAGCACTAGGGGATCGTCGCAATCCGCCTGGGCCACCAACTTGTCGCCAAGGGCTTTTGGGTCCGGCATACCGACGGGTCCTCCGTAGTTTACGGCTATCCACGACTTGATCATTTGCAGGGCATCGGCGTCCCATGCCGCTGTATGTCGGCCATATTTTCGGTAGCCATCGACATACTGTCGAACACGGAAAGCGCCCTTTCGTTTGCGAACATCCACCTCAGTCAGGGTTTTTGCATCCACAACGGCTGGCTTGTTGGCTATTTCAATCCCATCGGACGAATTCTTAAAGCCCCTTTCCGTAACCGTCTGTCGGATCCCTTGCAGCACCTTCACGGCTACGAACCATGTGAGGGTCAGGCTGACGAGCACCAGAACGATGGCAGTAACTTTCCCCCAAAGGGGAAGGCGTTTGGATTTTTGTGGCAGGACAAGTTCGCTGGCCTGCAACACCGAATCCAGCGATGCCCATTCGGTCATCCCCTCGCGCCAGACCAGATCTTCTCCGGATAATTCCCCCGCGTCACGGCGGCGCCTCAATTCCCCCAGTGGAAATACGCCAACATTTTGGCCCCTGCAATGCAAGTGATACTCCATAGATGATTTTTATTGTATTGAGTATTAAATCTATCCGCAAGAAAATATACATGTGGGAGGCGTGCTCAAAAGTTCATTGCCACCTGCATTATTCTAATGCCGCCGGTGTGTTTTTGATCTATTATTGGCGGACAAATTCACCTGAACCATGAAAATGCGTTGCCCTGAATTGTCCGTGTTGCGCGACCATGCGGCCCAATTGAAAGCCAGAGTGGCTTCCGCGCTTGTCATGCTCACCTGCATGCTCGTCCTGCCGCCAGCAGGCAAAGGAGCCGACGAGATTGCTGCAGCCCTGCCCCGGGGAGTGCAGGCCGTTTGGGACACCGGCAAGGCGTTTCGCGAGACCTCAACCACCCGCGAACGAATTTGCCTGAACGGCCTTTGGCAGTGGCAGCCGACCGGAGGAAAGTCTGACGAGGTGCCTGTTGCGGGCTGGGGTTGGTTCAAAGTGCCAGGAAGCTGGCCGGGCATCACCGATTACATGGAGAAGGATTGCCAGACAGTCTTTGCGAATTCGAAATGGTCTGGACAGGATTTCGGCAAGCTGTCCGCCGCGTGGTATCAGCGGCAATTAACAATACCAGGCCATTGGGCTGGGCGGCGTGTCGCGATTCGAGCCGAATATCTAAACTCCTATGCCGCTGTTTTTGTGGACGGCAAACAAGTCGGCGAAATTCATTTCCCGGGGGGCGATCTCGAAATCACCGATTCCTGTCGTCCTGGGGCTTCCAAAACACTCAGCATGCTGGTCGTGGCCCTGCCGCTCAAGGGCGTCATGATGGCTTATAGGGACAGTGCTTCCGCCCGTGAGGTGAAAGGTTCTGTGGAGCGTCGGGGACTCTGCGGGGACATCTATCTGGTCAGCTCACCACAGGGGCCGCATATCGGCGACGTGAGAACGGTGACATCCGTACGCAAAAAGGAAATAACCTTTGAGGCCGGCCTCAACAGGCTTGTGGCGGAGGCTTCGTACACGCTTCGCGCGCAGATCACGCAGGACGATGTCAGAGTGAAAGAGTTTGTCAGCCCCACATTTGGCGCGGGCGACCTTAAGGAAGGCCGTATCTCCTTCACGGAAAAATGGATGCCGGACCGGCTCTGGGATACGCACACGCCTCAGAACACTTTCGGTCTCGAACTCTCGCTTCTTGCCGCCGATGGCAAGGTGCTCGATACGGACCTTCCTGAGCGTTTTGGTTTTCGCGAGTTCTGGATCGATGGTCGTGATTTTTATCTCAACGGCACGCGCCTGTTTCTATCGGCGGTCCCATTGGACAATGCGCAAATCAGCGCTGGCCTTGCGACTTATGACGCCGCCCGGGAGAGTCTCCAGCGGCTGCAGAGCTTCGGAATCAATTTTGTCTATACGCACAATTACGGCTGCGAACCGGGTTCGCATCTCGGCTTCACGGAAATTCTAAAAGCTGCGGACGACGTGGGAATGCTGGTTTCCTTTTCGCAACCGCATTTCAGCCACTACGATTGGCCAAACGCCGACGCCGACCGCACCAACGGATACGCCCTCCATGCCGAATTCTATGTGCGCGCGGCTCAGAACCACCCGTCGATTGTGATGTACAGCATGAGCCACAATGCCACCGGTTACAGCGACGACATGAATCCAGACCTGATCGACGGCATCCATGACGCGCGTGACAACTGGGCCGCAAGAAATGTCAAACAGGCCCGGCGCGCGGAGGCCATCGTGAGCCGCCTGGACCCCAGCCGCATCGTCTATCACCATGCCTCCGGAAATCTCGGTTCGATGCACGTGATCAATTTCTATCCGAACTTTGCCCCGGTTCAGGAACTCTCCGATTGGTTTGAGCATTGGGCGACCGAGGGTGTGAAGCCCGTGTTCACCTGCGAATATGGCGCGCCATTCACATGGGACTGGACGATGTATCGCGGGTGGTACGACGGAAAGCGCGAATTCGGCAGCGCCGCTGTGCCTTGGGAGTTTTGTCTTGCGGAATGGAATTCCCAGTTTTTTGGCGACAGGGCGTTTCAGATCAGCGAGTCGGAAAAATCGAACCTGCGCTGGGAAGCAAAACAGTTCCAGGCCGGCAAGACATGGCATCGCTGGGATTATCCGGTCGAAGTCGGCTCAACGCGTCTGGAGGAGCGGTATCCGGTCTTCGAAAAGTATCTGACTGACAACTGGCGGGCGTTTCGGACCTGGGGCGTGTCCGCAAATTCGCCATGGGAACACGGTCACTTTTGGAAACTCCGCGAGGGTGTGGACAAACGCCGTCGTGAGTTGAAAGTGGATTGGGAGAATCTCCAGCGCCCGGGATTCAGCCCCGACTACATCGATCAGCGCTACGAACGCATGGACCTTGCCTTTGAACGATCGGACTGGATCGCCACGCCAGCCGCACAGGCGTTGATTCGCAACAACCGTCCTCTCCTGGCCTATATTGGTGGAAAACCGGCGCGGTTCACCAGCAAGGACCACAACTTCCTTCCCGGCGAAGCGGTCGAGAAACAAATCATTATCATCAATAACTCTCGCGAAAGCGTGACCTGCGAGGTCGGGCACACCGCCGTCCAGGGCCTCCAACGTGTCACCGTCGCCGCCGGCCAGCAGGAGCGCATTCCCATAATTCTGCCCATACCAGCGACAATGGCTCCGGGTCGGTATGAGCTTTCGGCGTGGGTCCAATTCGGCAAGGGTGAAATCCAGAAGGACGCATTCGCTTACGATGTCATGCCCGCGCTTCCGGCGGTTCCAGCGATGGGAAAAATCGCCGTGTTCGATCCAAAAGGTGAAACCAGCGAAACACGCGCGCTGTTGAAGGAGCTTGGGATTCAGGGCGAAACCGTGGAGGCGGACGCTGACCTCTCAGCATACGACATCCTTATCGTGGGCAAATCCGCGCTGACGGTCGGCGGACCCGCTCCAGACATAACCCGCGTGCGCGACGGTCTGAAGGTCATCGTTTTCGAGCAAACCTCTCAAGTGTTGGAGCAGCGATTTGGATTCCGTGTGGAGGAGTATGGGTTGAGGCAGGTCTTCCCGAGGGTTGCGGATCATCCCATTCTGGCTGACATTACCGCGGACCACCTGCGCGATTGGCGCGGCGAAGCCACTATTCTTGCGTCGCGTGTAAAGCTGACGGCGAATCCCAAGTTCAATGGCGCGCCGACGGTGAACTGGTGCGGGTTGCCAGTGACACGGCTTTGGCGCTGCGGCAATCGCGGCAATGTGGCTTCCGTGCTTATTGAGAAGCCCGTGTGCGGGGATTTCCTGCCGATTCTCGATGGCGGCTTCAGCCTCCAATACAGCCCGCTCATGGAGTATCGCGAAGGCAGGGGCATGGTAATGTTCTGTCAGATGGATGTGACAGGACGAACGGAAGGCGATCCGGCGGCTGAGACGATGGCGCGCAATCTTTTTCGATACGTTTCGACCTGGAAACCCGCTCCACGCCGGAGCGTTGTTTACGCGGGCGATCCCGCTGGAAAGAGCCATCTCGAATCCACAGGTGTGGCAGTGGCTTCCCTGGACGATAAGCCGCTCTCTGCCAATCAGGTTCTAGTTGTGGGGACAGGTGGCGCAAAGTTACTTGCCGGGCGTACGCAATCCATTTCTGACTGGCTCAAATTCGGCGGGAACCTGCTGGCGTTGGGACTCGAACAGGACGAAGCCCGCGCGCTTGTTTCGATTCCGATCAATATGAAGAAAACCGAACACATCTCGGCCTTTTTTCAACCGTTTGCGATGAATTCTCCAATGGCCGGTATCGGCCCTGCGGATGTGCATAATCGCGATCCTCGCGAGCTGCCTTTGGTCACGTCTGGGGCTCGGATCGTGGGGAATGGTGTTTTGGCGAGGGCGGAAACCGCAAACGTGGTTTACTGCCAGCTTGTGCCCTGGCAATTCGATTCGCCGAAACAGTCGAATCTCAAGCGCACACACCGCCGGGTTTCCTTCGTGGTTTCGCGCTTGCTCGCAAATATGGGCGCTGATGGTTCCACACCGCTGCTCGAACGTTTCCACCAACCGTTGGACACGACAGCAGAGGAAAAGCGCTGGCTCACCGGCTTCCATGTCGATCAACCGGAAGAGTGGGATGATCCGTATCGTTTTTTCCGATGGTAAACGAAAAACAGGGAAGTTTAATTTGAAAGAGGGGTGCCGTACTGGGCATTGTCAGCATACCCGCGTTTGCCTATAATGTTTTAAATCAAATGCACTCAACATCCATAAACCGCAATCCGCTCCTATTGCCACTCCTCTCCTGGACAAAATCGGTCGGTCTGGCATTTCTTCTGCAACTTTCCTTTCTAGCCACCGCTGCGGAGGACAACTCGCAGCGCCTGCAATTTCGCGAGGTGGATACCCTTTTTGCCAATCCCGGTCAGGGTTGGATGAGCCAGCAGCGCGGCCCGCGAAGTGAACCTCGTTTCCCATGCTCGGTTGTTTATATCCGTTTTGATTGGGCTGATGCCGAGCCGGTCGAAGGGCAATACAATTGGAAAATGATCGATGACGTCCTGGATGCCTGGAAATCCCGGGGCGCGGCGGTGTCGATCCGGATCATGACCTGCAATGCCCACAGCCGCGGATACTATGCCTCGCCCAAATGGCTCTTCGAGGCCGGTTGCAAAGGCATCGAGTTTCTGGTTGGAGGCGATGACCCCACCAGCGGCGGCCAGCGCATCCCGCGCATTGAACCGGTCTATTCCGACCCCATTTATCTGGCCAAACACAAGGCGTTCATTGAAGCCCTGGGCAGGCGTTACGATGGGCGTCCCGACATTGAGTTTTTCGACATCGGTTCCTACGGCGTCTGGGGCGAATGGCACACCACCCACCCGGCCTCGCTCGAAGTGCGCAAGCAAATCGTGGACATGTATCTGCACGCCTTTCCACGCACACCGCTGGTCTTCATGTCCGATGATGCGGAGGTTCTGGCTTACGCTTTGGAACATGGCACGGGATTTCGTCGCGACGGTGTCGGCTCGCCATGGCACGAAGAGAACTGGATTGGCTCGAAAAAATATGCCGGGGTTCCGAGTATGGGGGAGACTTGGAAGCACACGCCGGTGGTCTTTGAATGGTTTGGTGATTACAACTATCTCAAATCAAAAAACTGGTCGTTCGACGCCGCCGTGAATTTCATGCTCAACAACCACGTCACACTCATCAACGACAACGTGGGCCGCGTGCCGCCGGAGGCCATGCCGGCATTGGAAAAGCTCGCCCGGCTGTCCGGTTATCGGTTCGTCTTGCGTGGGTTGGAGTGTGAAAAAACAATCGCGCGCGGCGCGACCCTGAACCTGAAAATGAAATGGGCCAACGTGGCCGTTGGCAAGCTCTATCGACCATATGAACTGCGCTGCGCACTTCTCGATGTCAATGGCAATGTCGCATTCACGTCCACCGCCATGGCGGATGCGCGCGAATGGCTGCCTGGTGAGCGCGAGATCAAGGGAATCCTCCCAGTGCCCAAGAACCTGAAGACGGGTGAATACACACTGGCCGTGTCCCTCGTGGACTCCAAAGGAAACCACCGTCCGCTTCGGTTGGCGATCGACGCCCCCGAGAAAAATGGATTATACGAGGTTGGACACATTATAGTTCAATAACACACTCGAAGCGTCACATGAGTTTCATTATGAACACAGAAACTAATTACCACCCCCCAATCGTCCTATTGATGCGCTCCGTCATCGCCATTCTAATGCTGGCACTTCCCGTTATGGCCCAGGTGCCGGACAACAATCTTCCTCTGCGCATTGGAAGCGATCAGGGCGGCGGCAGTTTGTTTTCAGGCAAGATGGGCGCAGTGCGTCTGTATGGCCGGGCACTCGCGGAAATTGACCTGAAGAAATTGTCGGTGGCGCAACCGGACCAGAAATGCAATCTGTCGGGAATTTTGGGTGAGTGGTTGCAACCCAGGCTCCCATTGGTCTCAGAACAAATGTTCAATCTCACAAACGGCTGCACCATCGAAGCGTGGATTCGCCCCGATGACGGTGCGATCGGCCGGATCGTGGACAAGATCACCCCGGGTGGCAGCGACGGCTTCCTGCTCGACCTCTTTCCCGCCAACACTCTTCGTCTGATTGTTGGCAATGAGATGCGCCAGTATGCCTTGCCGCACACCAATGGTTGGACTCATGTGGCCGCCACGGTGGACGACAGCGGTCTGCTGGCATTATTTGTCAACGGCTCCCGCGTATCTGGCAACGCGACTGAAGATGATGGTGTCACCCTGGTGGGCAACGCGGAGAGTCCCGGCAGGCCCCTCACACTCTGGTATCGGCATCCCGCCCGGCGATGGACCGAGGCTTCGGTCATTGGCAATGGCCGCATGGGAGGCATGGTTTGGGGTGGGGTGAAAAAGGAGCGCATTGACCTCAATGAGGACACCCTCTGGTCAGGTGAACCCTACGATAACATCAACACAAACGGATTGAAGGCGCTTCCCGAAATACGCCGCCTGCTCATTGCGGGAAAGAACAAGGAAGCCCAGCAGCTTGTCGAGCGCGACATGAACGGCAAATTCAACCAGAATTATCAACCTCTGGGTGACCTGACGATTGAGTTTCCGGTGAGTGGCGAGGTGGGCAATTACCGCCGCGAACTCGATCTGGAACATGCGCTGGCCCATGTGCAATACGAGGACAAGGGGGTTCATTACACGCGCGAGTTCTTTGCCTCCCATCCGGCTCAGGCCATTGTCGTGCGGCTCGCAAGCGATAAACCCGGCAAGCTCTCCTTCACCGCCTCGCTCGGCTGCCAACTGCATCACTCCACAAAAGCGGAACAAACCTACCTCCGCCTCACAGGTCGTTGTCCGGCTCATACCGATCCGGGGTATGCCGGCCAGGGTGCAGTGTGGGATGACGCGCCTGATGGCAAAGGAATGCGATTCGAGACGCGGCTTGTTCCTCTGCATCAGGGCGGCCGCGTCAAGATCTCCAATGCGAAAATCATCGCCGAAGGCTGCGATAGCGTCACCCTCTTGTTGGTTGCGGCCACGAGCTATGGCGGCCCGCACAAAAGCCCGAGCCGTGAAGGAAAGGATCCGGCAAAACTCTGTGACGCCTACCTCGCACCACTGGTCGGCAAGTCTTACGCCGCCCTCCGCAAAGCCCACATTGCCGATCATCAACAGTTGTTTAACCGTGTGGATCTGGACCTTGGAAAATCTGGCACGCGCGAGAACTTGCCGACCGACATGCGCTTGAAGACCTATCGGCCCGGAACAGATCCATCTCTGGCCGCGCTGTATTATCAGTTTGGACGTTACCTGCTCATTGCCTCTTCGCGGCCGGGAACGCAGCCGGCAAATTTACAGGGCATCTGGAATCATGAAATTCACCCGCCCTGGTCGGCGAACTGGACGCTTAATTGCAACGCCCAGATCAATTACTGGCCGGTCGAGACGGCGAATCTCGCCGAGTGTCACCTGCCGTTGGTGGATCTGACTGGGGAACTTAGCGTGGACGGCGCGCACATTGCGAAGGACCTCTACGGCGCGCGCGGCTGGACAGCGCACCACAATACCGACATCTGGCGCCAGGCCGGTCCGGTCAGCGGCAGCGCCATGTGGAGCATTTTTCAGGTTGGTGGCGCGTGGTTATGCCAGCATCTCTGGGAACACTATGCCTTTTCCGGTGACACCGATTATCTGCGGCGGGTATGGCCGACCCTGCGCGACGCATCCCGATTCTTTCTCGACAACATGATGGAAGAACCTTCCCATGGATGGCTGGTCACCGGCCCCGACACCAATTTTGAAAACCAGTTTCGCAAACCCAACGGCGAGATCGGATGCACGGTCATGGGTCCCACCGCGAGCATGCAAATGGTGCGGGAATTATTCCAAAACTGCGCGCAAGCCACCCGCATTCTTGGAACGGATGCCGACCTCCGCGCTGAAATTGAGAAGACCCTGCCCCGGCTGCCGCCCATGCAAATCAGTCCGACGACCGGCGAGTTGCAGGAATGGCTTGAGGACTGGCAGCGGACGGCCGAGTGCCAGGTGCTTTCCAGTTGGGGCGCGATCTGCGGCACGCAAATCACCCCGCGCGGCACGCCCGAACTCGCGGCGGGTCTGCGAAAGATTTACGATCAGGCCCAGTGGTGGAAACATGGCCTGGTGGGAAGCTGGCAGGGCGCTTTTCAAGCCAACACCTACGCCCGGCTTGGCGACGGGGATACAGCTCTCCAAGTCCTGGACACGCATCTGAAACGGGTCGTCAATCCCAACCTCACCGCAAATTTCCAGGGCATGGCGGAATGGGAAATCGATGGAAACCTCGGTCAAACCGCCGCCATTGGTGAAATGCTGCTCCAATCGCACACCGGCAGCATCGAGTTGCTACCGGCATTGCCCAAGGCTTGGGCGAACGGTTCAGTGAAAGGCCTGCGCGCCCGGGGCGGATTCACGGTGGACATCACATGGAAAGACAGCAAAGTCGTTTTCTACCACCTAAAATCCATCAAACCGAAGTCAGTCCAGATACGTTTCAACGGCGAAGAAAAAACCGTGATTTCAGAAAAACTCTGAGTCCCCAAAAACACGCGCAACGAACTCTGCGCCAGGGCAAGGATCCTTTATTATGCAGTCAAATCCCTGCCTGTGGTGGTCACGGTCAGTTTTCCGTGCTTCACCCCTTTGGCGGCGATCAGTTCGTCGGCGATTTTTTTGATGACCCCCGCCTTGCCTCGAACCACCAGCACCTCCAGGCAATTGAAATGGTCCAGATGAACATGCAGCGTGGATACGATGACTTCGTGGTGGTCATGCTGAATATCCGTGAGCGCGGCCTGGACATGTTGTTTGTGGTGATCATAGACAAGGGTCACGGTCCCGGCTATTTCCTCGTCACCTGAATTTTGCCGGTGCTCCACCAATGTTGCGCGAATCATGTCCGCCACGGCGAGCGAACGGTTGTCGTAACCCTTCTGATGGGTCATGTGATCAAGTTGTTTGGCCAGCGTTCCCGGAAGGGAGATGCTGAAACGCACAACGGGTTCTTTCTTGCCTGTGTTCACGTTGAAAAGGCTAACAGAGTCTCCCCATCCGTCAACGTCTGGAGAATTATTTGGGAAAAGGCGTCGAAGGCAACCTCAAGCCATTCAAGAGCTTTACCACCCGATTGGCGCTCGTGGCATTCGTAATGTCGGTCCCATTGAATTTCCATTTTCCATGTTTTTCGAACGATTCACGATTGGCGTTTTTTCAAAATCATCTATCTTTGTGCCGTGCTTTCAATGGCTGAACAACTCGCGAATACGCCAACCTTTAACCAGGTCGTCATCCCTGACCTCTGGCAGCAGGAGGCCGTTGCGGCGTTGCGCGCAGGCCAGGACGTCGTGGTGCAAGCCCCCACAGGCGCCGGAAAGACGCTGATTTTCGAATTGTGGTCGCATCAAGGAAAAAATCGCGGCCAGGCCATCTACACCGTCCCCACACGCGCCCTGGCCAACGACAAGCTGGCCGAGTGGCGGGCGCGCGGTTGGAACGTCGGCATTGCCACGGGCGATCTGGCGGATAACCTGAATGCCCCCGTATTGGTCGCCACGCTGGAGACTCAGAAAAACCGCCTGATACGCGGTGAGGGACCGGCGTTGCTCGTCATTGATGAATACCAGATGATTGGAGATCCCGACCGCGGTCTCAATTACGAACTCGCCCTGGCCATGGCGCCCCCGCAGACCCAACTGCTCCTCATGAGCGGCAGCGTGGCCAACCCCCAGGACCTGGTTCAATGGCTCCACCGGCTGGGTCGAAACGCCACCCTCATCAAACACGAGATTCGCCCCGTGCCTTTGGAGGAAGTCGATGTCGATCAACTCAGTTTCCATGTTCCAAGCGACATTCGAGGCTACTGGCCCCGCGCAATAGCCAAGGCCCTCGCCGAAGATCTGGGCCCCATTCTGGTTTTTGCGCCCCGTCGTCAAGCCACCGAGGCTCTGGCCGCGGAACTGGCCCGTTACCTGCCCACTCCCAATCCGCTCTCTTTAAGCCCGGAACAAAAAGCTCTGGCAGGCGACCATCTCACCCGCCTTCTGAAATGCCGCATCGCCTATCATCACAGCGGCCTGAGTTACGGCGCGCGTGCGGGTGTGGTGGAACCTCTCGCCAAGGCCGGGCAACTGCGTGTGGTAGTGGCCACCATGGGGCTGGCTGCTGGAATTAATTTTTCCCTCCGCAGCGTGGCTCTCGCGGGGGAATCCTACCGGCGCGATGAATTGGAACATCCGTTGCGCGCCGACGAAATCCTTCAAATGTTTGGCCGCGCGGGTCGTCGTGGCATTGACGAAATCGGCTACGCCCTTGTGACAGCCAACCAAATCCGCATCCGTGACAGTCATCCCATCCATGTCACCCGCACCAGTCAGGTGGACTGGAACACGCTGCTCAACTTGATGGGGGCCGCGCATCAGAACCACCTCGATCCCCTCACCGAAGCCGTGCGCGTTCAACAACGCCTTTTCACGGTCAAACCCATTACGCTGGGTGTTGAGGAATCCATGAAAAATCCGGAGGTTCCCTGCGGCTTGCGCACCGATGCCGAGCGGGCGCGCCACACGCGCCGGAAAATCCTTCAGATACTCAACAGCCAGGCCCAATGGCAGCCGTATCCCAAAATCATGGAAGTCCCCCTCAAGGATATTCGCGTGATGGCGGAACCCATGCCCACCGAAGCCTCCGGTGTTGTTTTGCGGCCCGCCCTTTCCCTTCAGGCCGCCATCGAAAAAGTCGGCGCGGGTCCAATCAAAATCCTTCGCGAACAGGAAGGCGTGAAAATCCTGGGCCGCCGCATCACCATTGCAGACCGCCTCAACGGAGACCGTCTGGTTCTGGTCAAATGGATTCAGCGCCTGATCCATTGGCACGGACGGCAACATCCAATGAGTCTTTGGACCTCGGAGATCGCGTCGGCAATCCAAAGCGTCTTTTCGCAGCAAAAGCTGCTCGTGGATCAATTTGTCCTGGATCCCGGAAAAATCTACGCTGACATTAGTCTTGAAGCCATGACGCTGCGGGTGCCTGTGGATGATTTTGGGGTCGCCCTCTGGCGCCCTTTCGAACGCGAGGTCATGCCCCGGGACTGCGCCTCGTGCGCGTTGCGGCCCAGTTGCCTTGAACTCCCCACAGCCACAGGAACCGCCCTTTTGTGGCGCCGCTTGGGCCTGATCGATGCCTCGGGCGTCCCCACGCGTCGCGGTCGCGTTCTGGCTTTTTTTTCACAGGGTGATGGTCTGGCCATTGCGGCCGCGCTCGAAGACGAATCCTATCCTTTGAGCGAACTGCTTTACGACATTGCGAATCTGGACGCCAGCTTCCGGTTTTGCGGCGACGATCAGAGCCGGTGGAGCGGGCGTCTGGCCATCGCCTGCCAGCAGGTTTTTAAATCACAATCGGCCGCCGGTTATCTGGAAAACGGGATTCCGCCCAAATACGGCGCGGGCGCGGAACAGGTCGTCGCGGCGGTCTCCCGGAATCCCGCCTGCAAACACGCATGGACCACTCCCATGGCGGGTGTGGGCGACATTGACCGCATCATCATTGAGTGGCGGAGTCTTCTGCGTCAGATTGTGCATGCCCCCGACATGGAATGGCCGCGTTGGCGCGCCTTTCAATCGCTGGCCAGGGAAACCCTCCACGAGACCGAGTCCCCCACCCTGACCGATCTGCCCCCGCTGGAGTTCCACCAGACCCGCCGCGTCGATCACCGCCTCATCCTCAGGCGGCACTGAAGCCGCACCTCTGCTCATGCGGTGCGCGCCACCAGGAATGCCTTGAGCTCCGCCGCTGTTTTTCCGCCGAAACCGGCCACCGCGCCAATCTGCTCCTCGGTGGCCAGGCGCAACCGCTGCACCGATCCGAATTTTCGCAGCAGAGCCGCTTTGCGCTGCCCCCCGATGCCGGGAAACTCGTCGAGAATGCTTTCGGATATTTTCTTCAAACGCAATTGGGCGTTAAAATTATTGGCAAACCGGTGGGACTCGTCCCGAATGCGCTGCAGTAATTTCAGAGCGCAGGAATCCGCCTTCAGCCTCAGCGGCTCCGTGCGATCCAGACGGTGGATTTCCTCGAACTCCTTCGCCAGCCCGATCATGGGAATCTGACTCAGGCCCAGCCGTTCCAACTCCGCCGCCGCAGCCACCAATTGCGGCCGGCCACCATCAATCAAAATCAAATCCGGAAACCCGCGCGCGTTTGATGTCCCGGCGGCCTCCTCCTCGCGGGCCTCCCGCAACACCCGGGTGTAACGCCGGCGAATCGTTTCGGCCATCGACGCGAAATCGTTCTGGCCATCGACCGACTTCATTTTGAAACGCCGGTAATTCGAACGATCCGGCCTTCCGTCCTTGAATGACACCAGCGAGGCCACCACAAACGTCCCGCTGATGTTCGAAATATCGAAACCTTCAATCCGTTTGGGCGGTCCCGACAACCCCAACACCGCCGCCAGCTCGGATAAATCGCGTTGCGGATCGACCGCCAGCGGCAGGGTGTAAGGCAGGCGCGAAAACTTCGCGGATTTTTCCGTCGTGCGCTTCAAATCCTCGAGCGTATCCCTCAATTCGGCGGCCTCTTCGAAATCGAGCTTCGCGGACGCCTTGCGCATCTCCTCCTCAAGCTGGGCCACCAGCGTCTCACATTGCCCCCCCATGAAATCACAGGCGGCCGTGACCTGCGCCAGGTATTGTTCGTGAGTCACATTGCCAATGCACGGCGCCGTGCAGAACTTCAGATTGGCGTACATGCAATGCTTGTAATCTGCCGGTCCGGGCGTCAGCACCCGGCACCCGCGAACCAGGAATTGCTTGCGCGCCAGTTCCAGCGTGCGGCGGGCTGCGGCCGAATGCACGAAGGGCCCGAAATACCGCGCCCCATCCTCCTGCTGTAGCCGCGTGAGCGTGAAGCGCGGAATCGGATCGTTCAGGTTGATCTTGATGAGCAGAAACCGCTTGTCGTCTCTTAAACTGACATTGTAACGCGGATGAAACTCCTTGATGAGCTTGCTCTCCAAAAGCAGCGCCTCAGGCTCGCTGCGCACCTGGTGGATATCCAGATCGTAGATCGAATCCACCAGGGCGTTGAATTTGATGTCCCAACCCTGCCGCCTCGACGGATGAAAATACTGGCTGACCCGCCGCCGCAAATCGCGCGCCTTGCCCACATAGATCACGGTGCCGAAGCGGTC
>Ga0315272_10000494_pt1 | contig 19877 bp, 34 predicted proteins | sample C3_middle_MG_FD_203918 | JGI IMG/M metagenome (GOLD analysis project Ga0315272, IMG submission 203918) | Sediment microbial communities from Yellowstone Lake, YNP, Wyoming, USA - C3_middle | ecosystem: Environmental > Aquatic > Freshwater > Lake > Sediment | place: USA: Wyoming | collected...
ATTACAAATTTAGCTGGCATAGACTCACCAAAGAGAGAAGCTCTTAAAAAAGTATTAAGTTTTGTTCTTAGTCACTAGGAAGAGGAAGAAGCTGTTTCAGCTTGCTTAGCAGATGCAACAACCTTTACCTTCTTGCTCGGTAAAGACATTGGTGCTTGAAGCTGCAACTGTTGCTGCATTTGCTGCTGTAGCTGTGGTGGTAGTGCAGCACGTGTTATTGTCTGCATCAACATCGATATGATTGACTGCATAACTGGTAGCATAGCATCAATTAACTTAGCCCTTATTTCAGCTGGTACACCTTTCTTCTCCTCCTTCTTCTCACCCTCCTCAGCTACGTACTCAGCCGATTGAGCACCATAACCAACTATGAACTGCATCATGGCAGCTAGGATTTGCAGAACCTTAGCTAGTTGCTCCATTGTTTTAGTCGATACAAAATCTACAATTCTCAAAGCATAGAAAAGCTCACGTGGCATAATAGCAAAACTTGTTCTAAACTCGATATACATTTGTAAAGCCTCTTCAATGATATCCGTTAATTTTCTACCCTCCATCTCCTTTAGTTGCACAATAGCACGATAAAGGTCTGGGTTTCTACGTGCTATAACACCTAGGATCCTACCAATACCCAGAGCTTCTTCTTTCTCAGCCTTCTCTGTCTCTGCCTCTGCTTCTCCTTCTTTACGCTTCTTCTTCTCCTCGCTCACCTTCTAGCACCTCACTCAAAAGAAGTGCTCGTGATACAGCATCTAGCATTCCTAAAACAAATTGAAGTGTGCCTGCCAGTATCGTTAAAGCTTTTTCAACCTTCTTTCTCTGCTCCTCATCCAAACCCTCAGTATTGTAAAACATCTCCATACCAAAAAGCTTCGACGCAATTCTTACACCAACTCTATTCTTCTCCTTAACTGGCTCAACCCTTATGATCTCAGCACTCACAGCCTCTCTACCCCTCTTCTTGTGCTTCTCCTTGTGAGAATTGCTTCTTTATGCCTTCTTTGAGATAGAAGCAGATAACATTGTTCTCGCATTTTAATCTATACACAAAGTCTATGCAGTTGTCCTTGCAATCACTCGGCTCTATGTCTATCCTATCCAATTCAAGTGACAATCCATACTGAGCTAGTATACTAGACATTATCTGCATTGTTTGCTGCTGCATAGCTATAAATTGGTTTAAGTCGAATGGTATAGGTACTTGTTGTTGAGACTCATTCTTATTTGATTCGGATTCAGACATGGGTTTCACCAATACATGTACTTGTATAACAAGCAAATATAGTTTTCGCCTGTAGCGAGAACATAACCATGTTGTTCATGTAACCATCAATTAGCTGTCTATGAACATAGCTATTTACACAACATAAACAGTAGCAACTGTCAAAGTGCATGCGAGACCCGCAATCAACGAACATGTGATTGCTCATAACGACAGGCTCTACAGGAAACAACAGGTGTATATATACAGATATAGCATATATTGTAACGAAGAAAACACATATCTAGGTGTAGAAAATGGCAAGCCCAATCGATCTAAGCTCAATAGTAAACATGATAATGCAGCTACTACCACTAGTGATCATACTAGCAATACTCCCACTCTTCATAAGACTCTTCACAGGGCTCTTCAAGGAGTAACCTAAGCAAGAAAGAGCAAGCAGCTAAACAAAAAAACAAATCATTTTTTTAATTTGTGATTTCCTTACTTTGCATAGACAACTTCTTTCAAAGCTTTATGACACTCTCTGAGCTTTGACAGTACTGCAGATAGCCTTAGTTGCAGATCCTTCAATAGCTGCTCCTTACTAATACTAGTACTAGTATAAGTAGGAGAGCTAAGGTCATTTACAACCTTAAAGAGCATGTATATAGCCTCCTCAACACACTTCTTAGCATCGATAACCCTTTCTCTCAAAACCTTCTCCATTTAAGCAGCTCACCAAAAACAAAGAAAGAAGAATACAAAGATAAAAAACAATTTGCTTCTTGTGATGGATCAACGCTTAAAGAATGTTGCCAAGTCTGATTTTGATGCTTCTTTAGGTGCACTTTTCTTTTCTCTACCTGCAGAGACCTCTTCACTCCTTACGGTGTGCAATTCTCGGTCTACCATAGCAAGTATCTTGCGTAGTTCATCAAGCAAGGGTAAGATAGACTTTGCTGTGTTCAATGCTTTCATTCTTTCGTATGTTTCTATCAATTCATCTATGATGTAGCTATAGGAGGCCTCGCCCAGTTCTTGCCTTAGTCTCCTAAGCTTCTCGTATACTTGATTTGAGATCTTAATCTGTTTAGCCACTTATGGCTCACCTACACATATGTATAAGGCTCACCACTATATAAACTTTTCTACTAGAAAGCAATCAAAGAAAGTCACCTTGAAAGTCACCTCAAATAACCAATTAAGAGTAACCTAAAGAGGTGTACTATAACCGCTCCATTGATTGTCAATCAAATAACGACAGGTACACCTGCATTCTATTCCTTATTGGAGTGAGAACTCACGTAACATTCAATTCTTCTCAGAGTACTAAATCAAGTGTACCATCGAGCCCATTAGACGGATGCAATCACAATAAACCATAAAAAGAATTGAAGCCATATTCGTGAGACGCACATAGCCAGACCGTCAAAGAACCCCCCATCATGAACTCTTGACGCTTTAATGTGGTAGAAAGCCCTCTAGAGAGCTACAGTTCATGGTGGGGTATGAGCGTCCTGATTTTTTTAAATAGAATGAACCCCGCAAAGACCCGCAAAATTGATTAGAGTAGAAAGACCGATTTCTATTATATTATAGTGTGCACTTACACGCTCTATACACACTTTATACTGCTATTATGCTTGATTTATACACCTCTAATCCTCAGTTTCAGTACCTCACCTTTATATTCCACTACTATACTAGTACTAGTATTGGTGAATCAAATGGAAACCGAAACCCTCGAAAAAATAATCCAAAACCTCGAAAAAATGCAAAAAATCGAAGACCTCGAGAAAATAGCAACAACAATACACAACTACGCCGAAGAGCTCGTAATGATCCTATACAAGAACAGCATGGCATTCAGCTTCAAGTACGACTCCGCAATAAAATGTGTACAAATCTATGGCAGCGTAACAGGCCAGCAATACGACGTGCTTTGCGGTAACAATATCGAAAACCTTACCCTCAAAGACCTAGTAGACAAAGCACTGAACAACAAAGAATACACCGAAAAAGCCCTCAAGGAAATCGCAGAATACCTAAAAGAACTTGCAGACACAATACTCGATGCAATATCCGAGCACAAGCAAGACCCATAAAAAAACAATTTTTATTTTTGTTCTTCCTTCTTTTCTCTGATCTGTGACAGCTCCTTCTTTACTTCTTCTAGGCATTTCTTTAGCTCAGCATCTTCTACCATCTCTACCTTTAGCTCTGGTATCAACGGTTGAAGCTCCTCTATATCCTTATCAGTGATTAGGATATCTGTGAGAGCAACCACCTCAAGTCCATAGTCCGGATCCTTGTTTATTTCTATCATTACAAACGTTTTCTTGCCTTCATTGAGGCACTCAAAGAACATCCTATACTTTCTACAAAAACTATAATCTTTACCTTCACACACAGCACCTTCAGCATACGGGTACCAATACCACTTCCTCGCTATCCTTCGTGCAATAGCAAAGAGTATACGAGTATCAACTGGCAACTCAGATATTGGACGTAGTGCAACATGTAATACCTTTGCCATCCATTCAAAGTCTGAGCAAGGTGGTGGTGGACAGATCTCATCCATAGTGTTCTCCATACACAGACACCTGCTCTACACGCTTTGGAGTATCCGTAGCAGCTGCTGTAAATCGTTTTTCACTACTTCACGAGCCTTATTCTCAAGTTCTAGCGTTTCCTTCACAATTTTTGCAAAGTCAGCTAGTGTTAGGATACGCCTCTCATTCCTTCTTTCAAGTATTATCAGCACACCTTTTGGTGTGTAGCACACGCTGCAGTCATAGCCTCTGAGACCTGCACTACCCAAAATGCTACAGATCCTCCTAACTATATCGCTATCCGCATAAACCCCTCTTATAACCTCCTTCTTCTTCTTATCTACCTGTATCTCAATTTCACACACATCCCTAACCTTGATATTGTCAAGAACCTTTTGCAACCTCTTCTCAACATTGCTTAACTCCTCTAGCAATTCCTCAATATATGTTGTTAATAGACACATGTTCTCCATACCTAGACACCTACTCTACATAATTTGGATCTCTCTCAATAATCGTTGCAACTCGTTTTTCACTGTTTCACGTGCTTTGTTCTCTAGCTCTAGTGCTTCTTTAACCATCTTTATGAAGTCTTCAAGCGTTAGCACATGATCTCCTCCTAAGCATTTAACTGTGATCACTATACCTTTTGGAGTGTAGCAAATATCACAGGGCCCGCACCTTTCGTACCCAAGGTTACTTAGCACATCACAGATGCTTCTCTCTATGCTAAAATCCGCTTCAATCCCTTTCACAACCTCTCTCTTCCTACCCTCTTTTATCTCAGCCCAGCACAACTTTCTAACCTTGATTGTGTCAATAGCCTTTTGCAGCTTCTTCTCAAAACTGCTTAGCTCTTCCAACAATTCTTCAAAGTGCGTCGATAGCTCCATACCCAGAACACCTATCTAGTTGTGCCTGAGACTGTATATGTGAACTGAATCGAGTAGTACATCATGTAGTAGCTTATGTAAGTCACAATCATTTGCACAACTAGTTCTGGACTAATAGGCATGTTTTTATCACCATTCGTAGTAGAGTCAAACACTATTTAGCACCTTCTTCAAATGCCTTCTTAATTGTGTTTAACGCTACACCGAGCATTGCTAAAGATGTAAATGCCTTCATAATTTCTGGTGCAACCTTTGCTGAGGTCTCTACAAGCTCCATTAACTCTCTTCTGCTTATCTCCCTAGCAACTGTAAGGTTCTTTACAATTTCATACAGCTTCTCATTTGCTAGCACATTGAGTAGCTCATAATGAGCAATAGTGTGAATAGTAGCATTCTTTTCCATCACCACAAGGTTTCTCAGCACAGCAACAACCTTGTGCTCACCACATTCAAGACCTAACCAAGCAATTTTATACCTTGTGATGCTGTATACATCGCAATACACTTCTTCATCCTCATCTTCATCCTCATCCAAGCAATCCTCGTTTATCACGTCACTCACATAATCACCATGATCAATCTCAACCCTTACACAACCAACATCATTGAGAAGCTTGTCGAATTCCTCAACACTCATTGGTAAACTGTCTATAATCTGCATAAGAAGCTGCTTAACCTTATCAACAACACTCTCAGCAACACTCATAGGATCTACACACCTTGTAACGCTTCTTCAAATAGTCTTACCGCTTCTTTAAGTATGCTTATAAGATCCTCCAAATCGCTCATATCCATACGCAATGGGTCGTCGCCATACTTTTGCCTCTTCTCATATATAGCTATAAATTGTAGGAGTCCTGAAATCACCTTGAACGCTCTTTCAGCACCTAGTGCTGCTTGCAACTGTAGCAATGTATTTGGGCTTAGGTCTACCACAGCACGATACTTCTTCCTCATAGTGTATACCAGCTCAAGGAACTCAACACTCTTCTTAATCAATGCTGTAAAATCTCTAAGCCACTCAACAACATCTGAATCAACAGACATATGCGTCGCCTCGTGTAAAGAATGTGTACAGCGAAAAAAATATATGCTTTATTTATAAGTGCAGTACAGTGCAAGATCAATCAATGCATATAGCAATATTGCTATGAGCAAAAGCAACAACATGACTAGAAGCAGCAGCATAGCAGATGCAAAGACACGCACCAAATACTGAACAATGTTGCTAGGATCTATGTTTTGCACTTGATTAATAAGATCTAGCGACTCTTTGTAGATGTAAGCAGCAAGTGCTATTGCTATAAAAAGAACAACAACAAGAATTACTGTAGCGGCTAAGCACCTAGCCATAAAAATCACTTTTGTTGTTGTGCAGCTTGTTGTGTAACCAAAGCCTCGATCTCCTTTTTCCTAGACTGTATCGTTTCCATCACCTTCTGCTTAGCGTACTTGCTGTAACGAAGATAGAAGACATAAGCAGTCTTCAAATCCTCCCAGCCCACTCCCAAGTCTAGCAGACCTCCGCAAGCAACTTCTAACGGTACCCCAAGTTCTGCTAAGATTGCTAGGTGTGATCTCCTAATATCGTGTGGTTTCAGCTTGAATCCTAGGTTAAGCAACTCTGATATCTTTGCCAGCACTTTTGTATAGAACTCCCTAAACTCACCAACCGTTTTTAGTCCTGTGATACTAGCAATTATAGAGCCTTTGTCCTTGCGGTACTTTAGCAATGCATCAATAGGTTCAGGATCCAACCAGCTGAGATCCGTAGTCCAATACCGTGCTGTCTTAGATTCGTAGACCTCAAGGATCCAAGTATCACCAACACGATAGAGCTTCTCCCATTTCAGTCCTACCAAGCTTGAAATAGCATCCTCCAATGATGATGCCTCACTTTGAGTTTCTGTACGCCATCCTTCCCTAGCACCAGTCGTAAGATGCAACCATATCACTAGGAATTCTGCATCACTAAGCTTGCCTTCTTTCCATAGACGCTTTATCTGCAGATAGTGCTCAAAGGCTATGTGTCTGGGTATTGGTTTCACATACGCAGTCTCTGCACCGATCTTCCCTGAGAACCAATTAGACCACTGAGGTATTCTTCTAAGCAACTTCATTGCTCTCCTAATCTTGCTATAGTCACCACGATAAATTTCAAACAACGCTTTCTCTACATCTTGCTCAGTCCATGTATCTGGGTTTGTTGGTTGTCCCGTTTGCTTGAAGTATTCAACAAGCTTTCTGACCTCTCTTATCGTATCCGCCTTTTCCTTTGCACTGAGAGTTGCCTTGTGTCCTCTCACCTTCTTCTTCTTCTGTATCTCTTTAGTCAAGAACTCACGAATTATAGCACTCTCCAAAAGATCAGAAATGTATAAACGTGATTTTGGTTGCAACTTTTCCTCAACGAGTTGCAATAAGTCATAGTAATTTCTTTGAATGGTTACAACACTCTTTGTTGTTGGATCATAAATTGAGAATATTCCTCTTTCCTGTATCTTCTGCTTTAGCTTGTAGAGAGTGCTTTGGTCTAAACCCAGCATCCTAGCAATTTGCTGTAAACCAATATGTAATCTATCATTAGTCCATAACACACACGCAATTTGCAATTCACTGGTAAACACTGGCATACCCCATTTTGACAGTGAACCATAACGTTTGATTATCTCGTTCACAAAATTCCTTACACTATTGAACTCATTTAAGCATAGTTCAGGGATCTTTGACGTGTTTTGAGCCATGATTTAGACCACCAAGAAAATACTTCTCTAGGTACAGCTATATATACTTATGTCTAAACAAAGAATAGAAGAAGTGTTTAAAAAGAGTTGAAAGAACCGCCAAGAAGCTATGTTACAACATTCTTTCCTCTGTAACCATCTCCTTCTTTACCTTTCTAACCTTTGCTACCTCTACTGCAGGCTTAACCATTGCCTCAAGACGGTTTACCTTGTCAATGAGCTCATTTAGCTTATCAAAGAACATATCAACTTTCTGTAGATTAGGATCATTTGTGAACACCATTCTTATTGAATTCCAAAAGTCCATTATCTCCTTCTTAAGCTTCAACACATCAGCTACTTGTTCAAGTTGCTGAATTTGCTCAACCAGTTGATCCGCTTCTTTTTTGAGTTGTTTAACCACTACCTCCATCTCTTTCTTTTTCTTGTACAGCTTACCCAAATGCGGATTTGCACACTCAAAGCATAGATACCTAGTAACGCTACTGCCATCTGAATACACATACTTTACCCATGTAACAGGCTCACCAACATTGATCTTTCTTTTACAGACACTGCAATACAGCTCTCTATCAGCAATGAACTCCTTAGTTAGAATCTTATCGATAGTCCTTTCGCTTGAACCGCCTAAGTACAGGTTAAGAAGCATCTTAACAACATCATTTAATGAGATGTTGCCATTCTTCTCAGCAATCTTCTTAAGCTGCTCGTAAACCTCATCCGATACCTTAACCTGTTTCAAGTCTACCACCTTGAAGAACTAGTTGTATTCCATCAAGGTCGGGATCATATGTTGGATCCATATCGTAAACCCTGTACATCACTCTATTGTATATGGTTGATACTACTTGCTCAACATATCTAACTGCATTGTCTAGGAATTCCCTAAAGTGGTGCTCGCATAAGTAAACGGTAAACTTCTTGCCATCTTTATCAAATACCACACCTACGATAGCCCTTCTACCACACTCAGTCTTTGCATAGTAATAGAATCCACCGTACTTGTAATGCAACTCAACCTTCCATTCACACCTCTTACTTGTATTAGGTGAAAGAATCCGAAAACCAATCACTTTTCGATAGTTCAAGTAGTTATTACCCCTTGCCAGAATAACGCTGAACCCATCAACCTCATACGAAACCATGTCACCTGCATACCTAAGGTAAATGAATGGTGAAGGCATAGCACCACCTCTATGTATGCATCTTGCTTTCTTCTTGTTGCTGTGCTTGTTGCTGTAGATGCTGCAGTATATCAGGATATGATACTACGAATAGCGCTTCAAGCACTTTTGCATATCTATCCTCCTTTAGCAGTTCTTCAATTAGTTGCTTGAACTCCTTCAACTGCTTAATCTTCTGAAGCTGCTTATAGTTCTCCATAGCAATGATAAGCTTGTTCTTGAAGATGTTTAGGTAGTACAGCAATATCAACGCTTGTTGATGTAGCGTCATCTCATTAACATCGTAGCATAGTTGCAACGAGAATGGCTTGCCTACCTCAATACAGAGCAACACTCTTTTCAGCTCCGCATCAATGGATAAAGGCACAATCTTAACGTTGATCATAGTGTGTTCACCACAGTCATTTTAATGTGTTTTTTTGCCTTAGCATATATTGCTTTCACACACATTCCGCAATACACCTTTATAAATTCCTCAGAACCATACTTGCTAGTCAATTCCATGCACCGATCCTTGAAAGCCTCATTGCTACATACAACACTTATTACCCTGCATTCGCTATGCAAATTGAATAGACACTTCATACCCACACCTCTAACACTTTCGCATTGGGATTCTTCCTGTAGACGCTAACTATCTTTGGATTGTTGTACATCAGCTTAACTTCACGCCTATACACATCCTCGTTGCATGGTATCCAATTCTCCCGCAAGTGAAACTCTCTAATCAGCTCTACGTAAACCTCTTCCTCTTCCTTCTCTGAGTTCAACCAAGCAATAACGCATTTCCACTTGTACTCAGCTTGTTGCTGATCAGAGGAATCAGCTTTAACACATGTACAACCAACAACTACAGACATTAGTCCTCACCAAGAATCTTCACAAACTCGACAAACTCTCTACAATCATATTCGCGTCTAACACCTTTGTACTTCTCAACAATCACCTTGCAGTTATCGAATACTGATAGCTTTGCAAGTATTTCAGGTGTAAACTCCGCCACAATCCATCTACCATCTCTTTTTGTCTCTACAAGGCTTTCTAGCTCAAAGTTCAAGCCCGCTATATTTATCACCACCTTAAATGTCTTTGGAAATGAGATCTTGTACACACTACTCATACGCCTTCTCACACGTCTTTCGCCAAACACTTGACAACCTCAATTATGTAGAACGATATCTTATCTTCTCTAATCAGCTGCTCTAGCTCCTCTTTACTGAGAACCTTTCCTTCTGGTATCCTAAAGTCCAATGCAAATGCTACAGCAATATCTGATTCTGTAAGTGTTATTGTTTGCCTTTGAGCTGGTACCTCAAAGCCTAAAAGCATCGATAGAACTTTAGCCGTCGATTCATGTCCAATAGCACTTACAACTTCATATCCTAAACCACGCATAAACTCTATGAACTTTTTGATGTAGTTTACATCTTTAGTTCTCATAACATAGACTGTACAATACATTTCAATTGGTATGGGTACTATAGGTGCGTTTAGAAGGTACAACTTATGCATAGATTTCACCAGCTAACTCCTTAGTATGAAGTGAGAATAAAACTAGTTTTTGAAACAGCTGAGCAAAGCAAATTGAATTATATATTGAGCTGTGGTCCTGTGCAGCAATTTACATAGATGTTGTTAAAAATAATGAGCGGGTTTATGAGAGCAAAAGCTTTTGTAGAACCTGCACAAAAAACTTGGTTCAATTCTGTGTTGAGTTTGTGTGGCCTAGTCGTTTGCTAGAAACTGAACTAGTCAAAAAAAGAGTTGAGAATTGGATTAGCATTTCTGTGCCTTCTGAGCCCTTTGCGAGTAATATATCTTCGTAACGATATGTGATATTAGACCCGTTAAAGCACCAATCACACTTGACAGTATTGCTCCGTCGTATCCTCCCTTCACTAGGTTTACACTCTCCAAAACAACTATCCCAATAATTGCAGTAATAATGAGTATTGTCTCATCCTTCATGTCTCTGAACCACCAAAACATATTCCTCTCAACCCCTACTTAAGCTTTATAGTAGATACAGATAGTAATCGTGATTCTCCTGCACAAGTGCAACAACTTGCCTATTACAGGATCTCACAATTGCTTCCTTCTCAATGTAGCACAAAGGCTCTGGCTCAATGTACAGCAGAACACCATTTGTGAACGAATCTATTGTTACATCGATTCTCAGCGGATCTCTAACAACAATTGCTACAGGTTTACCCTCAGCTCTCAGCTTCTCCAATCTCTCTCTATCTGATTTAGATAGTGGTGTCTCAAAGACCTCTACACCTCTCCTTCTAAGCTCAGCTATCAGCATATCCAAAGCTTCTGCAGCACTCTTAGCCTTTGTGATCTTCTGCATTGATGCACCTGCTTTTCTAGCTATATCACTTAGAGGTACTGGTTTAGTTGCAGGCATGATCTCAACCACTTTCTTAGCCTCCTCTTTTCTCTGCCTCTCAACCGCTCTCCTAACCCATTTGTCTAATGCTCTCTGAGCAACAAGAACCTGTTGCCAGTCTACACATTTAGCTTCTGGGATTATTTTGAGAATCTCGTTTAGAGCATCACGATAGAGCTCTTCTGAGGGCTCACCACCAAGACTCTTAATCTCTTCTTCAAAGAATTTTGTGAGAATCCTTTTAGCTGTACCTCGATCGATACATGGATTCCTCGCTATCCTAAGTACCTCATCACAGACATCTCTAGGTAAATTGTATTGCTTGCACAGTATAGACGGATCCTTCTTTATGTACTCATACCACGCAGCAAAAGATTCTGCAACATCTTGTGTAACTGTCTTAACCGCTTTCTCTATAACCATCTGCTTAATCTTTTGATAGCACTCTCCCTCAACCAAGTCCTCACAATGCTCTAAAAGAAAGTCCTCTATGTGTGCTTCATCGTATCCAATTTCTTGCGGATCCTCAAGGTTGTAGTTATCAATTAGCTCAGCTATCCATCTACGCCACTTGTTGAGCCACGCCTCCTTAGCTGCACCAACCAATGTCTCTACAATCTCCCTAATTGTCCTTTCTTCCCTGACTGGTGCTACCCTCTCCTTTGCTACACCTACCTCTTCAACTCTTCTTCTCCTTCTATCAGGATCAACTGCAGGATCAACAAATATGTGAGACACGGTCTCACCTAGCATAGACTAGGCAACAAAAGGAATAAGTGTTAAAGGAAATGAAATAAAAAAATGGATTTGGTTTAAAGATAAACGGCTTACGCTAAAGTGCTTTAGCTAACAACTGTTGCTAGCTCAGTTATCCTAGGAGGTGGTGTAACTGTTGGAGTAGGTACTGTGACACCAGCTGCTCTAGCAATCTTATGCACTTTGAATTGAGCTCCCTTAGCCTTGAATAGCCTTGCGAATGGAGCACCTCTCCTAACATAGTTAGTTGCAGGATCATCTGTCTTAGGTATGCTAGCAATTCTCCTAGCTAGATCAACGAGGTCATTGTATATGAATCTAATCCAATTCGCATAGTTAGCTGTCATTACTGGGATCATTTGCTTATACTTTTCAGCACCACTTTCAACTCCGCTCTTATATCTACCCTCCCAGTATGTTATACCGTCTTGAGGTAGCTCATATACTCTGACTTTCTTTCTAGCCATATATGATTCACCAACTATACATAGAGTTTAAACAGGCTATTAAGTCTTTTTGTATGCTTTCTCAATCTCTCTCACCGCAACCGCTAATGGAAACCAGATATAAGGCATTATTGATAGCATAAGTAGTAGCTGCCTAGGATCCGCCTGCACCACTTGAACTGTTGTTTGTTGTAAAAAGGGATTGGTGCATTCGCTACAAGGATCCTAACCTTCTTGCTCCATTTGCTGCTAAGCTGAGACTCGATATTTGTGTACTTGCATACCACAAAGTCTGTATCGGATCCTGCAAATAACAATCCAACAAACTCGTTCTTCTGTGTCAAGACAGGACTACCGCTATCTCCCGGTTGTGCAGTACCCTCAACAACTATAACATCTGTGAATGTTGCTGTACCTGTGCTATACTCAATCTTTACAGTTGCACTAGTATCGATAACCGTACCACTTGTCAAGCCAGATGTTCTACCATGCTTAACCACAGTCTCATTCAGGTTAGGAATACGCTTTCCTACAACACCACCAACATTGAGAATAGTCATGTACACCTGTGAATAGTCTACAGGTTTAGCAACTGCAACATCAACCGTGTTTTGACCGCTTTGAGAGAAGTCTATCGATATAAAGTCGTATAGTGTGAACACAACATCTTTTGAAGGATCACCACCATCTAAACGACCGGGTTGCACCAATGGATCTCCTACCGATCCTTTATTCTCTGCAGCCCATACGTGGTTGTTTGAGATAGCGTATACGTTACCTTCCTCATCTACCACATACCAACCAATAGTGCCTGCAGCATCTTCATCAGCTCTACTTGTTGAGACGCCTGTTGGGCTTGGTCGATACCTTTGCTTAGGATCTAGCTGCTGCAATGCTTTAAGCTTTCCAATCTCTACAACATCTGTGCACACCTCTCTACCATCCTCAAGCTTAAGTGATTTCGGTATTACTTCTGAAGGTCTTAGCTGTGACTCTGGTACCTTCTTCACCACGTAGATCCTAATGCACTTCTCTTCATGAATAACCTTTCCTTTGCGGATCCTAGGCATCAACTGATTGCTGTGACCAATGACATTTGGATATGACATTATGTTGTGTGCTTTAACCGCTTTGAAGATTAACTCGTGCTCCATGCTACCACCTGAGTAAACTAATTACTATCTGGAATATAAAGAAGAATGGTAGCATTGCAAGTACATACATAAGTATTGTGAATGCACCTGCCATTATCGGAGCCCATTGCTGAACTGATTGAACAATTGGTTGGGTTGCTTGCCAGAACTGCCATATTGCTATACCGCCTCCTGCAGCTAAGAGACCTGCAATTATTATCCATATCCATACAGGTATAGGGTTGCCTACCATAAGCATAGACTCCATAGACTCAGCTAAGCTCTCCAACTTCTGTCTATACTCTTCTACATCCTTTTCCAAGGGCTTTACTTCAATCGAAGACAAATGCCTTCACCATGTAGATAGCTAGGCTAGCTATGCTTATAGCCATGAACATTGTTAGCATATAGATTATCAATGGTACAGTTGCTTGCATATACGTCCATACATATGGTGCTACAGCAGCTGTAGCTGCAGCAACCAAGTATATGCTTGGTATTGTGACAGCAACAAGCATCAATCCTCTAGCTGCCTTTGGACTGAAAGCCTCTAACGCTTTGACAGCTTTCTCGCTCTTCTCAGCAAACTTCTCAGCTCCCTCCTTAAGCTTCTCAGCTACCTCTTCAATCTTCTCTTTAACGCCTTCCTCAGACCCTGTCATTTGCTCTCACCTTCTTTCTCCTCCTTCTTTGCAGTTTCAGACTTAGCCATAGGCTTGAATGCTGAAACCATTAGCCTCAATATAAGTGCTACTATCATTAGTTGCATAACTAGCGGTAACATAGATGTAAGTAGCGATACGACTTGTGAAAGCACTTGAGTTATGTTCAAGCTCATTCGGTCTCACCTTCTCTTCTTTTTCTAAACAAGCTAATAACCGCTGATATAATCATTACAGCTATCATAACCCACATCATAATGCTAAACATGTTCGTAATCTGGTTGATTATATCCTCCATCTGATCATAGTACTCGCCATCAACCTCATACACTATAAGCCCTATCCAACCGCTAGAAGGCTTGACATGAACATACACAGTAAACGACTGTGCATAATCACTTAATGTGAAATCCATTAGCTTGTTACCGTTAGCATCGTATATCGACAACGATTTCTCGTTAATGACCCACGTTAGTTGTGATAATGATGCTGTGTAGTTTGATGTTGGATTACTAAGTGAAATCGATATTGCAGGCATTGAAGAAGCAGCCCATTCATCGTTCTTCTTTAGGAATAACGCAATGTCTACGCTACCTGAGCTATTCGGATCCGCAACAACAATGAACTTGACTGTGATCCTAGCTTGCTTTGAACCGAATGCTTGATATGTGATCCTAATCTTTGGAGATTCACCTAGTTGCTCAGAATTGTAGTAGTAGCCAGCACCATAGTAGTACTGTCCTTGCACATTCCATCTATAAACCGTTAAAGCTCCCCAGCTCTGACCAGCATTGTACAACGCTTGAAAATCTGAGCTAGTGATCCTATAGAATTGTTTCCAACCCATTACTTCCTCACCCCTACAGGTACTGCATACACAGATTCATTAACTAAGATAACCTTGATCCCTGTAGCTATCTGGTTTATCGGTACAAGCACATAGCTTTGAGTACCCGATTGAGACACTCACCTCACCTCGTGTATGCAATTGCTTTAACAGCTATTAACTCTTCTTTACGTACAGCAACAACCTTAACCTCCTTAGCTATTTCCTCTAACTTAACAAGCCTAGCATTCTCAAGCCTGACATCAAGTGGTTTAGCAATTCTCGTAGACTCAACCCATAAGAAGTAATCCATAGATCTACAGCCCATTGGATCACCTCGCAATTGTAGCAACTAGTGAACCATCTAGCAAGAACGACTTTAGTATTGTCTGCTTGGATCCTACACCTAGGTGCTCCAACACAAATGCAAGTATGATTATAGCTACTGCAAAGCCTAGTACCCTACCCAAAATCCTGAACAACTCCTCTGTAAAGACATCTGCCTCTGACATCACATCACCTCACTTAAAGCCAGAGCTATTCTAAGTGGTGCATATTGCTTAGAAGCCGTATATGCCTTCTCAACAATCTTCTCACGCTCTTCACTACTTAGTGATAATGCATAGTCTACAGCATCGAGAATATCTCTTACTCGATAATCCCAACCAACATAGTTTCGACCAATCTCAGGCATAAACTCAATGATCTCCTCAACATAATCATACTTGATGCCTATGACATGCTCAAATGCAGGTGCATTACTTGTGACAACAAGCTGCTTAACCGCCATAGCCTCGACAGGAGGCATACCAAAGCCTTCTGAACGAGAGGTGTATAGAAATAGCTTAGCACATTTTATGAGTCTAAGCAGCTCAAATTCGTTTAGAGATCCGCTACGAATAACATATGCATTCTTAAGGCTCCAATTAGTGACCGCTACGCATCTAATCCCTCTTTGCTTTAGCTGCTCACATACTTGATCATAGAGATCAAGACCTTTTCTAGGTCTTTTAGGCGGTCTAAGTGATTGATCCATTGCAACATTGATTATGTAGCTTCCATACTTTTGCTGCAGATCCCTGCAATCAGCTTCGAGAACTTTTTCAGCTGTATCGACGTCTATCGGTCTAGGAATGTAACCATTACATCTAAGACCAACCTTGTTGTAGTACATACACCAATACGGTAAAGTGGTATAGAGACAATCGCTTTCGTTAAGAAGCCTAGCATCATTAGGATTAACCTCTAAAGGAGAATCAACCCAGTAGACCTTCTCAATAGACTTTATATGAGCTACTCTCTGCAAAACAATAACAGTATCACCAATAACAATGGATTTAGTGTGTGCAAGGTTTAGAGGAGTCCAAAGATTAACAACGTTAATCACTTTGTAGCCTATCGATGCAAATCCCTTAACACTCAGTTGCGTGACTTTCCTAAAGCTATAGCCAAGCAAATCAGCTAGAATCTGAATCATTTAGACACCAAGAAAAAATATTGAGACAGATATTAAAAAGGTGTTGTGTTTTAGACCTCTGCATACCAAGCAACATTCAAATTCGATGATGGTGCGGTATCGGTTACTATGTCAAATGATGTGTTGGTGATGTTCTCTACCCATATCTTGCCTGGTGGTTGAGCGAGCGGTGTTACGATTACTACATTTGGTGTTGCTGATAGGCCGTGGTTTACTGTTACCCTTGTGCTACCTGCACTAATTGTTGCTACGCCAAAGTTTCTCCCAGGATGCCTAATGCTATATATATCATCTAAATACAGCGTTGATGAGCCTATTAATATTGCAGGCAACTTTTCGTGCCCTGAGTACGGGTTCTTTGTCATCACAAGCCCGAATATGCCGCCCGTGATTGACGGATCCCAGTTCCTTGATATGAGCCAGTTCTGCCACCACGACTCGTTCTTGACTGAGCCTACCCAACCCGTTATGAGATTTGACATGCAAGCGTATCCAGCTGGACTCTGCTTTAGATGGACATGGTACAACGCATCTGTGAACGCAATGTCGATAAAGCTTTGTGAGACCCCCTCCAATCTGATAGCCGCTTCTGGAGCACCCTCAATATCTGCACCAATGATATTGAACCCCATTGCACCGCTCCACGGATCCGCATTGTTCACTATCCTTATGCCGCTCCCCACATTGTTGGAGCCCCACATATTCACCTGGGGCCTTATAATCGTTATTAGGTCGATGGAATGGTTTATAGCATCAAACCTCATTACACCGTCTGCCTGTGCACCGCCCCTAATGAATATGTCTGTAAACACACTGTTTCCGCCTGCCCAGTTGCTGTGGTCGTTCTTGAACCATGCACCAGGTGCTACCTTGTCGCTTCCGCCTGGAACGTCTATGATGTATAGCTGGTCTATCCTAAGATACTGGAAGTTCGTTACCTCGATTCCTCTCACGCTCGGCTTGTATATCCTCACATTCCTGATATGGAAATATGCACAGCCGAGAACATCCTTATCGCCGAATACTATTCCCCTAGCTGGATAATCTATTGCAAGGTCTCTTATTCCCCCAGAAGTAATGTTGCTACCTACAATAGCATCTACACCAGCACTAGCATCTAGTATTGTACCGCCTATCGTATCGCCTGTCTCAGGTGCAGAAGGCTCGATGTTCTGCCTATTCCAGCCCTCTCCCTGGAGAATAACACCACTCCTCATAACAATGCTTGTGCTCAGCTTGTACCTCCCAGGCCTCAGATGAACAATTCCGCCACCAAGAGCATTGGTCTTGTCTATTGCGTACTGAATAACCTTAGACGCATCAGTATCAGAATACTCTATCAACCCTGTACTACCATTCTTAGCATAATACTTCGAACCATCAGTAAACACCACATATGTCGCTACCCCCTGCAAATAGTTAAACTCTCCTAACTTGCTCCAAATGCGATTAGCCAGAATGTCTAAACCAAGCTTTATACTCATATCTTCTCACCTACTCTCTTTCTAACAAATGCTAATACAGCTATTAAAGCTACTGTTTGAGCCCATAGAAATGCTAGATCAACCAAAATCCATACAACGCTAGCACCATATGAGTCATAGAGGCTTAGAACCGCCTCACCAACCACATTACCCTCTGCATCATACACATCTGTCTTTATCATTTTCACTTCTAAGCCTCCTAACCACTGAGACACCTTATCCTCGTAGCAGAACTCGATAGCATCGCTATAGCAATTGCTATCTATACATAGCTGCTGCTTAACACACTTGTACTTGATTGTATCAGCTGGTTGCACAGCTGATTCATCTTCATATGTTATGCTACCATAACCAATGTATTCATTGTCAAGATAAACAGTTACAGGTATCTCTCTAGTCACTACACCCATTCAGCTACTCCCTTGACACAGACCTAACCACATACAGCACTAACATAACTACTGACATTGCTACTACTGCATAGATCAATGGCTGCAACTGCTCCCATGAAATTAGCCCTGCCGGACTAATCGCACTACCATATGTTATAGCAACTCTGTAGACAGCTGCTAGTGCTGGACTAGTAACCTGCAACCCTGTCGATATCAACAAGTACACTGTGAACGTACCGTACAAGCCTAGATCCGGTACCTTAACATCGTATGCTAAATGAAGTGTAGAGGTATTAGCAGGAAGCGTCTTCATGTCTGAGGTTAGCACATACAGCCCTGTACCACTTGCCGATGGATACTCAAGGAGTAGGCTAACACCTAAGCCAGTATCACTTGTTGGTGCTGGGCTAACAACATAGTCAAACTCTACGTGAAGAATGTCACCGGGCTTGACAGTGGTTGGTGTTACAACTACGTTCTGTATCGATGCAGAATACTGAGTAACATGCAAAGTCAAAGTCTTTGTGTCATCAACACTGCCTGAACTAACGTTGTATGCCTCGTAAGTATACTTGTAGTCACCTGTAGCACTAGGTGCAGTAAACGTTAATGTGAAGTCAGCATACTTACCAACATCAATTGTGACTGCAGAAGATTGTACAACTACATTGCCTGAAGAATCCTTTAACCTTACCTGCACCTGACCAGACGCATCTCCTTGGTTCTCTACCCTCGCATAAGCCTCAACACTCTTACCAGCTGATACAGTCGCTTCTGTAAGCCAAATCGTAATTACAAATTTAGCTGGCATAGACTCACCAAAGAGAGAAGCTCTTAAAAAAGTATTAAGTTTTGTTCTTAGTCACTAGGAAGAGGAAGAAGCTGTTTCAGCTTGCTTAGCAGATGCAACAACCTTTACCTTCTTGCTCGGTAAAGACATTGGTGCTTGAAGCTGCAACTGTTGCTGCATTTGCTGCTGTAGCTGTGGTGGTAGTGCAGCACGTGTTATTGTCTGCATCAACATCGATATGATTGACTGCATAACTGGTAGCATAGCATCAATTAACTTAGCCCTTATTTCAGCTGGTACACCTTTCTTCTCCTCCTTCTTCTCACCCTCCTCAGCTACGTACTCAGCCGATTGAGCACCATAACCAACTATGAACTGCATCATGGCAGCTAGGATTTGCAGAACCTTAGCTAGTTGCTCCATTGTTTTAGTCGATACAAAATCTACAATTCTCAAAGCATAGAAAAGCTCACGTGGCATAATAGCAAAACTTGTTCTAAACTCGATATACATTTGTAAAGCCTCTTCAATGATATCCGTTAATTTTCTACCCTCCATCTCCTTTAGTTGCACAATAGCACGATAAAGGTCTGGGTTTCTACGTGCTATAACACCTAGGATCCTACCAATACCCAGAGCTTCTTCTTTCTCAGCCTTCTCTGTCTCTGCCTCTGCTTCTCCTTCTTTACGCTTCTTCTTCTCCTCGCTCACCTTCTAGCACCTCACTCAAAAGAAGTGCTCGTGATACAGCATCTAGCATTCCTAAAACAAATTGAAGTGTGCCTGCCAGTATCGTTAAAGCTTTTTCAACCTTCTTTCTCTGCTCCTCATCCAAACCCTCAGTATTGTAAAACATCTCCATACCAAAAAGCTTCGACGCAATTCTTACACCAACTCTATTCTTCTCCTTAACTGGCTCAACCCTTATGATCTCAGCACTCA
>Ga0315272_10000496_pt1 | contig 19847 bp, 16 predicted proteins | sample C3_middle_MG_FD_203918 | JGI IMG/M metagenome (GOLD analysis project Ga0315272, IMG submission 203918) | Sediment microbial communities from Yellowstone Lake, YNP, Wyoming, USA - C3_middle | ecosystem: Environmental > Aquatic > Freshwater > Lake > Sediment | place: USA: Wyoming | collected...
TTCGGCGAAGGCGTCATCGTTAGCATGGAAGGTTCAGGGCAAGACGCTCGCGCCCAGATCAATTTCGGCGCTGTCGGCATGAAATGGCTGGCATTGTCCGTAGCCAAGCTGACGCCGGTTTGAAGGGGAGGCTTATGGAGGCTAGCGCCAACGGCATCAACATCCGCTACGAGATTTCCGGCAATGACCCGCACAAGCCATGGGTTACGTTGGCGCATTCGCTGGCCTGCAATCTGACCATGTGGGATGGCGCGGTTGTTGCCCTTGCCACGCGATTCAACGTGCTGCGCTATGACACGCGGGGCCATGGCGGCAGCAGCTGTCCGCCGGGTGCCTACACCTTCGAGCAAATGGCCGGCGATGTGGTCGGCCTGCTGGATGCGCTGGGAATTGAGCGCACGCACTTCGTTGGTCTGTCCATGGGCGGCATGATCGCCCAGCACCTCGTCCTGCTGACCCCGAATCGGATCGACCGGCTGGTGATTTCCAGCTCAACCAGCCGCATGCCGCCCGAATCCGCACCCGTGTGGGAGGTGCGCTTGGCCAAGGCGCGTGAGTTGGGTATGGCGGCGCTGGTGGATGAGACACTGGGTCGCTGGTTTACCGCGGGGTTTGCCGCCCGGCATCCGGAGACGTTGGCGCGCATCGGCCAACAGGTTTTGTCCACCCCGGTGGCAGGCTACAGTGGCTGTGCCGAGGCAATTCGACGTCTGGACGTCACGGCGCGTATCGCCGCCATCCGTCGCCCGACGCTGGTGATTGTCGGCGCCGACGATCCCGGCACGCCGTCGGCGATGAGCGAAACCATCGCCCGCGAAATTCCCGGCGCGCGGTTGGAGGTGATTCCCGCCGCTTCGCACCTTTGCTGCATTGAACAGCCGGAGGTTTTTAACCGGCTGGTGACGGACTTTCTCGATTAGCCCAACTAACTGCGGAGTTATGCTGCGGTGCCGCAAAATTTCCTTGTAAATTCGTGACTTGAGCCACGTGCAATTCTTCCGGCATAACGATAAACTATGCCAAAAGGGGGATGTGGGCGCAAATGGATCGGGAATTGCCAGAGGAACTTGGGATAGTTGCAGCAGCGCCACGCTTGGCCGCCGATGAGCGATAACGCCCAAGGCCATTCCCGCCGCGTCGTCACCAGCCTGGCGCTGGTGATTGCGACAGTGGTCACGGTCCTCCTTCCCGCCCTTGTCTGGTTCCAGGGGCAGCGCAAGGAGGTCGTGGAACTCGAACTGCTTGCCTCCGTATTCGCCGACCAGATCACGCAACAGGCCGTGGCGAAAGACCCCCAGCAATGGGTACGCAAGACACTGCTGCTCACGTCCATCCTCAGTGCCCGCTTTGATCCGGAGCGCGTCGAAGAAGCGCGTCGCATCCTCGACGCAAATGGCCGCCTGGTAGTGTCGATTGGCGAGGAGCCTCCCGCGCCCATTGTCACGCGGGCAGTAACCTTCATTTACGAGGGCGAAACTATCGGCCAGGTGGTAATCATCCGGTCGCAGCGACGGGTCATCGAACTCACGGTCTTTGCCCTGATGTTTGGCGGCGCGCTGGGCCTGGCGATCTACTTTGCCCTGGCGCATTTGCCGATGCGGGACATCGAACGGGCGATCAAGTCCCTGGCGGAGGAGAAGGAGCGTTCGCGGCAAATGTTCACCTATGCCCGCGACGGAATGATTAGCTACGATGACTACCTGCGGGTCAAGGAGGTCAACCAGGCAGCAGAGTTGCTTTTTGGCCGCCCCCGCGAAGGCCTCATCGGGCAGCCGCTGGGTTCGCTTTTCGATACGGCTGGTCGCGGTATGGCAGGTACCGATTTGTGGCACCAGACCGATCATCCTTTCGAGCTTCAGGCGCGCTACGCCGATGGCAGCCTGGTGCCGGTCGAGGTGTCGATAGGTCGCGTCGGCGAGCGCAAGGACATTTGCCATATCGCGGTGGTCAGGAATATTTCCGAGCGCAAGCGCGCCCAGACGGAACTGCATCTGGCATCCAACTACGACAGCACGACGGACCTGCCCAATCGCGACTATTTCCGCATCATGCTGGGCGAATCGCTGTTCCGCGCCCGCGAAGACCGGCACAACACGGCCTTGCTGTTGCTCGACCTGAGCCGATTCAAGCGCATCAATGATGCTCTGGGCCATGCCACCGGCGACCGTTTGCTCCAGGCGGTCGGCAAGCGCATGCGCACGGTGTTGCGCGAGGCAGCGTGGCCGGGCCGCAATCGTACCGGCCTGGCCAATGACGAGGCACTGGTGTCGCGGCTCGGTGGCGACGAGTTCGCCGTGATCCTTGAGGAAATTCCTGACAGCGCCGTGGCAGAACGGCTGGCGCGCGAACTCATCCTGTCGGTGAGCGCTCCGTTCGACATCGACGGCCACGAACTGGTGGTCGGCGCCAGCGTGGGTATCGCCATGTTCCCGGAACATGCCGATGTGTCGGGCCGGCTGCTGCGTGCCGCCGACCTGGCGATGGAGCAGGCGCGGCACATCGGCCACAACGCCAGTTTCGTTTTCTCGGAGGCCCTCGACGTCAGGCGCCAGGATCGGCTGGAAAAGGAGGTTCGCCTGCGTCGCGCGGTCAGCGCCGAATCGTTCGAGCTGCACTACCAGCCTATCCAGCGGCTGGACAGCGGTCGGGTGGACGCGATCGAAGTCCTGCTGCGCTGGCCCGATGGCGAGGACAACATCGTCCCACCGCCGGAGTTCATGGACGTTCTCGAAGACACCGGCTTGATCCACGAAGTCGGCGACTGGGTGTTGCGCTCCGCCTGCCGGCAATTGCGCAACTGGCACTCTGCCGGTTTCCCCCGGCTCGTGGTTGCAGTCAACGTGTCGCGCCAGCAGATCAATCACGCCGACTTCGCCAAGCGCGTTGCCAATGCGCTCACTGAAAGCGGGCTTGATCCGTCGTTCCTGCAGCTGGAACTTGAGGAAAGCACACTGGCACGTGCGGCGGAGGGGAGCCAGCAAATATTGCGCGACCTGCACGAACTCGGCGTGACGTTGGCCCTTGATCGTTTTGGTGCGGGCGTTTTCGGTCTCACGGCTTTGCAGCGTCTGCCGTTCCGTGCCCTCAAGATAGATTTGTCCTTCGTTCGCGATTTCGACCAGGACCAGACCAGCAAGGCGCTGGTGGCGTCAATGATTGGACTGGGCCGTTCGCTGGATCTGCACACCATTGCCGTCGGCGTGGAAACCGAAGCGCAACGTGAAATGTTGAGTTACATGGGCTGCAGTTCCTACCAGGGTTTCCTTGCGACGCCACCGATGGCTGCCAAGGCCTGCCTGGCCTGGCTGGAGCGCCAGCCGCCGCACTTGAGGATCGTTGCATGATCCATGCCATACGCATTCACCAGGCTGGCGGTCCGGACGCCATGCGCTGGGAAGAGGTAGTGCTGGGTGAGCCGGCAGCGAACGAGGCGCGCGTGCGCCAAGTTGCCGTCGGCCTCAACTTCATTGACGTTTACCATCGCACTGGCCTCTATCCGCTTCCCCTGCCGTCGGGGCTGGGGCTGGAAGGCGCTGGCGTGGTCGAGGCCGTCGGGAGCGAGGTGACGGATATCAAGGTCGGCGATCGCGTCGCCTATGCCGGCGGACCGGTGGGTGCCTACGCCGAAGCGCGCAACATTCCCGCCGGCCGGCTGGTGAAACTGCCGGATGCCATCGACTTCAAGACCGCAGCGGCGATGATGCTGCAAGGCATTACCGCGCAGTACCTGCTGCGCCGCACCTACCGCGTGCAGGCCGGCGACACCATCCTCATCCACGCGGCTGCGGGCGGTGTTGGTCTGACCGCCTGCCAGTGGGCAAAGTCACTCGGTGCGACAGTGATCGGCACGGTCAGCTCCGACTCCAAGGCGGCCTTGGCCAAAGCCAATGGTTGCGACCATCCCATCGTCTATACCCGCGAAGACTTTGCTGTGCGGGTGAAGGAAATCACCGGCGGGAAAGGCGTGCCGGTGGTCTACGATTCGGTCGGCGCCGATACTTTCATGAAATCCCTCGACTGCCTGCGCCCTTTCGGCATGATGGTGCTTTTCGGCAGCGCCTCGGGTCCGGTGCCTCCGTTCGATCTTGCCACGCTCGCACCGAAGGGCTCGCTCTACGTCACACGCCCGACCATTGTTACCTACACGGCCAAGCGCGCCGATCTTCTCGCCTCGGCGCAGGAACTGTTCGACATCGTTATTGCCGGCAAGGTCAAAATCAACGTGAACCAAACGTATGCGCTGAAGGACGCGGCGCAAGCGCACATTGACCTCGAAGCGCGCAGGACCACGGGCTCGACGGTGTTGCTGCCCTAGTCTGCCATGAAATCATTTCTCATCGCCAATCCCAAGGGTGGCTGCGGCAAGAGCACGCTGTCGACCAATCTGGCCGGCTGGTTCGCCCGCCAGGGACATTCGGTGATGCTGGGAGACATTGATCGCCAACAGTCCTCGCGTGCCTGGCTGAGCTTGCGGCCCCCGGCATTGCCGCGCATCGATTCCTGGGAAATTGCAGACGACCAGCCGGCGCGACCGCCCAAGGGCACCACCCATGTCGTTCTTGATACGCCGGCGGGTTTGCACGGCAAGCGTCTGGCCCACGTGCTCAAACTGGTTAATCATGTCATCGTGCCGCTGCAGCCATCGATCTTCGATATTCTGGCGACGCGCGATTTTCTTGACCAGTTGCGCGAGGAAAAAGAGGTGCGTAAGCAGCATGCCTTCGTCGCGGTGGTTGGCATGCGCGTCGATGCCCGCACGCGTGCGGCTGGCGAGCTCGACCGTTTTCTGGATGGGCTCGGCGTGCCGGTGCTCACCAGCCTGCGCGACACCACCAACTATGTGCAGGCGGCCGCACACGGCCTGACCATTTTTGAAATGCCTGCTTCGCGCGCCGCCCAGGACTGGGAGCAGTGGCAGCCACTGATCAAATGGGTGGAGTCAGCGTAGCGACATTCGCGGCTACCGCTGCACGACATTCATGACCGAACGCCTCTCCGCCAATCACTTTCATCGGGTCTTCTCCGTCATCATGGGCGCCATCATGGTGTTCATCATGACTTTCGTCGTCACCGCCGCCAATGTTGGTTTTCCGCCGGACTTTCTGCTGTACTGGGCCAAGGCTTTCGCCATTGCCTACGTCGTGGCGGTGCCGGTGATTTACTTCGTGGCACCCCTGGCGCGTCGCATCACGGCGCGCTTCGTCGTACCGCCGGGCCAGTGATAGAGCCGCGCCGCAGTGAAGAGCGCGGGCATGCCGACCACGGCTGGCTGAGGTCGTGGCACAGCTTTTCCTTTGCCGACTACCACGATCCGGCGCACATGGGCTGGGGGCCGCTCCGCGTGATCAACGAGGACATCGTCGCAGCCGGCACCGGTTTCGGCATGCACGGCCATCGTGACATGGAAATCGTCACCTACCTTCTGACGGGGCCGTTGCGCCACGAGGACAGCATGGGCAACGGCAGCACTTTCCGCCGCCCCGAAGTGCAGCGCATGAGCGCGGGCAGCGGCGTGAGGCATAGCGAGTTCAATGCTTCGAATGACGCCGCCGTGCATTTGCTGCAGATATGGATCGAACCCGATGTGCGCGGCATCGCGCCGGAGTACGAACAGAAAGTGTTCGACGACGACGCCAAACGTGGCCGCTGGGTGATCATCGCCTCCCCCGATGGCCGCGCCGGCAGCCTGACCATTCACCAGGATGCATTGCTGCTGGCATCAATCGTCGGTGCCGGCGGTGCGCAGCAGTACGATTTGGCCGCGGGGCGACGTGGTTATCTGCATGTGGTGCGCGGCGAGGTGACTCTCAACGGTCACGCACTCGCCGCGGGCGATGCCGCCAAGATCGCCGATGAAACGCTGTTGGAGATTTCTGCAGACAGCGAGGCCGAACTGTTGTTGTTCGACCTGCCCTGATCAGAGCACGCCGCTGGCTGCCCTGGCCCCTGACGTCGCACTGTCATCTGCGTGGCGCTCGATGCGATTGCGGCCGTGGCGCTTGGCTTCGAGCAGGGCTTCGTCGGCCTGGTTGATCAATTCGTTCGAGCTTTGCGAGCCGTCATAGGCAGCGATGCCACCGCTGAAAGTGGCGCGCATTGAGCCGGTGGTATGAGCATGCGGCAGGAAGGCGAAATCGCGGCGCATCCGATCGAGCACCACCCAGGCCTCTTCCGGCCCGACATCGGGCAGGGCCAGGATGAACTCTTCGCCGCCGTAGCGGCCAATCAGGTCGGTACCGCGCAGCCGCCCCTTGAGCAGCCAGGCGAGGCTGCGGATGACTTCGTCGCCGACCGGGTGGCCGTAGGTGTCGTTCACGCCCTTGAAATGATCGAGGTCGATCATCGCCACGCACAGTTGGCCGCCCGGCGGCAGCACCGCCAGCATGCCGTCGAGCCGCGCCTTGGCCGCCGTGTGGCTGAGCAGGCCGGTGAGGCCGTCGTTGTGACTGGTGCGGTGCATTTCGCGGTAACGCTCGATTTTGCTCTTGACGGTCGCCGCCAGCATCACCGGGTTGATCGGCTTGGTCAGGAACTGGTCGCCGCCGAGGCGCAGTGCCTCGATCTGCAAACCAGTATCGGTTTCGCTTGAAAGGTACACGATGGGAACGCCGAGGTGCGACGGAATTTGCCGTAGCGCGCGGGTCGCCTCGACGCCGTTGCAATGCGGCATGTACATGTCCATCAGTACCAGGTCAGGGCGGTAGGCATCCAGGCGTGCCAGCAGGTTGGTCGGGTCGGTGATGCTCTCGCTGTCGATGTCGTGCTGGGTCAGCGCCCGCTGGATCTGCGCCACTGCCACCCGTGAATCTTCGACCACCAGCACCTTGTAGCGATCCTGCTGCCGAGTCTGGACCAGGTCGAGGATGCGCGACAGCAGCGTCGATGCCTGCTCCTCGCGCTGGATGGTGATGTCGATGCCGGCACGCATCAGCTTCACCATGGTGTCGATCTGCGGCGGTACGCCGGTGTAGAACAACAGGCTGGCAGGGCAGCGTTCACGCGCCTGCTTGATCAGGGCGAGGCGGGCTTCGTCGGGTGTTGCCTCTTCCGGTACGAAGACGACCCCGAAAGGTGGATCCAGTCCCTGCAGCGCGTTCTTCCATGCCATCTGGGTGACGCGGAATCCATAGAAAGCGAGCTGCTCGCGCAGCCCCTTGGCCCAGGCATTGCCCGGCTCGACCACCATCCAGATCGAGCGCGGCTTGATCCATTCCGGCGTGCCGACCGAGGCGGTCGGATCAATGCTGCGACGCTCACCTTCGTTGTCTGCACGCCGCGCCATGCGGATGGCGCCGAGCAGGGGCTCGACCTGCCGTCCCAGGGCCTGGATACTCTGCTCGCCAATAGGATGCGTCGAGGGATCGCCGAAAAGGGCCAGTGCCGCATTTTCCAGCGACTCGCACTGCCGCACCAAACCGGGCACGAGCAGCCGCGCCAGTTGCTCTGCCAGGCTGTTCAGCGACAGGGTGAACTCGACGAAACGCTCAAAGCTGCCGTCGGCGCGATAGTTCTCCCATCGCTCCTGGACTTCATTCAGCTGGTCGTCTACGGAATGCAGTGTCATGCCGCTCGTCGTTCCTTCTCCCGTCGACAATTATGCGCCCCGGCGCCGTCGTGAGCAATGCCCCTGGCGGACTGTCCTGACGGCAGTCCCGGGGGTAAAATCGTCGCTCAATGTCCGGCCTCCCTGCAGTACCCCCCCTGGTCCAATACGTCCACCTGCGACTGCACGGTGAGTATTCAATCACCGACGGCCTGACACGCCTTGATGACGCCATTGCGGCGGCGGCGGCGGACGGCATGCCTGCACTGGGACTGACCGACCTCGCCAACCTCTTTGGCATGGTCAAGTTCTATTCGGCGGCACGCTCCGCTGGGGTCAAACCCATCGTCGGGGTCGATGCCTGGGTGGCCGCAGAAAAAGACGGTGAACGCGAACTGCCCGCCCGCCTGCTCCTGCTGGTAAAGAATCACGCGGGCTACCTGCGCTTGTGCGAACTGCTTTCGGCTGCGTACCTGACACCGCGCCGCCACGGCCGGGCGGAAATTTCCATGGCCACCATTGCCGCGGGCGACAATTCCGGGTTGATTGCCCTGTCCGGCGCACAACTCGGCGACGTTGGTCAGTGTCTGATTGCCGGCAAGACGGAGCGGGCGGCAGAGCGGGCGACAGCCTGGGCGCGCCTGTTTCCCGGCAACTATTATCTTGAAGTGCAGCGGCCCGAGTTGCGTTCGCCACCTGCGGATGCACTGGTGCAAAAGACCGTTGAGCTGGCGGGGCAACTTGGGCTGCCACTGGTCGCCACGCATCCGGTGCAGTTCATTAACCGCGAAGATTTCCGTGCGCACGAGGCGCGGGTCTGCATCGCCGAAGGCTATGTGCTGGCCGACTCGCGCCGGCCGAAAGCGTTCAGCGGGGAACAGTATTTCAAGACCCAGGCCGAGATGGCGGCGCTGTTTGCAGACCTGCCCGAGGCACTGGAGAACTCGGTCGAGATCGCGCGGCGCTGCAACCTGTCTCTCATTTTGGGCAAGAATTTCCTGCCCGACTTTCCCACCCCGGCCGGGGTGACGCTGGAAGATCATCTCGCCCACGAGTCGCACCGCGGCCTCGAAGCGCGACTGGCGAAACTCTTTCCTGAAGCGGCAGAGCGTGACAGCCGCCGCCTGCAATACGCCGAGCGGCTCGATTTCGAGATCGCAACCATCATCAAGATGGGCTTTCCCGGTTACTTCCTCATCGTCGCCGACTTCATCAACTGGGCCAAGCACAACGGCGTGCCGGTGGGCCCCGGGCGGGGCTCCGGCGCCGGGTCGCTGGTGGCCTACAGCCTCAACATCACCGACCTCGACCCGATCCGCTACGAGTTGCTGTTCGAGCGCTTCCTGAATCCCGAACGTGTGTCGATGCCCGACTTTGACATCGATTTCTGCCAGGAGGGGCGCGACCGCGTCATCCAGTATGTCAAGGACAAGTACGGCGCCCATGCCGTCTCGCAAATCGCCACCTTTGGCACCATGGCGGCCAAGGCGGTGATTCGCGACGTCGGACGCGTGCTCGACCTGCCCTTCAACTTTGTCGACCAGTTCGCCAAGTTGATTCCCAACGAACTCGGCATCACGCTGCAAAAAGCGCGCGAAATTGAGCCCGCCATCGGCGATCGCATCGAGCGCGAAGAAGAGCTCAAACAACTGTGGACGCTGGCGGAGAAACTCGAAGGCCTGGTCCGCAACGTCGGCATGCACGCTGGTGGTGTATTGATCGCGCCGGGCAAGCTCACTGACTTCTGCCCACTCTACTCGGCCAGTGGTGGCACCGAATCGGTGGTCTCCCAATACGACAAGGACGACGTCGAGAAGGCCGGCCTGGTCAAGTTCGACTTCCTTGGCCTGCGCACGCTGACCATACTTGCCGAAGCCGTCGCCTCGGTGAAGCGTGTCGCAGGCGTGGACATCGACCTTGAAACCCTGCCGCTCGATGACAAGGCGACTTACGACAAAATATTCAAAACCGCCAATACCACGGCGGTATTCCAGTTTGAATCCGGCGGCATGAAGGACACGCTGGTGCAGGCCAAACCCGACCGTCTGGAAGACCTGATCGCGCTCAACGCCTTGTACCGACCGGGGCCGATGGACTTCATTCCAAACTTCATCAACCGCAAGCACGGCCGCGAGCGCGTCATCTACCCGCACCCCAGCCTGGAGAAAGTGCTGGGCACCACCTACGGCATCATGGTGTACCAGGAGCAGGTGATGCAGACGGCGCAGGTGGCGGCCAATTACTCTCTCGGCGCTGCCGACCTCTTGCGCCGCGCCATGGGTAAAAAGAAGCCGGAGGAGATGGCCAAGCAGCGCGAGATCTTCATCACGGGTGCCGCCGAGAACGCCATCGGCGAGAAGGTGGCCAACGAAATTTTCGACACCATGGAGAAGTTCGCCGGCTACGGCTTCAACAAGTCGCACGCCGCTGCTTACTCCCTGGTGGCCTACCAGACCGCCTGGCTCAAGTGCCACCATCCGGCGGCCTTCATCGCCGCGACGCTGTCGTCGGAAATGGCCAATACCGACAAGGTGCAGTTCTTCTTCAACGATGCCAAAGACAATGGCATTACCTTCCTGCCGCCCGACATCAACCATGGCGGCATCCGCTTCGCGCCGGTGGATGGCGCGACCATCCGCTACGGCCTGGGCGCCATCAAGGGCACCGGCGAGTCGGCGTTGGGTGCCATCCTCAAAGCCCGCGAGGCGGGACCTTTCGTTGATCTTTTCGACTTCTGCCGCCGCATCGACAAACGCGTGGTCAATCGGCGGGTCATCGAGGCACTGATACGCGCCGGCGCTTTTGACGCACTGGATGACAACCGTGCGCGGCTGCTGGCCTCGGCGGGCATTGCGCTGGAAGCGGCCGAGCAGGCCGAGCGCAATGCCATGCAGGGCGGATTGTTCGACGCGGGCGGCGGTGGCGACATTCCGGTCAGCTACATCGAAGCTCCGCGCTGGAACGAACGCGAACAGCTGCTGCAGGAAAAGGCAGCGCTGGGCTTCTTCCTCTCCGGCCATCCCTTCAATGCCTATCGCGCCGAGCTGGCCAGTTTTGTCCGCCGCGGGCTGGACAAGCTCGAAGCGCAGAAGGACCCGCAGTTGCTCGCCGGCGTGGTGCTGGCGACGCGCACGCAAATGACTCGGCGTGGAAAAATGGCCATCGTTACGCTGGACGATGGCGCGGCGCAGGTCGAGATCACGGTGTTCAACGAGCTGTGGGAGGCCGAGCGCAGCAAGATCAAGGAGGACGAGCTGCTGCTGGTCGAAGGCAAGGTGCAGAAGGATGACTATTCCGGTGGCCTGCGCGTCAATGCCGACCGATTGCTGACCTTGGGCGAGGCCCGCGGCCGTTACGCCCGCCTGCTGCAATTGTCGATGAACGGCGGTTCCCGGGCCGAAACTGCCGAGCGCCTTCGCGCCATGCTCGCGCCCTACAAAAACGGAGCTTGCCCGGTACGGGTTTCCTACCGCAACGGCGATGCCGCCGCCGAATTGGCGCTGCCCGATACCTGGCGCGTGCGTCTCGACGATGCGCTGCTCAGTGGGCTGGTCGAGTGGCTGACGCCCGACAATGTCAAGGTCATATACCCGTGATCCGGTTGATCGATACACAGCTGCTCGATGAAGTCTCGGCCTCCGCCAAAGGCAGTCCGCGCGGCCGCAAGAACCACAATTTTCATCCCCACAACGACTATCCTGGCCATCGCCTGCTCAACGCCATCGAACCCGGCTCGTACATTGCACCGCATCGGCATCTCGACCCCACCAAGGACGAAACCATGGTGGTGCTGCGGGGCGCAATTGGCCTGGTGACCTTCGACGATGCCGGTCGCGTCGCGCAGAAGCTGCGCGTCGGCGAAGGCGGCACGGCGCAGGGAATCGATATCCCGCACGGCACCTGGCACACGGTGTTCGCACTGGAGCCGGACACCGTTTTTCTTGAAGCCAAATCCGGCCCCTACCTGCCACTCACCGATGTCGAGCGTGCACCCTGGGCACCTGGCGAAAATGCGCCGGATGCGCCGGCCTACCTGGCTACCTTGTGCCAACTCTTTTCCTGATTGCCCTCCCATGACAAGCATTGCCAATCCCAGTTCCAATCCAAGTCCGCTGCGACCCTTGCGCGCGGGCAAGCCTGCCGCCGAGCTTTCCGAACTGCCGTCACTCGGCATGGATGCCGCGGCGCTGGCACTCGACATTCGTCGCTACTTCGGCAACTTTCTCGGTCGCGACAAGTATTGCCGCTCTTCGCACTACCCCTACCAGGCCATGGTGCTGGCCCTGCGCGATCGCCTGATGGAACGCTCGAAACAGACGCGCTATGCCTATGAGGAAGCGGGGGCGAAGCACGCCTACTACCTCTCGCTCGAATTCCTGATGGGCCGCACGCTGGGCAATGCCCTGCTCAACCTCGGCCTCGACGAAACCAGTGCCGAGGTACTGCGCCGCCTCGGTCTCGACCTCGAAGAGCTGATCGACGTGGAACACGATGCGGGATTGGGCAATGGCGGCCTCGGCCGGCTCGCTGCCTGCTTCCTTGACAGCTGCGCCACGCTGCAGCTGCCGGTGATGGGTTACGGCATTCGCTATGAATACGGCATGTTCCGGCAGCGCATCGAAAACGGCCAGCAGGTGGAGGAGCCTGATCACTGGCTGCGTGACGGCAACCCCTGGGAACTGGAGCGACCCGAACACACACGCCGCATTCACTACGGCGGTCGTACCGAATACTACAAGGACGCAAAAGGCCGCCAGCACGCACGCTGGGTGGACAGCAAGGACGTGCTGGCCGTGCCCTTCGATACGCCGATTCCCGGTTACCGCAACGGTACGGTCAACGTATTGCGGCTGTGGTCCGCCGCGGCCACCGACGAGTTCAACCTTGGCGAATTCAATGCCGGCTCCTACACCGAGTCTGTGGCAGCAAAGAACGCCGCCGAAAACATCACCATGGTGCTTTACCCTAACGACGCCTCGGAGAATGGCAAGGAGTTGCGGCTGCGCCAGCAATACTTCCTTGCCTCGGCCAGCCTGCAGGACGTGCTTGACCGGTGGGAAATGCGGCATGGCAACGACTTTTCAAAATTCGCCGAAAAGAATTGTTTCCAGCTCAACGATACCCACCCCACCTGCGCGGTGCCGGAGTTGATGCGTCTGCTGCTGGACGAGCATGGCCTGGGCTGGGACGAGGCCTGGCAAATCACCAGCCGCACCATGGCGTACACCAATCACACCTTGTTGCCGGAAGCGCTGGAAAAATGGTCGGTGCGCCTCTTCGGCCAGCTGTTGCCGCGGCTGCTGGACATCGTCTATGAGATCAACGCCCGTTTCCTCAAGGAAGTGACGCGGCGCTGGCCCGGCGACACAGCACGTATGGCACGCATGTCTCTGATCGAGGAGGGACCGGTGCCGCAGGTGCGCATGGCCTATCTCGCCATCGTCGGCAGTTACTCCGTGAACGGTGTGGCTGCACTACATTCGCACCTGTTGCAGCAGGGCCTGTTCCGGGATTTTTCCGAACTATGGCCGGCCCGCTTTAACAATAAAACCAATGGTGTCACGCAGCGCCGCTGGCTAGCTGCCGCCAATCCGACGCTGGCCAGGCTTGTTTCCGATACCGTCGGTCCGGGCTGGGTCACGCGGCTGGAAGAACTGCGCGGCCTGGCTCACCATGCCGACGATCCGAAATTCCGCGAGCGCTGGCATGCGGCAAAGCGGACCAACAAAGTTCGGCTGGCGGAACTCGTGCGGCGCGACTGCAACGTCGAGTTCGACCCTGACGCGCTGTTCGACGTGCAAGTCAAGCGCATCCACGAATACAAACGACAGTTGCTCAACATCCTGCACGTCATCCATCTCTATGCCCGTCTGCAGCATGGTGACCATGCCGGCGATGGCGAGTGGACACCGCGTTGCGTGCTGATCGGTGGCAAGGCCGCGCCCGGCTACATGATGGCAAAGCGCATCATTACCTTGGCAGCCAAGGTTGCCGAGGTGGTCAACAGCGACAGCGACGGTCGCCTCAAGATGGCTTTCCTGCCCAACTACCGCGTCTCGGCGATGGAAGTGATTACGCCGGGAACGGATCTCTCGGAGCAGATTTCCACGGCCGGCAAGGAAGCGTCGGGCACCGGCAACATGAAGTTCATGATGAACGGCGCAGTGACCATCGGCACGCTCGATGGAGCCAACATCGAGATTCGCGAAGAAGTTGGCGAGGATAACTTCTTCCTTTTTGGCCTCACTGCCGATCAGGTGGAAGCGACACGCGGCAGCTACGATCCGGCTGCCATCATCACTGCAGACCGCGACCTCTCGCGGGTGATGGACCTGATCGAGTCCGGCCACTTTAACCATTTCGACCCCGGCTTGTTCGACCCGATCATCCAGGCCATCCGCAGCCCGCACGATGCATGGCTGGTCGCTGCGGACTTCCGCTCCTTTGTCGATGCCCAGGAACGGGCGGCGACGGCCTACCGCGACCGCGAGCGGTGGACGCGCATGAGCATCCTCAACACCGCAGCGAGCGGCAAGTTTTCCACCGACCGCACCATGGCGGAATACAACGCCGAGATCTGGAAACTGGCGGCGGTGGCGGCGCGGGCATAGCATGGCTCAACCATGCGGGTTGGCGTGACGCAATTAGAGTAAGCACTGGAGAGAGCTGATATGAAACGCCTTGCTGTACTCGCACTGACATTTTGGGGTGTCCTGATGAGTGGCTGCCAGACAGTCCATTACGATTTGCGCCCACCCACGTCTGATACCGGACGCTTGTGCGTGACCCAGTGCTCGGCGATTCGTGAAACCTGTCGTGGCAACGAAATCAATCGCGCCAAAATTGAACATGACAACTGTGAGAGTAGCGCCCATAAGGAAATGCGACGCTGCCTTGCGGCGGCAGGTGACGCCGACAAACGCAAGGAATGCGAGAAGCGCAACTCCGGTTGCTGGACCAGCGAGAACACGGCCCGTTGCGACGACGACCATCGCACCTGCTTTTCTCAATGCGGCGGAACCGTGGTGAAGACCGTCAAATGAAGTTCGGGACGCCGGCGTCAGCTTCGAAGAGTCGGCGCTGGCGAGACGGCGATTGCCGTCTCGCGCGTTCGCCTGACTAGGTTTGGCGGGCCGGCACCAGGCGTGCCCGCCAGGTGCTCAATGCCGACGCAATTGCCGGCAGGCGCGCGGACAGCAGCATGAACAGCACGAGGCCGTAGATCAGCGGCTGGGTGATGTCCTTCTTCACCAGCCAGAGGTAGTGCAGCACGCCGAGGCAGGCGATCGCATACACCGTGCGGTGCAGTTGTTGCCAGCGCTTGCCCAGCCGCCGGATCATCTTGTTGGTCGAGGTTACCGCAAGCGGTACCAGCAACACGAAGGCAGCGAAGCCGACGGTGATGAAGGGACGTTTGATGATGTCCTTGACGATGCCGTCCGGATCAAAAAACTGATCAAGCCAGACATAGGTGGTGAGGTGAAGGCTGGCGTAGAAAAAGGCAAACAGCCCGAGCATGCGGCGGTACTTGATCAGATCATTGCGTCCGGTGATGCGGCGCAATGGGGTGACGCCGAGCGTGATCAGCAGGCCAACCAGGGTCCAGGTGCCGGTCGAGCGGGTGATGAACTCGATGGGGTTGGCACCCAGCCCGTCCTGCAGCGCCAGAAAAACCAGCCGCCCAAGCGGAAACAGGCAGAGCAGGAACAGCGCGGGCTTGGCAAACTTCATGGTGCTCAGAAATACTTCTTCAGGTCCATGCCCTGGTACATGCTGGCGACCTGCGCCGAGTAACCGTTGAACATCAGGGTCTCGCGCTTGAGGAATTCACCGATGCGGCGTTCCTTGGCCTGGCTCCAGCGCGGGTGGTCTACCTTGGGATTGACGTTGGAATAGAAGGCGTACTCTGCCGGATTGGCGCGCATCCACGAGCTGATCGGCTGCTTCTCGACGAAGCGGATCTTGACGATGGACTTGGCGCTCTTGAAGCCGTATTTCCATGGCACCACCAGGCGGATAGGCGCGCCGTTCTGGTTGGGCAGCACTTCGCCATAGAGGCCCACCGCCATCAGTGTCAGCGGATTCATCGCCTCGTCCAGGCGCAGGCCCTCGACATAGGGCCAGTCGAGAATGGGGGAGCGTTGGCCGGGGAACTGCTTTTCGTCGTGCAGGGTGACGAACTCGACATACTTGGCGTTGCCGGTAGGTTCGGCGCGGCGGATCAGCTCGGCCAGCGGCAGGCCGACCCAGGGGATGACCATCGACCAGCCCTCGACGCAGCGCATGCGATAGACACGTTCTTCCAGCGGCACCAGTTTCAGCAGGGCGTCGATGTCGTAGGTCTTGGCATGTTTGACCTCGCCTTCCACCGCTACCGTCCATGGCCGCGCCTTGAAGTCGCCGGCGCGTCGGGCGGGGTCGCTCTTGTCGGTGCCGAACTCGTAGAAGTTGTTGTACGTGGTGACGTCCTTGAGCGGCGTCTTGGCCTCGTCGACGGTGTAGTGGCTCGGCTTGACACCGGGCAGGGCAACACCAGCCCGCGCGTCCGTGGCACCGGCCCAAAGGGGCACCGTGGCCAGTGCGGCCATGCCCTGCATGAAATTGCGACGCTCACGGTAGACCTCGGGTGGCGTGATTTCAGAAGACGGGATGTCGGTGGGTTTGAGTATGAGCATGGCTACCTCGGCGGTGGTGGATACAGCTTAGACGCAGGACGGCGCCAGCGCTTACAGCATGAATCGTAACGTCTGTTGCCCCAAATACAAAGGGCCGGTCATGGCCGGCCCTGGGAAAGCACCGCCGGAATGGCGGCTACGAGGGGTGTTGCGGCTGAATCAGCCTTCCACCTTGTACATCTTGTGCTTGTCCAGCTTGTAGGTCCAGGGCAGGGTAGCGTTCTTCCAGCCGTTAAGAATGCGTTTGCCCGCATTGGGGCCTTCCTTGATCATGTCGCCTTCGAAACCTTCGGTGACGCTATAGACCTTGGTGTAACCCAGGCTGAGCATCAGATCGGCAGCGCGCGCGGAACGGTCGCCGGAACGGCACATCAGAACAACCGTATCGTTCTTTTTCAGGCCCTTTTCGGCCATGCGTGCAGCGATTTCACTGGCGAAATCAGAGTTCGGCTCCAGCTTGAAGTTGTGCTTCTTCTCGTCCCAAACAGGGAAGTCGGGATTGCGCATGTAGGGTACGTTGGCGTCGACCAGGGTCGGCATGCCGAGGAACTCGACTTCAGACTTGGTGCGCACATCGACGAAGAGGGTGCGAGCGCCATTCTTTTGCACCTGCTCATAGGCTTCGACCGCCGTCATGTAGAGGCCGGCCTTGGTCTGCTTGTCGACCGGCAGGTTGGTCGTGTCGCCAGCGAAAACGGGAGCGGCTTGCAGCACCAGCGTGGCGGACGCGACGAGCGCCGCCAGTATTTTTATTGATTTTTTCATGATGATCTCCATTGGGTGGTCTGGTGGCCGCCGCCGTCAATCCGCTTTTGGCCCGAAACAACAGGGCGGATTTTCGAATGACATACCGTGCCCTGACCAATGGAGAGTTTTTATTCGTACATTAGGTATATAAGTATTTGCGAATGTTATGACTTCGGAAGGTCACGCGCTGTCGGTGGTACCGTTTCCGGGTTTGCGCGCTTGTCGCGCTTGAACATTTCGGCGACCATCGCGCGGAATTGTTCCGCAATCTCATGGCGTACGACGGAGGCACCAAACATCCGCGCCAGCGCCGAGTCCGGCACGATCTCGGCGTGGTACTCGACGTGTGTGCCAGTCTCAGTGCGCGCCAGACGGGCTTCACTTTCCATGCGTTTGGTCGTGCCGGATAGCTGCTTGACCTTGATGCGCTTCAACGACTCCAGGCGGATCTCCCGCTCCGACTCGAAGGCGAATGAAAACAGCCCATACCTGGCAACGCCTTCCTGGCGAACGGTGAGGACCTGGCCTTCGCGCTTGACGATCCGGCTTGATGTCAGGTTATTGACAATGCTGCTCATGTGATCGAAGTCGGTCATCACATCCCAGGTTGTGGCGATTGGCACAGGCAGATCGAATGCAACATCGACAATGAAGGCTTCGCCAGCCTGATTGACGGTTACGGCGATGTCCGGCTCCAGCGCAAATGCGCCGGTGCTGAAGATCGCGAGCAGTCCGAGCAGACGTCTGAGGAAGTTCATGCGTTGGGTACCTGTTCAAAAGCCGTGAATTCGCCGTGTGCCATTTCGACCGCTACATGGTCAACGCGGGCACCTGGCGGGCCCTGTCGTGTCCAGTTAATGATGGCGGCAACCTGCTCGGCGCTGCCCGCGACAATGGCTTCGACGCCACCATCGCTGCGGTTGCGCACCCAACCGGTGACGCCAATTGCTTGCGCCTGTGCCACCATGCTGCCCCGATACCACACGCCCTGAACAAGGCCGGTGACCACCAGCCGGCGGACTTCCATCATGCCTCCGCCGGGCAGTCCCAAGGAGCCATGCGCCCCCCTGTCACCGCTTCCGGTGATTTCATGGGGGGCAGCGAGCAGGGTTTGTGACCGGAGGAAATCCCCGTGGGACGAGCGTGGGGCGGCATTATTTCACCTTCATTCCCGGTGTCGCACCCGAGTCCGGCGAGAGCAGAAAGAGCCCGGGGCTCTTGCCATCGGTGTCGGAGGCGGCCAGCACCATGCCTTCGGACATGCCGAACTTCATTTTGCGCGGCGCCAGATTAGCCACCATCACCGTGAGCCGCCCGACCAGCGTCGCGGGGTCATAGGCCGACTTGATGCCGGCGAAAACCTGCCGCGTCTCCGAGCCGAGGTCGAGCGTGAGGCGAATCAGCTTGTCGGCGCCCTCGACGTGCGCGGCATCGACGATGCGCGCGATGCGCAGGTCTACCTTCGAAAAATCGTCGATGGTTATGACGGGCTCACCCGGACCCGCCGGGGAGCTGGCGGCGGCATCTGGTTTCGTTGCATGCTGCTGGTGCTCGGCGTGACGCTGCTGTGAATGCGCGTCTGCCGTGGGCGCCAGCGACTCGCGGTTGGCGGCCAGCAAGGCCTCGATCTGTTTTGCTTCGATGCGTGTCATCAGGTGTTCGTAGGGATTGATCGGGTGCGCCGGTGGCAGCAGGTGGTCGGCATCACGCCAGTGCAGCGGGGCGATGTTAAGAAACTCCTCCGCACGCTGCGCCAATTTTGGCAGGATGGGCTTCAGATAAATCGTCAGCAGGCGGAAGGCGTTGATCAGCACCGTGCACACGTGGTGCAGCAGTTCCTCGTGCTCGGTGCTCTTGGCCAGCACCCATGGCTGGTTCTTGTCTACGTATTGATTGACCAGGTCGGCCAGCGCCATGATCTTGCGGATGGCGCGGCCAAAATCGCGGGCCTCGTAGTGAGCGGCAATCTCTTCGGCGGCTTCGATCAACCCCGGCAGATCGCGACGGAACTGGTCTGCCGTATGTGAATGGAGCAGGTGGCCGGAGAAGCGCTTCTGGATGAATCCCGCCGCACGACTGGCGATGTTGATGTACTTGCCGACCAGGTCGGAATTGACGCGGCTGGCGAAGTCATCGAGGTTGAGGTCGATGTCTTCCATAGTGCCGTTAAGTTTTGCAGCGAAGTAGTAGCGCAGCCACTCGGGGTTGAGGCCGACCGATAGATAACTCTCGGCAGTGATGAAGGTGCCGCGTGACTTGCTCATCTTGGCGCCGTCCACGGTGAGGAAGCCGTGGGCGAAGACGCCACTTGGTATGCGGTAGCCGGCGTGCTCGAGCTCAGCCGGCCAGAACAGTGCATGGAAGTAGAGAATGTCCTTGCCGACAAAGTGATACAGCTCCGCCTTGGAACCCTTTGCCCAGTAGGCGTCGAAATCCAGATTCTGGCGTTGGCACAAGGCTCTGAACGAACCCATGTAGCCTATCGGCGCGTCGAGCCAGACGTAAAAATATTTGCCCGGCGCATCAGGAATCCCGAAACCGAAGTAGGGCGCGTCGCGCGAGATGTCCCAGTCGGTAAGCTTGTTGTCGCCGGGTTCGCCCAGCCATTCCTGCAATTTGTTCACTGCCTCCGGCTGCGCCTTGCACACCTCGCGCGTGGCGCTGCGCAGGAAGTCCTGGCAGCGCGGGTCGGAGAGTTTGAAAAAGTAGTGGTCAGAAGATTTGAGTTCGGGTTTGGCGCCCGATACAGCCGAGACGGGGTTCTTCAGGTCGGTGGGCGCATAGGCTGCGCCGCAGGATTCGCAACTGTCGCCATACTGGTCCTTGGCCCCGCACTTGGGGCACTCGCCCTTGATGTACCGGTCGGAGAGGAACATCTGCTT
>Ga0315272_10000497_pt1 | contig 19842 bp, 31 predicted proteins | sample C3_middle_MG_FD_203918 | JGI IMG/M metagenome (GOLD analysis project Ga0315272, IMG submission 203918) | Sediment microbial communities from Yellowstone Lake, YNP, Wyoming, USA - C3_middle | ecosystem: Environmental > Aquatic > Freshwater > Lake > Sediment | place: USA: Wyoming | collected...
TTCTAGCTTTAAGAGCTCCCACTCGTAGAGCCCAAACGTTTTTGCCCATACGAGAATTCTAAATAGCTTGTCTTTTTCCTCTACGATTATGTCCCTTATGTTGTCGTTGTTTGGGTACAGGTTCAGCGCGTTCTTGATTAGTTCAACTATTTTTTGCCCGTTTGTGTTCATTCTTCTTCCACCTTTTCCTCTATCTCGAGCTTGAATGCGTCTTCGGGCCTGGTAATGTTTCTAGCTATATCCTCGACAATAGACTCCGCGGAGTCTGTCTTTGCGTTGTATGCTCCCAAGATTTCCCTGTCCTCGTTTAAGAGGACTACAATCTGCGGGTTGTTCGGGGCTTTTTCGAGTGTGAAAACGACAAAGGGGGTTTTGCGTCCCTCCTCGTAGAAGCTGATGAACAGCACCATGGTTTTGCCTTCCCTGAGCCACTTCTCGACAAAGAAAGATGTATACATCCGGTTGTCTTTTTCTAGGGGTCTGTTTATTGTTGCTATTTGTTTGAGGTTCATGTTTTGTTTCACCATGTAAACATATGTTTACATGGGTATATAAATGTAACGCATGGGAACACCCTCCCCCGCTATTTTATTTTCAATCGTGGCTTCCCCTGGAAACAGAGAAAAAAATGCAGGCTTGTTTGGCGTAAAGCCCGCGGGAAATTCTCTGTTTTTCCAATGTGTCAGGCTGTCAGTGTGGCATCGTGGCGTCATGAATATATAATACAATATTATGTATTATAGTGGCGAAAAAATATGTCCCAGAAGCCTGAGCAAAAAGAAAACCCGCAACCAACACAACAACCCCAACCAGCACAGCCGCAACAATCACAGCCAAGACAATCACAGAGACAATACTATCAAAAACCATATGACCAAGGGCAACAGTATCCCAGGAAACAGTATTATAGAAAAAATTACCGTGGGGGCTACCAGAGACGCGATTATCAAGATAACTATCAAGGAGACAAGAACCATGCCAGGATAGTTGTGTCGAGAGACGTGTATCACAAGCTCGTGCAATATGTTCTCAAATATTACGGGACGCTCAAGGGCATGTCGAACATTACTAGTGAGTTGCTCAGCAAGGCGATAGACATGGACACTGCGGACAAGGAGAACCGGAAAAAGTACGCCCAAGAGATGCATCTACACAGCGAGGTCTAAAACAGAAATAAAACAAAAAATATTTTTCTTTATCTTTTTCCGATATACCTACAAGGGTCTGGCTCAAAGTCTAGTTTATCAATGTTCCTTAATACCTGCCACCTGAACCACACCTTCAAGTATTGTCTCTTGAACGCCTCTATGACGCCTTTCCTCAATCCATATGTCCTGACCGTTACGGGGAGCATCGGGGCCAGGCCCGCTATTGGCCTAAGCAGTGACAGGTATGCTAGGGCTTTGTTCTTGTTTCTGTTTGTATTTTTGATTGCCTTGAGCGTCTCGTATTCGCATATGCCGTATTTCAGTGCGGACTCTATTGCTATCCTGAGCTTCTTTTTTTCCTCGGCGACGTTTGTAAATGTGTCCATTGGGTGGTAATGTGTAATCCCGATGGGATTGATAACACTCTTCCAGCCCCGACATTTAACGTAGAAGTGTAGGTATGCGTCCTCGTAGACGTGGAGCTCTGGAGGTATCTCTACGCCGTCTATGGCTTTTCTCCTATACAAGGTGTCATGTGTGCCTCCACGCTCCTCGAACTTGCGTATCAGGTAGCTTTTCAGGTCTATGCCGAACAACTCCAGGAAACGTTTTCTCTCAGGCGTAGAGTCCCAGTTTATGCCCCAGATTTCCCCGACCATCGGGTCTTCTAGGTATCTTCCTTCCTCGACCCACTGCCACCAGCCCTTGTTTAGGACTGCGTCGTCGTCGACAAACATCATCCACTCGTCATTGAAATTATTCAAGAAAAGGTCTATTGCTGTCTGCCGTCCAGTAGCCCTTGTTGGCCTATGGTAGCCATAAAGGTTTGAATGCGAAAAAACAAGCTCCTTGCCATGCCCATCACACCATTTTTTAGTCACGTTTACTGTCTCATCACTCCCGTCATCAACCAAAATAATTGTATTATATGGCACCTGCAGTGTTGAGTCGAGAACGTCCAGGTATGTTTTCCCGAGCCGCGCATAACTATTTTTCGTAATTATGCCCAAGACTGTCATACAATTATTATGGTGTTTTCATAGACAAAAACGTTACTGTTTTACCAGTACACCTATACCGAGAATCCTCTTGCTCGAGTAATTCACAATCTCGTAATGTGTATAGTTGTGTCTTATCTCGTTCCAGAACCTTGCCACGCCTGGCTCCGAGTAAATGTCGTGGAAAGCTATCAATTCGCCCGGCCTCACCAGCTGGGAATACATCTCGAAGTCTCTCTTCACTCCTAAATAGCTGTGGTCTCCATCAATGAACAAGAGGTCGTACATCCTGTCCGAGACCTTTTCCAGTGTCTTCGCGCTGTGAGAGTCGCCCCTTATTGCCCTTATCTTTCCCCTCGACGCCACCAGCAACACGAGCCTAGTAATCAAGGGAGTGTTGATGTCTATGGTCGTGATGCTTGCGCCCAGGAACCTATAGAACAAGTAAGCCGTCCCACCCCTATACGTCCCTATTTCTAGAACTTCTTTTATGCCAGCCTTTCTAGCGTCCTCGATTAACTTGTAGAACTCTTCTTTGTCTTGCAGTGCGAGGGGCACATGTGCCAAGCCGTCTTGCTCGGGAAAATCCACAACACCAAAAAGCGTCAATAGCGAGCTGGAGCCAAAGATATCGTTTAGTGGTCTAATAATGTATTTTATGAATGCATGCCTAATGAGGAGCTTGGAGCCCCCTTTCTCGATAAGCCTCCCAGCAGTCACGAGTTTTTCCTGTAACATGCCGTGTCATAGAATAAGAAACTGGAAACAAAAAAAGATTATTTTTCTTATTTTTTTGCTAGTACTGTGTTGTGAAGATTCTCCCGGATACCATGTAGATTATGAATGCTATGAAGCTGAACGAGACGGCGAACACTATGACGCGTGCCCAGAGGTCTGGGACGCCCCACGCCGCAAGCAGATCAGAAATCATTTGCGGAGTCGAGCTGAACAACTGGATCGATTTTGCTAGTCCCCAGATAAAATCACCAATAAAGGTCGTGATTCCCACGGGGGGCTGGTACTGATACGCCGAGGCGTTCAGCTGTGCTTGTGATGCATAGTTCGTAGCCCACTGCTCCAGCGCCGTGTTGTGCAAGAAGGGAGCCCACATCGTAGCGGCCATGGCTATCGCGAATACTGCGGCCATCGCGTATGCATAGACTTTCGCCATGCCCATTATCCCACCACCCAGCGGATAATCTTGTAGACTATGCTTATAAGCCCGAGAGCCGTCAAGAACCACGCAGCCTGGGCAACCTCTGGAACCATTATCCCCAGCGCGGCAAGCGTCAACGCGACTACTCCTCCCGCAAGTGCAGACTTGAAGTGGAGATAGGTGTAGCTCATCGTGAGAAGCGAGAAGCTTGCATACAGGAAGGTGGTTCCGCCGAGCGGGGCGAGCTGTGTCACTGCGTAGCTGAACGGCTGTGTCAGGTACGTCATGAGGTAAGTGGCGTTTGTGTACTGTGGGCCGGGGAGCCAGACCTCGCTCATTTTGCCACCACTATTAATATACAATCATTTGGATATATTGTTTTCATGGGGCTTGCTCCCTCTTCAACATATAGCTAATCGCGGCGCCAACAAGCGCGAGGCTTAGTCCTGGAACCATTAGCCTCCCGCTCCCCCCTAGCAACAATGTGCCCACCGTGAGCCAGACCCCGAAGACAATGATGCCCAACTCCCAATTCCTGTAGGTAAACGCTCCGTAAATAATTGCCAACCCAACCAGGAAAATTACGAAGTCGTTTATGTTTACGCCCCAGGCGTCCAGGTTCAGGGTCTGCCCGATGGTCGACACGACCGAGCCCAATGGGCTCTGCCAGAGAGGAACACTCAGGCCAGTATTCGCCTGAGACAGCTTACCCGATGAGTCACTTACAATCACTGTAAAGTATGGGTCTCCGCTGTTGACAGTGTAGCTACACAGCTGTGTGTTACAAGTCTGCGATATTACCAGCATGTTGTATGGTTGTCTCTGCGGGGCATTAGTGAAGCTCCCCCGGCTGTGGAAGTTGTAGAGCACGCCATTGTTGCCGTTGCCGCTCAGGTCTATCCAGTCCGCATAGCCGTCCCAGTTCACGTCGTATAGATAACGGGGATCCGCCTTGAACCAGAGACCTAAACCACTCTGCACGGGGTTGTCAGGGTTGTTGTAGTTCCACTGAATCTCGGAATTGTTTAGGATACGTGTATAGATGAGGAGCTGAGTCACATAGCCGGGGTAAAATATATAACCCGGATCGCCCATTATCCTCAGCGGATAGGAACACTCGAAACAGAGCGGATAGCTCGGGTTTATCGTGTAGCTCGGCGTGTAGAATGCGCCGTCCTTGAACGCACCCTTCACACTAGCGTTTTGCTCGTCCAGCCAGTAGGCGATGGTTGTCCAAGCGTTAGGCTTCGGCTCCATAGCATCCGGAAAGATAAAGTTTGTCGTATCTCTCCTCGTAAGTCTAAGTCCAAGATATGATCCTCTATACATGAGAAGTCTATAGTAGCCCCACCCCCCCTTGGAGAAATAAAAATAATTGCTCGATACGGGCATGAAGGTTACCATGACTGTGTGTCTGGTGGCAGTGTATGACGGCGAGTGGGGCACTTCCACGTAGTCGTTCACCCCGTCGAAGCTCAAACCGCAACGACCATTCACGCATTGGATAAGCGGATTCGTTACGTTCGCGTATGGGACTTGTATCTGTGGTTGCCAATACAAGTAATATGTCCCCGAGGACGGTGCGTAGACCAATACTTGGGCGTGTGTAGTGTTGCTCCAGATAATCGAGTAGTTGAGAAAGTTATTGGGAAGGCCCGAGCTGTCCCCGAAACGTATCTCGCTCCAGTCTGTGTTGTTTATGTATGCCCACATGCCGCTCGCCGACACGGTGCTGGACTTTTTGAGGAACACGAGGTTCCAGCCCTGGCTCAGGGAAACAGGGAGGCGCATCTGCCAATAGTTATACCATATTACACTCTTGTATATGTTCACTGTGCAGGGTGGGGCCGTGCAGGACACGTTTACGCGGAGAGCCTTGTTTGTGTAGTCATAAGATGCACTGGCGAGGCTCGGCTGTGTGACTGTCGGCGTCGAGGGTATCACAGAGAGCTGAATATTGCTACTCGAAATAGTGACCAGCCCAACGCTCTTACAGACACCGCTCTTGCACACCGTGATCATGTATGAGGCATAAGGCGTGAGGTTCATGGCCACCTGGCCAGTCGAGCCGATGAGGCTACTTTCCACGATTCTTCCCTGAAGATCGGCCACCTCCAATACTTGATACCCGGCCCCGTAATCTTGCACCGTGAAAGTAATGGGGCTCGTGCCTGATTGTGGCGGCGCGAGGCTGGTGTTGTTCAGGAAAGACGCACTGTACAGCAGGCTAGAGTTCAGCTTCAAGTAACAGTTGTCGACCGCGTCCGCTTTGGACGTAAAGACGAGGTACTTGCCCGCTGGCAACAAGACAGAGCCAATACTCGTGGTACTGCTATTCAGGACGGAGAATATGTATTTCTGTGCAAGCGTGTAGACCGTTTTCCAGCTCGGCTGGACAAGTGTGACTTGGAGTGCTGTAGCGGTTCCAGGCGCGTATGCCTCGTCGAGGTATTCTGGCGTAGAGCTGTTTGTCACAATGTAGTAGCCCTGCGGGGCGCGGGCGATGTACTGCAGGACGCTGTATCCGCTGGGCTTCGGCAATGGTACTGTGCCACTTGCCAATGACTGTGTCTGCGCATTATAGTAAGCAGTCACTGTCAACACGGTTAATGTGCCCGTAGACGACGTGTACGTGTAGCTCGCGGGCGAGGGGCTCAGTCCAACAAGCTTGCTGTAGTTTGCCCCCTGGAAGCTGGCAGTGTATACCACACGTGTCTGTAGCCCGCTAGCAGTGGAAGACGAATAGGAAAGCGTTGCCGATACATCGCTGTAGCTGACCAAGTATGTTCCGCTAACACTTATCGCGTCCGCCTCGACTACACAATTCACATTGTCGTTAGTAACGCCACTGCGGACGTAGAGATAAAATGATATCTTGTAGACTCCCTGCACGGTGGAGAAGCTCGCCGTGCCCCAGCCCGTGTCAAGCGAGCTGGAGTAGCTATTAGATGGTAAACCAACCGTGAAACGCCCCACCTGTGTGCCGTTCGCGTACACTATCAGCGTGATGTTCTGGAGCATCACGTTGTTGTCCGTCACAGCGAAGCGTATATAAAAGCTAACAGTGCCGGTACCGTTTACCCTGACATAGAAGCCGTCTACCGTGGCGCTCCACGTGTACGACGCGCTAGTGGTTCCACTAGCCGTGAGCCTGTATTCATAGTTGTCCCCGTCGTATGACGCCCCACTGTATATTTGCCCGTTCAGCAAATTTAGCCAGTAGTTCACCGTCGCGAAGCTGTACCTAGTCGTGTACAGCCTCACAGTGGCGCTGGGACTACTCGGATACGCATAGGTGTACAGCGTCCCCTGGCTCGCGGATGAAACGTACCAAGACGGTGGCGAGGCCTGGTACTGGTACACATACAAGTTGCCGTTCTGTGCATAGGGCGCAGAAAACGTTTTAGCGGCAAAAAACAATACAAACAACATTATTACAAATAATATTGTATTTTTGCTCATTTCTTCCTGCCACCCCTTCTGCCCCGTCTTGTGCTTCTCCTAGCAGGGGATAAAAACATTGGCACACTCGGCCCAAACCACTGTACGAGCCATTCTTTTCTGCCGTAGGGTCTTGGGCCGGGTATTGGGGCGTCCCTTGTCCCCATGCCTATTGGTGGTAGCGGTGGAAGCCTTGGAAGAACACGCGTCTCCGGCGGCGGGGGAGGCGGGGGCGGTGGCGGGTGTTCCTGTATGGTGACCGTTGGCTCTATGAGCTTCGGGGTTATCTTGGGCTCTACCCGCTGTTCTATCCTCGGCTCTATCCTTGTGTCCAGCCACGGCTCCAGCCTCACGTCCAGCTTGGGCACAGTTATCTCGCCCAGTCTCGGCGCCTGTATCTGTCCAATAAATACATCTGTCCTGATACGTGGCTGTATAAATGTGTCTAGAGGGGGAAGCCTCAGTTCTTGGCTGGGCCTCAACGCGGACTCATACGTATACGTGGGTGCAATTTTTGGCTCGCTGGCAGGAAAACTGTGTGTTAGACCGTACAGCGAGGGAAGTCTCGGCCCAACAAAGCGGGAAAACTCTATCGCCGTCTTTGTTACAGGCGCCAGCTCGGTCTTTGTCAGGACGGGTATCTTCATCTCCGGCTCGACCAGGGGCTTTACCTGTCCAGCCGGCTCACTCTCCTCGACGAGTTCCGCCAAACCAGTCCTCCCCGCCGTCGGCTTGAATCCCTGGGGCGGGGCGAACTGTGTAGGAGTCTCGGACTCTATCTTGATTGGTTGCCACTCGCTCGGCACCTCTTTTGCCTCTTTTCCGAATCCAATTATTTCTTTCAGCTTGCTTCCAATACCCTCAAAAATGTCTGTGACTTTTTCTGGGAAAGTGATCTTCCAGAAATAGTTGAACTCGAAAGACGCTTTTTTGGTCTTCGAAACTATAGCGCCGATGTTAATGGTCTTTGGTACTTGCGGCTTGTATCCGCCGAGCTTCTCTATCAGCTCGCTGTAGTCTATCTGTCCCCCGTACCGCCCAGCCCTTGTCGCGAATTCGGGCTCTATTTTTTCCAGGGGCTTGCCCACCGCTATTATGCTCTGGCTCTCCGATGGCGAGCCATAGGCAAAGGCACCCCTAAACCTCGCGAATTCTGCCTTCTCCGCGGGAGAGCTGAACACGTACTTCTCGTATGGAACTCGGTAATAGAACGTCTCATTTGCAAACGGAGCCTTGCCCTCTGCTATCCACTTCTCGAAGTCCAGCAAGTAGTCTGGTGGGAGCATTGTCTCGCCCTTGCTTATCTTCAAAAACATGTTTAATCCGGTGTCAAAGCCCCTGTAAGTTGCCGGCCCACCAAATACAGGCTCCTCGCCTATATACTTGACTTCCTTGAACACAGCCCCCTCGTAGTCCGGTCTAAGCTTTAAGAGAGAAACATCACTACCGCTTACCCTGTATTCTAGGGGGACTTGTTTTACTCCTAGGACTTCTTGGGCCGGCTTGAAGTCTCCTAGGCTTGTCTTGAATATTGCCCGTTCCTCGCCTCCCTCCTTAATCATTGTCACGTCTACTTCTGCCCTCGTTGGGACATAGTCCACCTTCTCCACGAGGCCGATTTTTTCCCCGATATTGATGGCCTTTGTCTTTAGTGTTCCGGAAATGTTTGACAGGAACTCGGGCATCTTTGGTTCTATTCCAATCTTTTCAAGAGTTCTCCCCGCTAAGCCCTCGCTGAACTCCCACTTTGTGAATCTAATTGCCTCGGGTATGGATTCTATCATTTTTCCCTGCAGGTACATCGCCAAGCCACTGCCGAGACCGGAGCCGACCATGTATGCGGCCAGGTTTTGTGGAGTAAAGTCCTGGCTCACAGCCTTGATGTAAGCCGCTTCGCCAGTTGATAGAGAAGCTTTACCAGTAGCAAGATTCTTTAGACCAAAAGAGGCCTTAATGGCGCTGGACAAGTCGAGGCCAAGCAGGTCTGTACCGAAAAAGCTCGCCGGGCTTAGGCCACGCATGACTTGTATGCCGGCCTTGAACATGGTTTCATCTATGTTTGCCTTGCTTCCAAGGACACCCAGCGCCCCATACAGCTTCTGCTGGAACTGTGACGGGCCACCCAGAAGACCAAAACTCATCTGCTGGAGAAAGCTCGAGCCCGTTTGTCCCGTTAATACTTGGAACCAGTGCTCCCGGTTGCCATAGAGCCGGCTCATGTATTCATTTGTCTTTGCCTCACTCTCGGCTTCCCACTGCTTGAGCACCTTTGCCTCGTAGAAGCGCTGTAGCTCTTTCATTCTCTTTTCTGCCTCTGCAAGTTGCCTGTCTAGGTCTGCCTGTACATAGTTCCACACGTCCGGGTTGTGGAGCACTCCAAAAGAGAGCTCCCGTAATTGTTCATATTTTTCGCGTGTGTCCGGTGTCCAGCCATACTTCTCCAGCCGACCAGAAACAACATGCTGGACATCTGCCTCTGTTATCCACTTCTCTTTCTGTAGCTCTGGAAAAGTCTCCCTGAGCTTGGCATAGCGCTCGGCATACTCCGGCCCGTACCAAGTAAAGGCGTGAGGCTCGCGTTCAGCTATTTTTCCAACATCCGGTAAATTGTAGCCAGAAATGTTTACAGAGGGGGCTCCAAGAAGCTTGCTGAATATGTCTTCCTGTAGTTTTTCGGCTTGAACCTCTACTTTGTTGTATTGGCTTGTCTGCGGGTTATATTCCAATGTAAACCACTTGTCTCCCTCTCTGAAATACCTCTGGGGTACAGAATTAAGCTGTGGGTTGTATTGTGTCTCCAAGACATTCACTTGCTGTAACATTCTCTGCGACTCGGCCTGGGCCTTAGCCACGTCTTCGCCACGGTACCAAGAGCCCCCAACATTCCTCACGTATTGCCTGCCGCTTGCGTCCTGCCAGACCTCGTAGTGGCGTCCAGGGTCGGCCCAGCCCACAAAGGTAAGCTGGCCCCCAGCCGTCTGCCTCGCTACAGTGTTGCCCGTCCACTGCTCGGCAACATTTACCCTTAAGGGGTATTGTTTCGGCTGTGGCTGTACAGACTGCACGGAGTCAGCCGACACGGGCAGATTTTTTTGTTGTGGATTATTCGGCTGGGCACTCATTGTTTTGTTTCACCTCCTGCGTCTCCGGGAGTGTCTAGAGCTTTTCCTGCGCCTAGGGCTCTTGGACGGCGAGAACGGGTCAAAACTAGGCATTCCAGCTATAAACGCATTGGCCATGGCAAGCCTCTGTTCGCGCTCGCGCATCCTTTTTTCTTGCTCCCTCTCCCTTATCCTCTGCGCCTTCTCCCTTACCCGCTGAGCCCTGCGCCTCACTTTTTCTGCTTCGGCTTGCTGGAGTATCCTGTAATACGCGTTTGGATCCTTTGAGACCTCGACGGCGAGCCTCCGTGCCTCGCGATCAGAGAGATAGATGCCCTTCTTCGCCAATCTAAGCGTGAGAGCATCTGCAACGTCTCCGTGTGTTGGCTTCTCGAAGTAGCCCAGCTCCGGCAACATTTGCCTGAGCTTCTCGGTCTTTTCTGGAGTTAGCTCCATGGCTTTCCGTTCTTCTTCGCGTCTCTTCTTGTGCTCGGCCACTTTCTGCTTTAACTTGTCCAACACGCCCATCCCCTATCACCCATATGGATACTGGTAGCCCTCCTGAGTCGTATTCCCAAACATAAAGATGAACTCGATTATGAGTCCCAGGATGAAGGCGATCAAAAAGAAGTTTGGCACGATGACGTCCCAGATCTGGTGCATGACCGAGCCATACGGAGAAGGCAAGTCGTTCCACGTGAAGTTTCTCCCATACAAGGACTGCCAGACAGAGTTATTGAACGTGAATGCTACCTGTATAAACGTGTATACCGTCACTGTGAGCACGACAGTTAAAACAATCAGCAGGAGAAAACGGAACGGGCTCACGTCTCCTCACCCCCTATACGTATTTTTACCCGAACAATACTTTCTACTCCCATATTTTCCCACCCGGCAAAAAACAATAGAAAAAAAGACTTGTTTTATTTTTCGAGTATATTTGCCAGGGCACGAGACACGTGTATGCTACGGGGGCAACGCGCGCACTGATGGTATGAACCAGAAGAGCGTTGTGAGCAACTGTTTCACTGTGACGAGTAGTTGTACAGTTATCCCGTCAACTGTTATGACAAAGGCGCGGATAGAGCCAATAGTGACGTACCTACCGAAGCCCCTGCCTCCTCCGCCGAACCAGCCCCAGATATACATTATTGCGCCTAGCACAATCATGCCGAAGCCCAGGATGAAGACGCTTGGCAGGAGGTTTACTCCCTGATTCACAGAGGAATTAAAGATCTTTGTCAGATTGTAGAAGAGGGTGTTCGTCGCTGGCGAAGGTGTGCTCTGCGTTATCTGGCTACCAATTCCCATGACCAGCGCGAAGACTACTGCGCCGATCCCGATGGTTATCATTATCGCGATGGCGGCCTGGATGAGCTGGGCGTTGCCGCGCCTCTTCTTTAGCAGTTTCACGGTTACACTCATGGCTTTTTCAATATACATCGTAAAACAGCCCTCCTTTATCCTTGTGAATTAATATCTTCCCCGTCTTTTTCCCTCTTCTTGTGGACAAGATCTATGTCAGCCTTCTTCAGGTACATCTTCTGTAGCTTCTCGTATTTCTCCCTGACCCTGTCCGGCAAATAGACGACGAACGGCATGTTCTCCACCATCTTTTTCGTATACTTCCTGCCGGTTGGAAGCTTCTTGACAGTATACATGTTTACAAACGTGACCTGCAAGTTCCTGTACCAGTAGCTGTAGCCGAGATCGACAAAGACCCACTTCTGTCTCCGGAGCGGCCTCAAAACCTCCTCAATATCTGTCGCTGTCAAGACCAGGCACGCAGAAGCCCTCCTAATGAGTTGCATCAGCTTCTGCACGTTGTACGTGAACTCCACGTCCTCGTAGAACTTGTACGCACTGAAGAACACACCAGCATCGTCGATCATCAAGCCGCGGAGCCTGAGGGTCGGCTCGCCCGGGCTAGAAGTAACGCGGTCGATGACCTGGTCTAGCACGGGCTGGAGCTCGTGCGGCGTGAAAAACGTGTGCCTCAACGCCTGCTCCCAGCTGTTGTCATATATCTTTCTAAGGAGGTGCAGGGCAAACGTGGTCTTGCCTGAGCCCTGCTCCCCATACACGAAGAAGCCCTTGTATCCCCCCTTGCGCCAGAGGAACTTCACCAGGTTGGCGTAGCGGTTCAGCCAGCCATTCTCGGGGTCAACCCTCAGCTCCTTCCTCATCTCCCTCACCCATATCCACAACGGTCTTCTCCCCGAGGATGAAGATGTACGGCCTGAGGTCGTCACGTATCGCCCGGAGCGCGGCCTTCACACGTTCACGCGCAATGATGCTCCTCACGGTGCGCCTAAGCATCGGCCCAGAAATCAAGTGCTTTTTTCTCCGCTCCCAGAGCACGGCATAGTACTCCTGGAACTCCCTAGTGGACGTAAGCATTTTTTCTGCTCTGTCCATCGCCTCGTATGCCTTCGCCTCTATCTCCTCGGGTAACAGGGCGAGGAGGCTTGTGAGCTTTGACTCCGCGCGTTCTGGGTCGACGTCGATCATGCTTAGCACAGCGTCCAGGTGCCTCTCGACCAGCGAGGTGCCGGGGCCGCCGTATGCACGCTCCTGCCTCCGTATCGGTATCGATGTGGGGATACTGTACCTCTTTTTCCGCCTGACCACTATTCCGTCACCGGGAACACGTAGTAGTCGTCTTCCCTCTTCCTCCTAACAGATATCTCAACGGGCCTAGCCGGGACGACCTCTTCCTCAACCACGAACCTGAAGACTGGCACGCGGACAAGGAGCGGCAGGGTCTGCTTTTCCTCGAGCCACAGCGCCAAGTTGTAGCCGACGTAGTAGCCGCCGAGGGGGAAGAGTCCCGCGGATAGGGCGTATACCCAGTACTGCCAGTCGGGCGAGAAGTCTATCGGCGAGGTGTTCGGCTTGCTAGTGAAGACCACTGCCGTGACATTCTGTGTCTGCTGTATCCGTATAGTCGTAGCGGTAGGCTCCACAGCCGTGGCAATGAGCCCAGCCAGCCCTATAACTATCATAGCTATCATCATGATGCCGCTGAACGCTAGGAGCAATACGGGAAACACTGGCGCGGAGCGGTACTCCCTGCCCCCGACCCTCACCACGTCGAGGGCATGGAGTATCCCAAGCGTCACGAAGAAAAATAAGTAGAAAAACAGCGCATATATGATGTATCCAATCACGGCACCTTCACCCCCGCCGGAGGCACAGGCACAGCATGCATCAGGCCCGGTAGCACGAAGGATATGAAGAAGTATGCGCCAAACAGGAAGAGGCCCGCAAACAATAGCAACTTCAGGATGTTTTCTGGCGACGGCTTCTTCAGCACCTCGCCGAGCCCGAGCATCGTGAGCAGTTTCGCAAGCATGAACTTCTCCATCTCGGCCATGACGATTGTGAGGTCTTCCTCGCGCGGCTTAAACATGTCCAGCACGCTCGTGTCCAAAGGTATCTCTACGAGCCACTTTGAATCGTTGTCCCTGGTGGTGTGGTTCCTGAAGAACTCGATTGCATATACCACGCCCTGCAACTTTTTCTGCTCGTCATTGCTGTTGAGCAACTCTATTATTTGCCTCGCCTCCCCGATTACCGCGAATATGGCCTTTGCGTTGTCTTCTGGAGAGTCCTGCATCGCGCTTCTCAGCTCGTTTATGTATGCCTCCAGCTCGCTTGCGTAAATCGGCGCAAGCTTGTCGATGTACTGCAGGTAGACGAGGTTCCGGAACTCGATCGGGTAGAGCTGCCCCTCCCTCACAAACACAGCCGGCCTACCCATAAACCACACGGCCTTGGTCTTGTCATATATGACCCTGCCCTCCTGCCTGCCGAACCTGAAGAGAAGCATGGGGCCGACGATCTGGTACGGCGTGAGGACAGCCACCTGGTTGTCGACCGTAATATAGAAAATCAGTGGATAACTACGCTTCTTTGTGAAATTTATCTTCCTATAAGTATTCCAGACATCCGCGAGACTCATCTACTTCACCCAAACAAGCTCTTAATTCTCTCGATGAAGCCCTTCTTTTCCTCTTGTTGCTGTTGGGGTTGCACGTAGGGGGCAGGCACGTATACGGGCTGGGGCACGCGTAGCTGTGCGAGGCTCTCCATCAAACTCATCTGCGGCTTGCTTGTCAAGGACTTCGTGAGGGCGATGACGTCCTGGTAGTACGTCTGCAGTTGCTTGAACCGCGTCGCGAGCTTGCTGTGCCTCATCTCCGCGGCCAAGAGCAAGCCAATGGCTAGCTTCCCGTTGGGGACGCGGCCCATGCTCAGCGTGTTTATATACACAAGGAACTCTGTCGGAGTTACCTCGTAGCCTGCCTCCTCGAGCTCCGCCTCGCCCTCGATGTGCTCTGTATCTGGTTGGTCTTGCTGACTCACTCTGCTACCACCTCCTGACGCGCTCGGTGAAGTATGCGTAAAGCGTCCACAGGGCTATGAAGAGGTTTATGACGAAGGCTACCACGTTGGCGTAGAGCACCGCAATCGTGTTGCTCACCCTGTCAGACAAGTCAAGAGTCCACACAATATTGCCAGAGGAGTCCTTCTGGGCGCTGGCGTAGAGCATGCCTAGGTACTGCGTCCCAGTAATGTGGACAATCAGGTTAACCACGAAGAACACGGCGATTATAACTGCACGACGCCTAAGCGGAGAAAGCATCGCGTAGGCTTCTATGAACAATGCTACTAGCACGTATATCCACCACATTTTTTCTGCACCTTTTTCAAGGGAGAAAGTGAAAGTTCACTCCTTTATCCTTGTGAGAAAGAATTATAGGAGCAAAACAGGGGTTCTGTGGTATAATATAATAATGTATAATTAAGAAGCATCAAAATGTTCTACTAGTGTTTCTAGCAGAATGTCCAGCTCCTCAGCTATGATTTTCTTCAGCTTCTTCGCGTTCATCCCCTTCAACGCTTTCTGAAGAATCACCACGTCTGTCACTGTTATCCTGCGGCCAGCCGTCGTCAGCTTCGCGTTTGGCTCGACGCGGAACGGCACGCCCAACCGCTCCAGGACGCGGCGCAAAAGCATGCTCTCAATGACTGGATGATAGCCAGGCACACGCACGAGGTACTCGTGTTTTCTATGCCTATAAGTGAAGCTTGCTTGTCTAGACTTGTAGCTAGAAAGATGATAAATTATTTTTGCAACATTTTCAACATAAAGCCTCGCGTTCTGACTATCCATACCTGATTATTTGTGTGAAAAACAGGGATATTTTCATATCGCTGTTTTGCAAAAAGCTTTTATCCATGTAAAACGCTGTAATATTTTACGGCAATGGCCAGGAGGAGGTCGAGAGACAAATACTGGATACAGGAGGCAGTAAAGAGGCCCGGGTCACTAAAAACGTGGCTCAAGAGAAACAAGCGCAGAGTTGCCGCCGCGATAAAGGAAGACCCCTTCACGCGTGACGGCAAGATAAAGGTCACGGCCCTCAAAAAGCTCAGGAACACGAACCTATATGAGAAGCTACCTACACACATAAAACAGAAGATAAACCTGGCAATCACCTTAAAGAAGCTGAGAAACAAATAAACATATAAATGAATAAATAGTAGTTTTTCTGTTTTTACATGTGGCCAGGGGGAGGATAGAGTCTAGGCTTATCCGCTTCGTCGAAAGAGAGGCCGGGATGCGGTTCAAGGTTAAGCCCAAAATAGTTTATACCCGCAATAGGAAGGTCAAGGCGCCCTGGCAACGGCGCAGGCACGAGGTCAGCTATTCAAACTACATAGACGCCGAACAAGAGGGCAAGCGGCTGAAAATCAAGAAGGCAGTTGTGCAAGCGCTGGCCGCTAGGGGCTATGTCGCCGCGAGGGGAATGAAGAGGCCCGTGCCAGCCGTGAAGGCACTCATCCACGAATTGCTCGAAAACTTGTACGAGCAACATCACTTGAAGAGCTTGGACGATAGACACGTGAAGAGGGTGACGGCCGAGGCACACAGGTACGCGTCGAAAATGGAGAATAAGCTCACGGAGAAATATGTGAAGAAGTACGGTGTCCCAGAATGAGGACGGTAAAGACCATGCGTATCCGCGTGGCGGGCAAGACAATAACTGTCAAGTTCAAGAAGGGAATGAAGAACACGGGAGACCACTGGCTCGCCTCGCGGAGGGGCAGGAACTACCGCATCCCAGAGGGCGAGGTCTGGCTCAACCACAAGCTACTGAACGACAGAGAAAAGCTCAGACGCGTCCTGGCACACGAGCGCTACGAGCTGAACCTCATGCTCCGCAAGAAGCTCCCGTACACCAAGGCACACAGGCTTGCCACCAAGTACGAGAAAAAACTAGCGAAGCGTTACGAATAAAACGATCTTTTTCTATATTTTTGTTGTATGGACTCGAAGAAAAAGAAACTTGTACTCGACACTGCCGCAATATTACTGTGGGTAGCGGCGATAGCCCTAAACATCATGGACACATACTTCACGCTCCTCCCCATAACGTCCCCTAACATCATGCCGCTGATACTTTACCCGCTCTTGTCAGTGTTGCTCCTCACCGTCAGCTTCGCCTTGTTTATACTGTCGACCATCCTTTACCAGCCGCTCTACGTAGAAAAGCCCTTAGAAAACAATGAAACAAAACAATATTCATGATATGGTATATTAGAATTGTTTTTTCTCATTTGTAGCGTAACGCTTATAGCTATCTTTTTGCAAAAAATACACGTATGAGGCTTAGGAAAAAGAGAGACAAGCTCCAAGATGCCCTAAAAGAACTGGAGGCCAGTGGTCTCAGGGTAAAATCAGTAAAAAAGGTCAAGAAGGGGCACAAGGTCACGGTCTCGGCGCCGAGGATAATTCACAGCGACTACATCGACGACCTCGCAAAGAAGTTCGAAAAGCACGGATACGTCTTGGAGCGCCCGCTGATGCACGTCGTGGACGAGGGTTCATTGCATATGTTCATCCACAAGAAAAAGAGGTTCGGAATCTTCTAGGAGACAAGCCGGCAACAAAAATAAATAAAAAATATGTTTCTTTAATTGTTTTTGTTTCTCAGCTGTTTGACAAGCGTGTACAGTACCGAGGCACCGAACACTATTGCCCACACGATTAACACGCCATTGATTATGGTTTGGCTCGTTTGTTTCTCTATTTCGGCTAATTGCTCGCACTGTGTTGCATTCATGCATTTGATCATGCCAACGGGCTGGATATGTATATGCAGGACAAACTCCTGGTACAGCATAGCGCCGAGAAGCGCCACGCCGAGAACTAGCAACACGACGCTTATCCTGAAAAATGTTTTCCAGACCTCTTCCTCTTGGCTCATTCTCCCCGCCCCTTTGATACTGTCTGTACTCTAATAATTTTCTTCTGTGCAATGTCAACGATTATCACGGTGTAGTTGCCTGCACGCGGTGGAGAAACGAACCATGCTGTGCCGGACGGGTGTATATCGTCGTAAAACACGCCTATGAGGAGTGGTTTGTCTCCGAGCCTCTGAGCCACAATATCTTTGATGTCGCTGGTTATCTCTGGGACTGGCTCCGGTGGGTCGCCCGGCGGGAAAGCCCAGTTCGGGTCAACGTATTCGACTCTGCCGCCCATAATAACGACGTAGAAGTGTTTTGTCCACATTTTTGCCCTGTACGGCTCTGTGTCACAGCAGGCAGAATATGTTTTGAAGGTTCCAGAAATCCATACGGGTCTGTCTAGCTCTACTTCGATCAGGTATTCGCGGAGCAGGCCCCACGGCGTCAACTGGTGCGTCCACGTCACCGTCTTGGCTGTCCAGTTTGCCTGCGAGAAGACGCGTTGCAGGAACGGGTCTCTAAGCATTACTGCCGTTACATTATCCTCGTCTTCTCGAAAAGAGCCAAGACCCGTGCCCGTCAAAAATAGATGCGCCACAATAAAAGTACACATATACATGGTAACAATCGCCACCACAATGAACAATAAGAAAAACAATAAACGCTTCTTTTTCTCATTCATACTGGGAACCACCTGTCCCTATAGATCTCCTCGTCTGGACAATGGAAACAGCCCTTCTTGTAGTATGTATAGCCCTTGATGCTGAGCCACATTCCGGCAAAATATGTAGTTATCAGGGTAAATATCATGATGGAGCTAACTAGTGACCCCGCAAACCCGAGATCACAGTCACACCCATTACAATATGAGTCGCACAGCCACAGGATCCACACCACTAGAGAGCTGAAATTATTATAGAAATACCACACTATCAGCGCCCACGACGCAAAGAGTATTGTAGCCAGGGCAAAGAGTATGAACGCTATTATTTTTCGTTTCTTTTCCTCATTCACCCCGCATCACCTCAGTCCGTCTTTCTAAGTATATCATGTGCGTACTTTTCCTGGGTATACGTCTTGATGAAGTTCACATTGCTGTGGTGCGTTATCTTCGCTATGACCGCGGAGTCGACGCCCTGCGCCAGGAGGTGCGTTATCTTCGAATACCTCAGGCTATGAGTGTTTAGTTTAAGCTTCTTCCTCGCATAGTGCTTCGCAACGTCAACAATGCTGTTCTCGGGGCGGTCGAGCAAGCCCATGCACATCGAGAAGTCGAGCTCCAGGATCTCCTGCGGAATAACCATCAAGCGGTACTCCTTTTTCCGCTTCTTCGAGACAAGGACTTGCACCTCCGCCCTGCGCGTGACAAGGTATTCCCTAAAGGCGCGGACGGCCTCACTGATCCTGGCCGCATTCTTCAATTGTATGAGAAGTATAGCGGCGTAACAACAGCCCGGGATACGCTTCCTCCCCGGCTTGTACCTCTGCGCCCGCTCATAGTCACGGTTCAAGTGATACAGTATTCTCTGGTACGCGGCCACGTAATCGACTCCTTTATCCCACCTAGTCATTTTAACACCCCGGTGTAAAACAGCAATTTATACTTGTAAATACTGTAAATACAAGGTATAATTCATAAATTGGGAGCCCGAGGATGACGAGTACGAGGAGCCGGGACGTCTTGTCCATACAGCCTTCCAGGAGCTTCCCCATGGCTGTGAGCATGAGTACTATGGAAAAGATAACAGCTGTTACAGCCACGGAAAAACACATCCACTCATTTACCAAGCCGAAAAGAGACTTGACAGAAACCACGTGCTGGACGAGAAGAAATAAGCCTCCGAATGGCAAAAGCAAGACGCTAAGAAACATCACGATAAGCCAATAATACAAGACATCCACAAAGAAATCTCTTATTTTTTCTATCAATCCTTGCACGGGGCCTTTTTGACACATTACTGCTCCACCCTTATACTAGCAGGCTTAAGGGTAAGTATCTTAACCGTGAGTGCGAGGGACATTATGAACAATATCACTGTGTAGATTATGTTCGTGGCGATGACCGCGGCGTCGAGGCGCGTAAACTTGCCCCGCAACCGCGCCCCTTTCAAGATAAGCCATGTTTCAACAATAAGCATGCTGATCAACACGGGCCCAGATATCCACGCCACGGCCGCGCCGAAAAACACGAAGAAGAGTGCCACAGCCTTCATGTTCAACAGGTACGAGGCCACGGCGCCGAACAAGGAGACAAAAAACGAGGACAGAGGCGCGGCCTCTATGTACGTCTTCTCTATCCACAGCAACACGCCCAGCGCCGCCTCTATTTCTTCGAGCCCAACCGGTTTTTCGGTCATGTTTGTTCATGTTAAGTCTTGAAACGTGAACTTATATTCATATCGGCGCGGGGCGAAAAAGTTCACCGTATAGCCATATCGTGAACAACCGCAACGAATATATGCTCATAGACAGCATAAAAAACACGTATGACAGAAAACATCCAAAACAAAGAAGACAAAGACGCACAGGTAAAACAAATAACCGAATTCATAACGAGAAAGGCCATGGCCACGTTTCTATTAATGTTTGTGATAGAAGAACTCTGGAGAGAGGCTGAAAAGAACTATAAGCCGACGCTCTGGGACAGGATACGCTTCTTCCCGCTGAGGATATACTACACGATAGAGGACGCCATAGACACGCTGAAACAAAAAGTGCTGGACTGGCTAAGAGACAAA